>Ga0222651_1000839_pt1 | contig 17038 bp, 21 predicted proteins | sample AntAcemetagen369_FD_179855 | JGI IMG/M metagenome (GOLD analysis project Ga0222651, IMG submission 179855) | Saline water microbial communities from Ace Lake, Antarctica - #369 | ecosystem: Environmental > Aquatic > Non-marine Saline and Alkaline > Saline | place: Antarctica: Ace Lake...
CCCGGGACCTTCCTTATCATCATGTCAAAGTGAAAGAGGGTGGTAATATTCTTAAAGGCCGTGGGTGGGTCTTGCCGTCTCAATCCGACGAAGTGCCGCGATTTGTGATTGGTTGGAGTGGTTTGATTTACCCGGTGGAGGAAGTTGGTGAAGTGGCTGACCTGAAAGCGGACCTCATTGTGTTGCGAGAGAAAGGGCACTTTGGCGAAGAGCCTGCTATTAATTATCAGGATGAAATTTTGGACGATCTTGTTGCTAAGTTTGTCGGCTCGGCACGGATGATGCATCCATGGGCGGCCCCTTATTTTCTGCCCCGGCTGGGTTACCCGATTCAACTTTCGGATGAAGACGAAGATCCATTTGCGGTAGTTGAAGAGCCGCCTTTTAAAGCGTGGCGATTTAAGAATGAACAGGCTCAATTATTGATCGACTATGCCCGGCATCTCCGAGCTGACGGGGTTGCTGCGTATCTTAATCAGAATGACCGGGTGGCGGTGGAACGATTGCGCGGTTTCGACAAGGTTTGGGCGGAGGTTTTGCGTCGACTGCCAGCCGAGGTGGAAGGGCAAGAAGAGCTAGATCCTGATCCATTTGGGATTTTTGGAGGAGAGATTCCGGAGATCAATTCGAGTTGGCGTGAGGTCTTGGGAGACGCCCAGCGACGGCTGGAAGGGAAGGCACCGGTTGGGGAGTCAAAAATCGCGAAGGCGATTGCCAGTTGGGAGCATTTGGAAGAATGGGATGAAACGGTCCGTCCGCAGGAGTTTCGCGATGTCGTTGAGATGGGACCTTTGGCGGTGAAGCCGTTGCTGGATTGTTTGGAATCTGATGGTCGTTGGACCCGGATTGTCGCGGAGGTTGGCTACCGTGATCGGAGTGTGGTAAGGGTCCGTGATTTGGCGATTCTGGCCTTGGAGGAGGTTCTGCAATTCACCTTTATCGAGTACACTGACTCTCAATACGAATGGCCGCCGGAAGTAGAATGGTATGAAGGAGCTGCGGCTAAGATACGGTTTCTCTGCGAGCGTTATGAGTATCAATGTGGAGGTGAGTTGTGGTTTCGGATTTTGGAGGATCAGGAAGGAGATCTTGCCCACCAGGCGATGGCTGCGGTGGCGATTGTCCAGCCGGAGAATGCGGAGAGTTATTATGGAATTACCGATCAACACTTCGTGGTGGACGAGGTTTGGGATCGCTATGATATCCCGCAAGCCTCGTGGGAGGGGGAGACTCTGCGCGAGAGGCATGAGCCATCGGTTCTGGAGTTGATGGAAAAGGCGTGGCAGAGAGAGTGCACACGGGTTGAGGAGAAATTGGCGGAGGGTGAGCCTGAATCTTTCCACCCGTTTTTCGTCGGCGGGAGTTTTCAAGTGCTGCGGAGACGGGCTCACCTCTTCATGCGGTGTCTGGAGGAATGGCAGCCGGGGAATATAGAAATTCTAAAATCTCACTATAATCGGTTGGAGAAGGCCGTCTTGAGGGGAGACGAGGGTCATTCGATTCACCGTTATTTGTTGTCAGAGCTCTGTGAAGAGGTCTTGATTCGCCGTCTTTGGGTTGAAGATAAAACGGCGATAGTCGATTACTCAGATTTGTTTCGTTCCTCGTTTGATCGCGGGCATGTCCCGATGAAAGTGATGAAGGAGCTTCCGCGCACTCCGGGAATGGATCTGCTGGTGAACGAAGCATTTCTTGGAGAAAAGGCGCCGCTGAGTTTCAGGCGAAAGTCTTGGAGTCGTTCGGATCCTCGTGCCGCGATTTTGCGGAATTGTTTTTCGTTGTTTTCGCTTCCTTCATTTAGGGAGGCCGTGGTGGAGGGGCTTAGGAATCGAAATCAGCAAGGAGTAATGACTATCGGAAAGGTCGGGACGATGATGGCTTTCTTGACCGATGAAGCGGAGGATGAGGAAGTCCGGCTCTATGAGGGTGCGGCCATGCGGGGAGAAAGAGAGATTGGTTGGAAGGCCGAAGTGAGAATGTGTGATTTGGTGGCCCTTTATTTGAGTCCTGATTATGGCGATGAGGTGTGGATTACGCCTGATTTTCACCTCGATGATCCTGTTGCAGTGCGTGATGGAATGATTGGAGACTGGATCAAGCTCTTTGAAGCAAAGCGATAGATTCTGTGGTCGATGGGTAATCGGGAATGGCTGGATCGCATCGGGAGCGTCGAAGTGGCGGCTTATAATGTTCGCCTTCAGCGAACCTGGTGCGTTGAAACGGGTGACCCCGTACGATGCACGGGACTGGTCTGAATTGGGCCCTTGGGCAAGGGAGATTTGAAGTGCGAGTGGTTCGCCTTTTGCTTTTGAGGAAGTTGTCGGTGTTAGGTCGCCCCTTCAGGGCTTGCGATCTTGTTGGGTTGGAACCCAGGGCTGCACTTCGTTCTACCCTGAGTTTCGATAGTTCACACCTTTGGTGCTTAGGAGACCTGCTGCCGAAATATGAGGTTCCTCCTATTCTTCCTTCTTCTCAACTGAAATGGAGGGGAGTGCTTTTTTGAAGAGGCTCAGCGTCCATTTGGCGTCGTTCTTGAGGCCTTCGATTTCCTTCTGAACCGGTTCCTCGATTTTGGTCATGGTGGACTCTTCGACGGGTGGCTCGATGGGTTCGGTCTGATCGGCGACGGCTGGTTCGGCGGGTTGATCCTTCGGAGAAACGATGATGGCAATGGCGAGGACTGCCAAGGCTGGGACGGCGAGGCGGCGGGTGAGACTTTTCTTCTCTGGAATGTGAGGCTCGCGGGCCATGGCCTGGATGCGTGTTTCAAAACCGGGACGTGGAATCGTGGTCGTGATCTTTACGCGGAGGCGGTTTTCGAAGGAGTTGGTGTTCATGGCGAGGTGAGATTGACTTGATGGCCGGGAAGCCAAGCATCGTTGGTGAGGGTGAGCTCTTTGCCGAGGCGCTTGCGGGCACGGTAGACGATGACTTTGGCATGGGTGGTAGTTTTACGGAGGACGCGGGCCACTTCCTTGATGGGGAGATCTTCCTGGTAGTGCATCCAGAGAGCGGTGAATTCGTCGGGCTTGAGCTTGTCTTGGGCGATTTTCCAGAGAGCAACGGCGTCGTGCGGTTCGGCACCTTCAGCAGAAGGGTGATCGGTGTCGAAGAGGGGAGAGGTGGGTTTGCTTTTACGCCATTGTGAGATGGTGGTGCGGCGGGCGATGGTGAAGAGCCAGGGGAGAAGCTCGCGGCCGGGTTTGAAGGTCTCGAGCTTCCGGAGGGCGAGAAGGAGGGCTTCCTGGGTGAGGTCCTCGGCATCCTCCTTGCGACCAGTGAGTTGGTGGAGGAAGCCGTAAACTTTTTGATGATAGCGGTGGATGATTTCATCGCGTGCCGACATGGCATCATCTCCGCCGGCGAGAGCGGCGAGGACGAGTTCGGTGTCGGAGCGGTGAGACATCTTGGCCGAGGCTACTTGAGTTCGGAGAGGAGGGCGAGGGCATTTAAGGCGGGGAGACTCATCGACATCGTCATGGATTTTCCTTGGGTTTGTCCCGTGTGCGTGAGGCCGAGGTTTTCGATCTTTTCATCGGCAAGTTCTCCGAGAGAAACCAGTCCTGCGAGGACGTGCATCATCTGCTTGGCCGTTTTAGAGGTGCCCGTTTCGACAACCATGTCAGCGACGAGGAGCCCTTCAGCCTCTCCCATCGTGATGAGGATGGAATTGGCTTTGCGGATGATCCGGGAGCCTTCCTCGAGAGGCATGTCGATTTTTTGGATGTTGGCAAAAGCGACGATGACGGGATCTGCCGAGGGGAGTGAAAAGTCGGGGTTGAGGCCGGGCTTTTTTTGCGAGAGAACATCGAGAGCGAGCGAGACGAGGTCCCGCTTCTCGCTGATAATAACGGTCTGATCTCCGTGGAAAGCGGCGTGTTGGGGTTTGCCCTCATCGTCCCAGTGGTGGATGGTCATGGTGCCATGAGAGGAGGTTTTGTAGTCCTCGGCTTGCACGATAACTTCTTCAAGGTGAGCTCTTCCAATTTCTCCGGAGAGGACGATGGCAGCTTCGTCCTCTTTGCCGTTACCGAAAAGCGTGACGTCGGTCAGGTCGCTGAGGAGATCAAAGCCGAAGAGCTCTTCGACGTCGGTGAGTAGCTCGTTTTCATTTGATCGAATTTCTTTGAGAAGGGAGTTTCCGGTCTCGGTTTTGTGGAGCCCGGTGAGATCACCGTGGAGAAACCATTGAGCCTCGGCGGGGATGTGTGCGGGTTGGAATGGGGCGGCGGATGCCAAGGGGATGGCGAGGAACGCGGGGAGGAAGAACGTTGTTTTCATCGCAAGGCTTATGCGATGGAAATGAAAAAGGTAACGCCGGGATTTAAAAAACTCAGGAGGCCTCTCGGAGGACTTGGCCATCCTTCATGAGGCCAGCGCGGTGAAGTCGCTCGATGGCGGCTTCCTCGATGGGGCTTTCCGGACCGATGGCGACGCGGATGAGTCGCAGGAGGTTGACCGTGATGGGGCGGATGATGCCGAGGGAGGGGTGGCCCAGGCCGATCATTTCTTGGTATTCGCGGGGGAGAGAAGCGAGTGCCGCTTTGAAGAGGAAGCGGTAGGCGGGGAGCGCGGTTTTTGGGAGAGGGGGATTCTTAATGAAGCGAATGACCTCGCGGGTGTCATCGGTGACGGTGAGTTCGGGGCGGTAGCGTTGGAGGTCGGCGAGAAGTTCGGCCTCGGACATCGGGACCTCGGTGAGGCCGAGCGGGATGACTGATTTTGACCACAGGCGAATGTAGGCGTCGGCCCCGCCGGGGAGGGGGCGGGTGGAGTAGAGTTGGTGGCAACGGAGGAAGGACTCCATGAAAGCGATGTGGACCCAGCGGAGGAGGTCGGGATCGGCGGCGCGGTAGGCGATGGTTTTTCCTTCAGCGTTTTGGTATTTTCCCTTCACGCGCTGGTGCATCGTGTTGACGCGATCTGCTTCACCGGAGACCGCCGCGGTGGAGGCAAAGGTCGTCACGGTGAGCCAGCGAATGGTGCCGGAGAGACGTCCCAGGGGATCGCCTTTGTAGCGGGAGTGTTCCTTGACGCCGGTGAGGCTGCCGGGATGGAGGGCCTGCATGAGCAGGGCGCGGATGCCACCGACGAGTGTGGCCATGTCGCCGTGGGCGATCCACGGAGCTTCATCGGGAAGGTAGAGTCCGGGGTCATCGCTCGCAGCGACATTGGGAAGCCAAGGTGGGACGCCATCCGGATCACCGGTGAGGAGGATACGGAAGCGTTTGGAAAGGAGGCGCTGGAGGGCGTTATTTTGCAAGAGAGGAGGAGGGCTGAGACCTTGATGAGATACACTCGGAATTCTGATGAGCAAGGACGGAGGAAGTTTGATTTGAGGCAGGGTTGCGGGAGGGAACTCGGAATAAAAAATGCCGACCCTGTTTTGAGGGTCGGCATCTGTGAAGAGAATTGAAAGAAGGCGTGATTTCCTGGTTGGGGACTAGGGGGCAGAGTATTCCTCAAGCACGTAGAAGAGCTTGGAGTCGACTACCTCAATCGTGTAGGAATTTTCCGGGGCGGTCGAGACGATGTCTTCCTCCACAATATTCCAGGTGGTGACGGCGGCTTCCAAGTCGGCGCTGCTGCGAAGTCGATAGCGTTTTCCTTCCTTGCTGGGCCATCCGAGGGTGTAACCGGTGTCCGGAAGAGGGGCGGGAGCAATGGAGAGCGCAAAGGGGTCCGTTGCTCCTCCGACAATCACAGTGAGAGGATCAGAGAGGGCGTAAAAGGAATTCACGTTGGTGGTGTTATTTTGGTTTCCGCGGTTCCAAACGCGGGCGGTGTTATTGGCATTTGAGCTTCCCCAGTTGGTATTCCCGACGGAGTCCTCTACGCCCTCGACGGAGCCCACTCGTTGGTCGGCAGAAGTGGCACCGTTGAGGGGGGTGCCGTTCGAGTTCGATCCTGTCCAGACTTGTTCGCCATGAACATTCCCACTGTCTCCAAGACCATATTGATCGAGGAAGGGCGAGTAGTGCACGTTTGTCGTCGCGGCACCCGTCCCTGCGGGAATTCGAATGACAGCGTCGTCATCAAACGGGTTACTCCAAGCGTTCCAGATGTCCGCGTTGTTTCTGGCGATCGCGGTTGTTCCGTCCATCGCGAAAACTGGGAAACCAGCGCCGCCAATGCCCGCGCCGTCGGTGAGATCTTCGGTTCCTGTGTTTGCTTGCGCACCGGTCGTGGTGGTGGTAACGATCGCTGTCCAAGTTGAGCCCGCCAGAGCTGGGTTCAGCTGCGCTTGGGCCGTTACGCGGGCGTTGTGGACGGCGGGGTCAGGGGACTGGGCGTCGAACTTCTCGGCAGTGTAGAAAGCGAGACGATATTGATCACCGACGACCCACGCGACGCCGGTGTTGGGATTAATGCCGCCATTGGCGGTCACGTCCAAGATACCATATTGACCGGCCAGTTGCGCGTTTCCGGGGCAAACTCCGGCAAGGCTAAGGCCCGCGAGGGAGGCCATCCGATTGAGTGAGAGAAGGAATTTTGATTTCATCGAGAGTTAAAAGAGGTTGGTGTTAAAGAGCGTTGAAGACTTGAAAAAAGACGGCTCGGAGTTCGTCCAAGCCGCCCGTTGAAGGATAGATTCCGGCTGATCGCAGGATTACTTCCTACGACGACGCAGCAGGAGAAGTCCGGCGAGCCCACCAAGCAAAGCAGAGGAAGGCTCGGGAATCGCTGCCGTCGTCACCGTCAGCGGATCCGAGAGGGCGTAAAAGGAATTAAGGTTGGTGTCGTTCGCTTGATTTCCGCGGTTCCAAACGCGGCCGGTGTTGTTGGCATTTGAGCTCCCCCAGTTGGTATTCCCGACGTTGCCCACTTCTTGGCCGGCCACGGGTGCTCCGTTAGACTGTCCTCCTGTCCAGACTTGTTCGCCATGAACATTCCCACTATCGCCAAGACCGAATTGAGTTAAGAAAGGCGAGTAGTGCACGTTTTGCGTCGCGGCACCCGTCCCGGCAGGAATTCGGATCGCGGAATCACTATCAAAAGGGTTACTCCAATTGTTCCAGATGTCGGCGTTGTTTCTGGCGATCGCGGTCGTCCCATCCATCGCGTAAACTGGGAAACCAGCGCCGCCAATGGTAGCGCCGTCAGTAAGATCTCCGGTCCCCGTATTTGTTTGCACACCAATCGTTGGAGTGGTGATCATCGCCGTCCACGTCGAGCCCGTGAGGGCGGAGTTTAGCTCGGCCTCGGTTGTTACGAGGGTGTTGTAGAAGGCGGCGCTCGTGTTCGCGGCGTTGAACTTGTTCTCAGTATGAAAAGCGAGGCGATATTGGTCGCCAGCAGCCCAAGCGGCCCCGGTGTTGGGATTGAATCCGCTCGGAATTTTAAATGCCGCCGAGCAAGTGGCGCAGTATTTGCGAGGTGAACTGAGACAGGGGCGGTGGACTGGCTTGATGCCAGGGATCAATCAGTTGACTAAGGAGCTCGGTGTGAATCATAAGACAGTTGAGAACGCCGTCATCCTTCTGGAAAAGGAGGGTATTCTGGTGGGGCAGGGGCCCCGTCGAAGAAAAAAGATCGAGATGTCGGAGGAGGGGTTCAAGCGATCTCTTAGGATCGGGATTCTCCTTTTCGAGGGTGATGATCGAAAGTTAGATTATATTGTTGAGATTTTTTTTGCTCTGAATGCGGCCGGGCATAACCCGTTCTTTCTTTCGGCGTCATTGAGCGAGTTGGGGATGGATGTGAATCGCGTCGCCTCGCTTGTCGAGAAGACGAATGCCGATGCCTGGTTAGTTTTAGCAGGGTCGCGGGAGGTGTTGTCTTGGTTCGCGAATCAGAAGGCTCCAATTTTCGCACTCTTTGGGCGTTCGGAGAATTCGGCAATCGCGGGAGCAGGTCCCAGTAAGGCGGAAGCTTATCGGGAAGCGGTTCGGAAACTCATCGCTTGTGGTCATAAAAGAATTGTTCTGCTGGCTCGTCCCCAGAGGAAAATTCCGCAACCCGGGGTGCCGGAGCAGGCTTTTTTGTCTGCCTTGGAGGACGGGGGGATCGAGGTTGCAGACTATCACTTTCCTTTCTGGAAGAATTCAAAAGAGGACTTTTACAAGTGTTTGGACTCGCTCTTCAAGATGACCCCACCAACCGCATTGATTGTTCAGGAGTTTATTTTTTTGGGGGCGGTGGAACAGTTTTTAGGAACCCATGGAGTCCGTGTCCCGGATGATCTTTCGTTGGTCTGTGCGGATTCCGATTCCTCTTTTGCCTGGCGAAATCCAAGCATTGCCTACTTTCGGATCGGGAGTAGGTCCTGGATCGGCCATGCCCTGCGTTGGGCCCTCAAAATCAGTTTGGGCGAAGAGTATCGTCGGCAGATCCGATCAAAGGTTGAGTATGTCCATGGTGGAACGGTGGGGCCGGCCCCGGAGTTTCACTGAGCCGGCGAGACGGACCTTTTGAGGGGAGGTCTTCATGGGCTTTGCGATATGAGTCCGCAAAAGCCCGGCCTTTCCGTGGGTTTGTCGCGTGTTTTAAGACGCCGCTCCCTTGCTGCTACCGACGTCGGCGGGCGATCAGAAGGCCTCCTTGGCTTAGCAAGGCCAGCTCGGGGATCGCGCCGCCGCCGCCGACATCGTTGAGCCGTTGGCGGTCAAAGCGGTCGTGGCGGTTGGACTGAGACTACTTGAAACAGCGGCTTGGCCCACCCGGTTAGATCGGTAGAGGTAGCCACCTGAGGATGGCAACTCGTTGCCGTTGGCATCGGTAAAAGTCAGGCCGGGCACGATCACTTCAATTTCGTGAATCCCCGCGATGGTCTAGGGCCACTCAGCGAGGCCAAGTCCACCGGCTTGGTTGGTGTCGCCCAAAAACGCGGTGTCACTCGTCGGGCTGGTATTGGCGTAATCAAAGGGCTCGTAGATCACGAGGTCCGCGGAGGCCGCGGAGGAGAGGAGAGGAGAGCTGGCAAGGTCAGCGATGCGAAGAGGGTCTTGTTCATGTTCATGTTTCAAATGAGTCAGGTTTTTAGAGGCTGCGTTTTCAACAGAGTTGGGACGGTCTAAAAAATGATGCCGCCGCGAGGGCAAACTTCCAGAATTGAAAGTAAGAAAGTGCGATTAGCGAAATTGATCGTATTCGGGATTTACTTTGGCGTTTGAGCTCGCTTTGGCAGGCGAGTTTGGCGGCGAGGTTGTAGAATTCTTCGACGGGGCGCTTTCCGAACCAAGGTTGCTTCTGATCGGGGCGAGCTTTTCCGGTGTTTTTGGTGAGTGTTCCGAGGTGCTGGTCGGTCTCGCCCTGCCAGCCGTTCTGACCGACGAGGTGATTTTCCTTCGAGCCGACGGTGGAGAGTTTGGTGCGGTCGTAGTGAAAGTTGGAGTCATCCTTGCCGGTGTGGAAGGTGAAGTATCTGGCATCACGCATGAGTTCGGGAATGGTCTTGATTCCTTCGGGGAAGTGAAGGCGAAGGTCTTTCGGAACGATTCCAAATTCGCGGGAAGAGCGATACTGGTGGGTGCCGGTGGTCGTTTCGTAAACGCCGGTGATGATGGCAGAGCGGCAGACGAAACAGACGGGAGCGGGCATGAAGGCGCGCTTGAAAAGGACGCCATCGGTGGCAAAATTTTCGCCAGTGACCACCGTGTTCTTCGGTGCAGGGGTCATGCCCATCCTTGTGGCGTAGCGCGAGAAATCTCTCGACGAGAGCCCGCCTCCCTCATCGGTGAGTTCGTCGCAGTGTGTCCGCTGCCCGCCCTCCCGGTAGACGGCGTCCCATCTCCTAAGTTCTGAAGAACCTCCCGATCCAGGGCGTCGATATCTCCGCTTATCCTTGCGAGACTTTTTGGGCGGCCTCATTTCGAACGAATTTTCGCGCTCTCGATCGAGGTGTTCTTCAATGCGATTCCTCGCCATTTCCCTCTCGTGCAGAGGTTCATACTCGCCATGTTGTTTTATCGCGGGGCCTTTCGCGTGTCTGTGAGGTAGCGCATCACCATTTCGATTGGTCCACGCTTGCATCGTTTGCGCCACGAGTATGCGAATGCCACGGAGACCGCGAAAAATACTGCTGACGCTAGCGCTGAGAACGCAAGAGTCTGATTCTCCAATCGATCGAGTGCCTCGAGCGTTCCCATGCCGACTACCACATGTGCCACATACAGGGTAAGGGCAAGTTGTCCGGTCGCCACCAAAGGGCGGATCCATCGGCTCTTCTCGTAACGTATTCCGATACTGACCGATGCTGCGATGATCGCACTCGCCGCGCCTGCTCCCGCGAGAACATATAAGGGCATTGGCGGGAGGCATTTCGTTCCGAAAATAGCCGCGATGGCCTCTTGGTTTGTCAAGCTCTCGCCAGTGGACAAGCCGTCAATCAAGAGCCAGCTGATACCCTCAGCGGCGAGGGCAACCATCACTCCAACCGAAAATATCCGCCGTCGGATCACTTGGTCGCTCATGTCAAAGCGACCTAGAATCATTCCTACGAGAAGAAAAGCCAGCCAGGGAATGACGGGGTGGAAACCATTAAAGAAGAGATTCCGGAGCATGCCCAACGGAGTCCAAAATCCTGCGTATTCCAAGATCTTCCAATTCCATTCCTGCTCATAGTTAAAAACAAGGAACATAGGGACGAAGCTGACCACGACCAAAAGTCCGAGGATCGATAGTTTTCTGATCGAACTTGTCAGCAGAAATGCCGCTATCGCGATATACACACCATAGAAGTGAAGAATATCAGCTGGCCAGAGTGGAGTGTAAAGCAGCCCGACGACAAAGAGGAAGAAAGCCCTTCTCAAGAGTGAGCTCCGAATCTGCGCAATTGCTTTGGGGTCATTTGACTTTCGTGCATGAGCGGAGAGTAATGAGATGCCGATTCCAGCCAAGACCACGAAGGTTGCCGCGGCGCGGCCATCAAGTAATCCTGTCAGGTTCACAAGCCAAGGCGGACCGTTGTCAGCAGCTCCCATGACAATCTTAAAGTTGACTAGCACCATTCCAAAGAGCGCGAGCGAACGGGCGAGGTCGTAGCCAATGATTCGGTTTTTCATAGCGCCAAATTTTCTGGTAAGTTCAAAGTCCGCCAACCGTTGACCAGGAAATTGGACAGCTTGTAAGTGGTGGAACGCGCTCAAAATACACATCGCTTCGACAAACTCAAGGAGGAGTCAGCCGTTAGACGATCCCTCTTGTATCCCCGATGGCATGCGCTGAAACCCAAAGAGTTTAAGTGATCGATTTCTCCAACCCCAATCGGAATTGCGTCGATCTCTGGAACCCGACGCAACACTTTTGGTGGTGCGGAGATATCGGGGTCTGTCATCCGGGGGAGGCTCCGCCAAACCCGTCGGGCTCGTAAGCCATACGGATTTTGGCGTGACGAACGTCTCTTCTAGGATTTGCGACGATCGTCTCACCGTGCGTGTTGAACTTTTCAGGCTTGGCGCTTTCGGTGTGAGTGAGGCAAACTATCTTCATGCAGGATCCCTATGCCACCCCAACGACTCCTAACGTTATTGCGAATACCCTCCACGGAGGTGTTCCCTCCGAGGTCATAGAGATGTTGCGGCGGACAAAAGGATGGGTGAGATTTCTGGCGGTTCTCGGTTTTGTCGGAACGGCTCTGATTCTCTTGGGATCTCTTGGGATCTCTTGGGATGTTGGTTGCCGGATCAAGGAGTGGGTTAGGCGAGATGAGTGCTGTGATTGGTATCGCTTACTTTTTCATGGGCGGAATCTATTTCTACGGAGCTTATAAATTGAACCAGTATGCTTCCAGGATTGGGATGTTTTTGGGTCAACCGGATATGGCAAGATTGGCTTCGGCACTGGATGCGCAGCGAGGTTTCTGGAAGTTTTTCGGTATCATGACGCTGATCGTCATGGTGATCTATTTGATCGTGATCATCGTCGTCGTCTTTGGTGCGGTGGCCGCATTTAGATAGGACGAGTTGCGAATTGGCGAAGGTGGGGAATGATGCGGGGTGAAAATTCCTGCGACCCGCGACGAGGCTCTTGATCGCCTGCAAGATTTTGTGGGGGTGTCGGGGCGGTATTCCCGGGATCGGAATCATGTCGTGCCGGGTCACGGCAATGTTTCCTATTTATCGGCGGCGATTCGGCATCGGCTCGTGACTGAGTGGGAAGTGGCGGCGGCTCCGCTGGCTCGCTATGCCGCTTCGACGGTGGAGAAGTTCACGCAGGAGGTCTACTGGCGGAGTTATTGGAAGGGGTGGCTTTCGTCGCGGCCGCAGGTTTGGAGGGAATATCTTGAGGGGGTTGCGGAACATCCGGGGGCTGAGAAAATTCGGAAAGGGGAAGGTCCGGTGGCGGTGATGAATGGATTTGCGCGGGAGCTCACGGAGTCGGGGTATATGCACAATCATGCCCGGATGTGGTTCGCGGCGTATTGGGTGCATGTGGCGAGGTTGCCTTGGCAGTTGGGCGCGCAGTTTTTTCAAGATCACTTGCTGGATTTTGATCCCGCGGCGAACACGTTGTCGTGGCGTTGGGTGGCGGGGTGGCAGACTCCGGGAAAAACGTATTTGCCGCGGCGGGGGAATATTGAGAAGTATCTCCATCCGGACCTGCTGGAGTCGGGAGGATTGCAGGGGTTGGAGAATCCGGTGGCCTTGATTCCGGAGGAGGTGGGGAAGCCCGCGGTGACCCGGGTGGATCTCCCCGAGAATGATTTGCCCGACGAGGGATTTGTCCTCTGGATTCATGAGGAAGATTTGCATCCGGAGAGTTCGCCCTTGGGAGGGCTGAAGCCGTCGAAGATTGTGGTGACCTCGGATGTTGAGGGAAAGTCGGTTTTGCAGAAGGAGTGGTTGGGGAAGGCCTTGGATGATGCTGCGGAGCGGGCGGGGAAGTATTTTGGAGTGCCGGTGGAGAGGGCGCGGAGTCGCGCAAAAGGGGGCGGCCCATACGATTCGTTGGTGAATTGGGCAGGAGAAAATGGGGTGACGAAGGTGGTGGGACTGCGGCCTGAGGTAGGGCCTTTGCATGATCTAATTCCTTCGATCGAGGCGGCGGGGGTGGCGCTGAATTTGGTGGTGAGGCCGGAGGATCGTTATTTGCGGGCGTTTGCAACGGCGGGGTTCTTTGGGTTTTGGAAGAAGTTACAGGGAAGAATGGCGAAGGGGGAGTTTCCGTTGGATGAGAAGTTGGGCGGACGTGGGATGTTATTGTGAGGGAGGTGAAAGGGCGGGATTCCGATCGTCCTCTTAGGCCTTTGGAATCTTGGTAAGGAAAACCCCAGGCCGTCGCTGGCTGCTGCCTTTGCGTCTGGGTTGCCTTAGAACTCCCGGTCGAGAAGGTAATGGGCGATGCCTTCGAGGTGTTGGCCTTTTTTCCCGAAGACGGAGAGGGCATCGAGGGCCTTTTTGGTGAGGCGGGCGGCTTCCTTTATCGATTTATCGAGGCCGAGGATGGAGGGGTAGGTGGCTTTGGCGACCGCTTCATCTTTCCCGGCTGTTTTGCCCAGTTGCTCGGTCGATTGGGTGACGTCGAGGATGTCGTCGATGACCTGGAAGGCGAGGCCGAGGTTGTAGCCGAAGATGGTGAGGGCCTCGAGTTGGCGCGGGGTGGCGTTGGCGGTCATGCCGCCAAGGCGCAGGGAGGTCGTGAGGAGGGCGGCTGTTTTGTTTTCGTGAATGCGAACGAGTTGGGCCTTGGTGAGATCTTTGCCCTCACCCTCAAGGTCGAGCACTTGTCCGCCGATGAGCTTTTTGGAGCCCCCGCACTGGGAGAATTCGAGGAGGATATCCTTGAGTGGGTAGCGTTTGGTGGGCGGGGTGTGGGCGAGGATGGTGAAGGCTTCGGTCAAGAGGGCATCGCCAATGAGCACGGCCATGCCTTCTCCGTAGACTTTGTGGGAAGTAGGGCGGCCGCGGCGGAGGTCGTCGTCATCCATGCAGGGGAGGTCATCGTGCACCAGCGAATAGGTGTGCATGATTTCGACGGAGCAGGCAGGCGGGAGGGCGTTCGCGATGTCACCTCCGCAAGCCTCGGCTGCCGCAAGGGTGAGGATGGGGCGGAGGCGCTTGCCGCCGGCGAAGACGGAGTATCGCATGCCTTGGTGAACGGTCTTGGGTCGGGCGGTCACGCGCGGGAGAAACCTGTTCAGGGCATCGTCGACGAGGACTTGCTGGCTTGTGAGATAAGCTTTGAGATCGGACACTTGCGGGAGACTAACAGGAATTTCAGGTAGGGAAACCGGTTATTGCGAAGAAGCGAAAAGAGAGTATTCTAGCGTTCATGAAACTAAAAACGATGTTTGTTTCGGCTCTCTCGATGGCTTCCTTGACGGCGGCTCCTCTCGAGATGGGAGCAAAACTCCCTCAGCTCAAGGGGAAGAATCAAGAAGGCAAGGAAGTCACGATCAAGGCGGCCGAGGGGCACAACTGGTTGGTGATTTTCACGTATCCCAAAGCGCTGACCGGCGGATGAACGAGCCAAGCATGTTCGGTGCGGGACGCATTCGAGGAATTAGAGGGCAAGAAAGTGACGGTCTTTGGGATGTCAACAGACACTCCGGAGACGCAGAAGAAATTTCAGGAGAAGAACAATCTTCCGTATGATCTCATCTCAGATCCGGGCGGGAAGCTGGCGCTGAAACTGGGTATCCCGGTACGAGTTGGGAAGTTTACGGCCCGTCGGGCTATGCTTTTCAAAGATGGCAAGCTCGTCTGGAAAGACGATGATGGGGCGACGGCGACGCAGGGAACGGACGTTCTTAAGGCGATCGCGGAGGCGAAGTAGACTCCTTTTTTTCAGCCAAACGACCTTGAAGCGCCTTCTGCAAAAGAGGGCGCTTTCTCGTGAGGATGGGCTTGAGTGAGAGGATGACGCCGGCCGTTTTCTTCTCGTTGAAGTGGAGCTTGAGGGTGGTGAGTTCTTTGTCGAACTCGGCGTCATCGAGCTGGCTCCAGTAGACGAGATTGAGGTTTTTTTCTGGCTTGAAGAGCGGGAAGACTTCGACCCCGAGAGGGGTGAGGATGATGTAGGCGTGGCGGGCGCAGCGGGTCGAGAGTCGGGTGAGGAGGCCTGCCACGAGGAGGAAGGGGAGTGGCATCCACCAGAGAAAGGAGGGATGGCCCATAAAGGAGGTGATTCCGATCAGGAGGGCGAAGGCAAAGGCGACAGCGGCGATCACGATGAAAGCCTGAGCCTGACCGGCACGGGTGAAACGGAGTTCCTTGTGGGGTTCGACGATTTCTTGGGGAGCTGCCATGATTTAAAGTTCGCGGGAGTCGACGCTGAAGGTGTCTCCTTGCTTGATAATACCCAGACCGCCGCCCATGGCGCCGCTTCCTCCGCGCCGCCGTGCGAGGCCTGCGCTCTTTCTAAGGTTTTTCGAACTCATGGAGGGAGTTTTTAAGGGTAAGGGCAAGTTTTCTAAACGTCGATCACGTTTCCATCGTCGAGTTTTGATGGGGGCTGTTGTTCCTGAGGAGCTTGGGGAGGCATGCCCGGGGTGACGAACTTAATTTTCCCTTTGAGTCGCTCGCCGAGGTATCCGGCCACGACGGAGCGGACGGGAGGGACGAGGAGGAGGAAGCCGACAACATCGGTGAGGAAGCCGGGGGTGATGAGGACGGCCCCGGCGAGGAGGACGATGAGGCCGTCAATGGCCTCGCGGGCGGGCACGCGGCCTTCATTGGTGGCTTGCTTGAACTTCTGCATGGCGCGCCGCCCTTGTGACTTGGTGAGGGCAGCTCCGAGGACACCGGTGATGATGATGATGCCAATGGTTGGCCCGATACCGATCTGGCTACCGAGCGTCTTAAAGAGATAGAACTCGGCGATGGGGACGAGGATGAAGAGGAGCAGTAATTTTCCAAACACGGTCTTTAAGGGAAAGGTAGGTGGGACCAATGACAATGCCACTACAAAGCCTGTTCAAAAAAAGAACGGCCACTTCCCGTGAAGGAAGTGGCCGCAGAACAGGAAATAACAATGAAAGACGAAAGTTAGCTCTGGGGAGCAATGACGGGAGCTGGCTTGGCGGCAGCCTCGACTACTTTGTATTTGGTGGTGTGAATGGCGGCCTTAATTTTGGCGGCGTCGGTCTTCTTGGGATCGAAGGTGACGGCAGCGTGTCCGCTCATGTGGCAGACTTTGTCGACGTTGACGACTCCTTCGGTTTTTCCGAGGACGGCGGTGAGATGATTGCTGCAAGACTGGCAGGCGAGGCCGGCGATCTTGAAAGAGGTTTGGTGTCCTTTGATCTTTAAGCCACTGGCGATGATCATTTTCTCGATCTCTGCGACCTTCATTTTTTCAGGATCATACATGATGGTGACGGTGCTGGACTTGTCGCAGCTTAGGCAGCTGGAGATTCCCGCGAGGGCGTCGAGGGTGGCTTTGGCGGTCTCGGCCGCGACGTCGTTGTCGAGTCCGGTGACGGCGAGCTTGATCATGGTGCCATCACCGCAGGTTGCGGCGCAGGCATCTGGGCATTTCTTTGCGGGGCATTTTTCAGCGGCGGGGGCTTCCTGTGCCTGGGCAAAAGATCCGAGGGCAAGGAAAGACGAGAGAACGAGAATGTTTTTCATAAGCATTACTAGGAACGTCGCCGGGCGAGTTTTATTCCTGAAAAGTGTCTTTTTTATGAGAATGTTGTTCACCCTCTCTCAGAACCGATTATTCGGCACCAGCAGTCCTTGTGACAATCATTCGCTGAGGAATTCGATGATGCGTGCCTTGGGGCGCCCAATGATTGCTTTGTCGTCTTTGAGGAGAACGGGGCGTTGGAGAAGCTGTTTGTGTTTCATAAGGATCTCGACAACGGCCTTGGGGTTGTTGACGAAGTCATCGGGGCTAAGTTGAAGCTTTTTGAACTTGGAGTCCTTGCGGACAAGGTCCTCGACGGGGTCTTCAAGAAGTTCGACGATGCGGGTGAGGGCGGCTTCGTCGGGCGGGGTTTTGATGTAGAGAATGACCTCGTGATCGATTCCAAGTTCCTCGGCGACCGCCAAGGCATTGGTTGAGGACCCTCAATGATTGAAGTGATAGATGGTAACTTTTGCCATGGGCGAGAAGTAGCATCAGAAGTTTTGGCGTCAAGCGGGAGAGAGTCGGG
>Ga0222651_1000843_pt1 | contig 17009 bp, 15 predicted proteins | sample AntAcemetagen369_FD_179855 | JGI IMG/M metagenome (GOLD analysis project Ga0222651, IMG submission 179855) | Saline water microbial communities from Ace Lake, Antarctica - #369 | ecosystem: Environmental > Aquatic > Non-marine Saline and Alkaline > Saline | place: Antarctica: Ace Lake...
GTAAGGGTGCACCCTTTTTTCCCAACTATAGAATTTAGAATTTGCGATGTGCCCCTAACAATAGATGAAACCGTAACCATAACAGCATTAATTCAGGCCCTGGTAGCCAAACTTTATATTCTAAGAAGGAGTAACCTCAACTTTATTATATATAAAAGGGCATTGATCAACGAAAACAAATGGAGGGCCTCAAGATATGGATTGGAAGGCAAGATGATCGACTTTGGAAAATCTATAGAAGTTCCAACAAAAGAATTAATTTTGGAGCTGTTGGAGTTTGTAGATGATGTGGTGGATGAACTAGGAAGTAGGGATGAAATCAATAGAATCCATAAAATTTTAAAAGAAGGAACTGGGGCGGATAGACAATTGGCCGTTTTTGAAAAAACCAAAAACCTGAATGATGTGGTCGATTATATTTTGAAGGAGACGGTTGCAGGGATTTAAATGAACAAGAAAAATGTTGGGTAGAAAAAAGAGGATTGCAGTTTTAGATTTATATAATGGTATTCCCAATCAAGGATTGAGGTGCATTCGGGAAATATTGGATAAATATAGCGAAGAGGCCGATTATCAATTTTTTGACGTTAGGACCAAAAATGAAGTTCCCGATACCAGTTATGATATCTATATCTCTTCTGGAGGTCCTGGAAATCCACTTGAAGGGGATGGCATATGGGACAAAAAGTATTATTCCCTTATAGACGAACTATGGGAACATAATAAAAATGGCCACTACCCTAAAAAATACGTGTTTTTTATTTGTCACTCCTATCAGATGGTCTGTCATCATTTTGGTCTTGGGGAAATTACAAAACGCAAATCCCCATCTTTCGGCATCTTGCCCATCCATAAGACCAAAAATGGAATAGCCGATGAGTTGTTCTCCAAATTACACGATCCCTTCTTTGCAGTGGATTCCAGGGATTGGCAACTTATACAACCCCGCTTGAAGGTTTTTGAGGAAAAAGGGGCTAAAATATTGGCTTTGGAAAAAATAAGGACACATGTGGAATACGAAAGGGCCATAATGGCCGTACGTTTTTCCAAGGAATTTGTAGGAGTACAATTTCATCCCGAGGCCGAACCTGTAAGTATGGAAGTACACTTTGCCAAACCCGAAAACGAAGAGAAAGTAGTTGCCACCTACGGGAAAAGAAAATATAACAATATGATGACCCATATTAGGGATACGGACAAATTGGAATCTACCTACAATTCCATTATACCTGGATTTATTGAAAATGCCATTAAAAAAATAGGATTATCCAAGCAACTCTCTTAATATAGGTATTCATGGTAGAACATCTTCGTCAGCAATACAATGCAGCCTTCACGGAGGGGAAATACAAGGCATTTTTAGAAAGTATCTCTACCGCCTATAACCATAAACCTCCCTTTCGTGTCGCCGAGACGCCAATATTTATCCCCAAGTACCTTAAAGAAAGATTGTTGGAGGCCTGCGATCAAGTCAATGAGGTAATCTGTCAACCAAATTTCAAGGAACTCACCAAAAACGCCCTTCAAGATGTATCCCAATTGGTTCCGGGAGAAGATGAGCACACTACTTTTCTTCAAATGGACTTTGGTATATGTTTGGATGAGAAAGGGAAACTAATGCCCCAAATGGTGGAAGTACAAGGATTTCCCACCTTATATTTTTTTCAAGAACTAATGGCCAAAGGCTATCGTGATCACTTCAATATACCTTCCAACTATCATCATTTAAACAATATAACTTCTACAGAATATGTAGAGAAATTAAGGGAAATTATTGTGGGCGACTGTCCTCCCGAAAATGTAATTCTTTTGGAAATAGAGCCCCATAAACAGGCGACTCAAATAGATTTTTTGGCTACCGCCCGCCATTTGGGAATAAAAGTAATTTGCATAAGTGAATTGATTACGGAACGGAAAAATGTGTTTTATACCAATGAAGAAGGCCAGAAAATCCAAGTGAATAGGATATATAATCGGGTTATTTTTGATGAACTATTTAAAAGGGACGATCTTCAACGGCAATTCAATTTTACCAAGGAATACAACGTGGAATGGATAGGGCACCCCAATTGGTTTTTTAGGATAAGCAAATTTACTATGCCCTTGATAAACAGCCCATATGTTCCTTCCTGCCATTTCTTGCACGAATTGGAAGTGTATCCGGAGGACTTGGAAAATTATGTGTTGAAACCCTTGTTCTCTTTTGCTGGATCGGGCGTACTCATTAATGTCACCAAACAAGATCTAGATGCCATCCAGAATAGGGAAAACTATATTTTACAAAAAAAAGTGGTCTATGCCCCTGCAATTAAGACTCCAACGGAACCGGCAAAGTGTGAAATAAGGATGTTGATGATATGGGAAAAGGGTGATAAAAAAGCCCGAATAGTCAACAATTTGGTCCGTATTAGCAAAGGCGAAATGGTCGGTGTACGTTTTAATAAGGATAAAGACTGGGTAGGTGCCAGTGTAGGCTTCTTTGAGGACTAGATATGAATTCGTATTTTTTAACTCTTTACACCTATTCCTATGGCATATTAGGAACTTGCGTGAAAGTCGATTTGGATGCGTTTAGTGTGACTATCAAGCAATTCCAATACTCTTTCCTGATATTCAGATTTTACGATATGCCCTATATGGTAGTCTTTTTGTAGTTGCCAACAAATCTCCTCGTCCGTAAAGCAGGATGAATCGGGATGTTGGAATCTACATAGGGATACAACAATACCAGCAAATTCATTTTTTGCTTTAGGCAGTTTGTAGTTCTTTCCCTTGGCCATAGCGTCCTCGATTACCGCCCATTCTTTCCACAAATTAATTCCTGTGGCAAAGAAAACCATTTCCGCCAAATGGGCTCCACCTACTCTTGATGCAGTTTCCAGAAAATAGAATTTCCCCGTCTCCCGAGATTTTATATACTCGCTATGGGAGGCACTAAAGCGCATCCCGAAGGCCTTTAGTACTTCCGCATTGATGTCCATTAAGCCAATGGCATCCGGAGAATCCATTTTGAGGGTAATGGACCTAAAAATACCATGTCCATGTGCTACATCCATTGGAGTACTTAAGTATTGGGAAGCCTGTGTAAAGACAATCTTACCATCTACGGATAAAGAATCCACATGGTAAACGTCCCCAGGAGCAAATTTCTCCAATAAATACTCGTGCCGCCTATCGCCCAAAGATTCCAAAACAGACCATAACTCTTCGATAGAAAAAATCTTTCGTATCCCAGTCGCAGAAGCCTCGGATCTGGGCTTAATTAACCAAGGGGCTTGCACTCTCTTCGTATATTCGTCTATTTCACCGTTGTTGAACAATGGGGTGAATGCCGGAACCGGAATATCGGCCTCCGCAGCCTTCATTCTCATAACCAATTTATCCCTAAAGTACCTGCCCGTGGTTTGTCCCATTCCAGGTATTCTAAAATGTTCCCTTACCAAGGTAGCCTTTTCTACATCAAAATCGTCCAAGGCAACAATCCTGTCTATTTTTTGATTGCGCATTAAAAAGGCCAGGCCAGAAATTAAATCGTCCATATTCCAGACCCCTTCCCGCTGTTCCTGCATGTAGAAAATTTCATCAATAGATTCGCGAGGCCACTTCTTTTGTTCCAATCCCTTGGATGTAACAAGTAGCACCTTGTTTCCCAAATTCTTACATGATCTTAAAAAATCTTCTCCCTTAAAAAAACTGCTAATACATAAAAAGGTGGTTTCATTAGCTTGTCCTGTCATGATCGTGAGGTATAACTTATTAGCTGTAAAATACCTATTAATCCCTAATAAGCAGTAAAAACATGGGAAAAAATGCTTAACTAATTTAAGGTTCTCCTTCCTGTTATGTAGTTACCTTAATTAAAACGGTCATCACCATTTTGCCGTTGTTTGGGAGTACTTTAAGTAATACGTCCTAAATTTAACCATCCATATGGACTTTAAAACAAGCGGACCATCCATAAACTTCAAGCTAGACATCTTTAAAGTGATGGACCCATGACTTGTTGATCAGCGTTTATTTCACCAAACCGCCAATAAAATCGGTCAGCAGACGCACCCCAAAAGCGGTAGCTGTTTTCTGGGTATAGAATTCAGCATCCCCAAAGGCCACCCCAGCTATATCCAAATGGGCCCATTTTGGATGTTTATCCGTAAAAAACTCTAAAAATTTAGCCGCGCTTATAGCTCCCGCAATGGGCTTACCACTGTAATTTTTTACATCGGCAATATCAGATTTTATATCTCCCTCATAGGAATCCCACAAAGGTAGTCTCCATAAGCGTTCCCCACTATGATTTCCAGCGTTTATCAATTTAAGGGCCAGCTCATCATTATTTGTGAACAATCCACCAGCCTCATAACCTAGGGTCTGTACACAACTTCCTGTTAAAGTAGCGGCATCTATCATTATATCTGGTTTGTAATTTTTATTTAGATAGGCAATTCCATCGGCCAATATTAAGCGCCCCTCTGCATCGGTATCTATAATTTCAATAGTTTTTCCGGCGTAAGACCCAATAACATCACCTGGTTTTAAAGCCTTGGCATCTACACAGTTTTCTGTAGTAGGAATTACAGCAATTAGATGGACCGGTAATTTTAGCTTGGCGGTCAACTCAACGGCCCCTAAAACTGCCGCTGCTCCACCCATATCACTTTTCATATAATGCATATTAGAAGAACCTTTGATAGATAGCCCACCGGTATCGAAGGTAACACCTTTCCCTACCAAGCCAACAATTGGAGTTTCCGGTGCACTTTTATCCGGTATATATTCCATTACAATGAACCTAGCTGGTTCCTCACTTCCTTGGCTAACGGCCATAAGTGCTTTTAGACCTAGTTTTTCAATAGATTTTTCATCATGGACTTCCACATGGTACCCAAATTCCTCGCCGGACATTAAGGCAACTTCAGCTAATTTTATAGGGGTAAGTTTATTGCTTGGGGCATTGACCAACCTTAAGATCTTAAGTTGGGTTTCGGCCGTAGCCTTACCCTTGATACTTGATTTTTCAACAATTTTCTCCAAACCTTCGGAGATAAAAAAGCTCAATTTTAATTGGTCCATTTCCCATTTCTGGGTTTTCGTATCCGATGTCTGATACAGCTCCTTTTTGTAAGTACCCAGTATTAAGCCACTGACAATACCTTCGGCCAATATGGGTATCCATTCCGAATTTAAATTTTCGCTGCTTATATCAATACTCAAATGGGATGGCAATTTGGCCAATTCCATTTGCATAAAGCGCTTAAAAGTATCGATTACCACTTTAATAGTGGGATTTTCTCCCAGTCCCAAACAGTATACCTTCTTTAAATTGTTTTGATCGACTGGATAAAACAAGGATATTTCCTTTTTCTCGGCCTTTATTTGCTCTGTCAAAAGGTCCACAGGAAGATTCAAATCTCCAGCCATTTTAATAATGCCCGCTTCCAAATTGTCGCCTTGGACTACAGGTATAATCAGTACTTCCGAAAAATGATTTCTCTCTGTTTTAATTGTAATCATAAAAGTGCTATATAGTTAGTTCCTAAAATAAAGGAATTTCAGAGCCGTGGGAAACTCTTGGCTCCAAAACCATTCCTCATGTTTACCATCGGGATCAATATGGAGTTCAATATTTACCTTGGTACCCTCCACATTCTTTTCTTCTAGAATTTGCTTTAATTTTTCCACATTCCCAACCATATTCAAGCTTTCGTCCCCTCCGGCATATAAATAGATATCGGTTGGATAGGGTTGATGAAAATTTATGGCATCAAAATAAATTTTTGGGGTAATCCATAGTGAAGGAGAAAAAATCATCAATTTTCCAAAAACTGAAGGATACCTTAAACCTGCATAAATACTAATTAGTCCTCCCATAGAACTTCCGCCGACTCCTGTAAACTCCCTTTCTTTTAAAGTCCTGAAATTTTCATCGATTTGGGGTTTTAGTGTTTCCACCAAAAACTTAAGGTATTTCTTTCCGTCACCTTTGCCCCATTTGGTTTCCTTGAAGGGAGAAAATTCCAACACTCTTTCCTCTTCTGCATGGTCTATGGCCACAACAATAATATCACCCATTCCATTTTTGGACAGGTCCGAAAGTTTTTCATCAATGGCCCAGTTACCATAAGGACCACCCCCTTCAAAAAGGTTTTGGCCATCGTGTAAATATAAAACCGGATAGCTTTTGGCACTGGATTCATAGCCATGCGGAAGGAGTACCGATATCCTTCTTTTCCTATTCAACTGAGGAATTTCATAATCATCTGCTATAATCCGAATCTCAGGGTTATAGGATAATGGCTTTTCCACTTGACTTCCATCACCATAAGTACTATTCTCCAACATACTCTTTTCCATAATTTTAGCCCAACAAATGCGGACAAAGATACTTTGTTTTTGGAACAACAGTATAATCAAAGCAAATCTAATGTGTTGTGACCTTGGGTATTTTGATTAAATGGCTCTTTTTATACTGATCAAATTATTCTTTTACATGATTTACTTCTTAAAAAGGAACCTTGGAGGAATAAGCATATTGCCGTTTATCGAAGAAATGATACCGTTGGTTTTTTTCACAACATTCTCGTAAGCGTTCACAACAAAAATTATACATAACTGCCTATTCCTATTATCTTTACATCGTATTTTAGTGATAGTGTTTAACCCCAAATCAAACAAAAACTTAATTCAAAGTGCTTTTTTCCCAAATCAGCACTTAACCTTAAAGTAAAAATTTTAGATAGAAACCAAATTTTACTGGAAAGACCTACTTAACTAAAAAAACGCCCCTCGAAAGAGGGGCATTTTTTGTTAATGGATATCCCAAATAATTAATTATGGCTTTGGAAAAAGGCAAATTAAGTTGCTCTATTGTCCAAATAGAAATAGCTTGAAAGCCTTATCTCCATTACTATGAATTCCATATAAAAAGAACAAACCTCATTAAGAGGATGGTATACCACATGTTGTACTCCATTCACAACATATATTTATCTGTAAACTTACTTCCTACTATATTGGCCTTATCATTATATGAAACTATATACAAAAGCATTTGGGATCTGCCTTTAGGTAACCCTAAAAAAGGCAATCCAATTTTACGGAAATTCAAAATATATATAACTTAACCAAAATTGACAAACCCTACTTTGCAAAAAAGGTCCTCCATGAGGGCCTTTTTCTATTTTGTAATAATCAGTCGATAGAGGTTTTTAGAACGAATAGTTTAGGCCGAACAGCCAGTAGGTCTGTAATTCATTATCGATTGAAGCAAAAGTAGGTGTAGGATCAACCACATCCAGATTACCAATAGCATAATTTAAGGCTTCCTGTTTGTTGTCTCTTAGGCCAAATTCAAATCCCAGGCCAATACCTTTCCATAAGGTATATCCAAAAGAGTTGGTCCAGGTCCAGTTAGAATAATCCGCGCTTTTATAGCTCTGAAACATTGAAAGATTGGTTTTAAAATTAACCTTGCCCAATTTTCTGGTATAATCGGCCACAATCTTAGCACCCAAGGAAGATTCAAATACGCTATCACCGGAACTGAACACAAAGTTGTAGTTTAAGGGGTGTATAACCACCACCAAATCGGTAATGGGCGTCCAAGTAGCCCCAACCCCAATATCCAAATAGCCTGGGTCATTAAAATTATCTATAATTGTAGACCTATATTCCGCCAAAGTAGATATAGCGAACTTATCGCTCAATTTCTGACCGTACAAAGAGGTTATATTAAAAACATCCGTAGCTGATCGAAAACTGTCGTCATCGGTTGCAATATCCTTATCATCAATTTTTACCCACCCAAGATTGATGTTCAATGAATTTCTCCAGAAAAATTTAGGTTGATTAAGATTTGCAAAAGCGTTAGCTGTAACGCCTATGTTCCCGGCACTGGAATTTGGAGATCCTTTAGCATACCAATTATTAAATCCAGATAGACTGGCACCAATGGTTCCAAAAGCGCCTCTTTTCCATCCAGGTATGGCGTCTATTTTACCTTGTATAGCGTCCACTCTTCCCTGTATTGCCACAATGGAATCTTTCTTATCCGCTTTTTCCGCCTTTAGCTCCTCCAGAGTTTGAGCAATAGTAATGTTCATAGCCAGCATAGCGATTATTGCTAGTACAATTTTCTTCATAATAGTAAGTGTTTTATTTATAGCAATGCAAAAATAAGGAATGTTGCAAAATCGGTGGAGCAATATTGACCGTTATTTTGCCTTGAACAAGGGTACGGAAGAACAGGCTTCCCCGTACATTACACTTTTGGCTACTGCTTGGATTTTGGTAGTGGCCCATAAGTAGGCGTTGGCCGGTACGGGTTTATTGGAACAGCCCTTGATGATTACAGGTTTATCCACAAATTGGGAAACATCCAAATTTTCAATTATGTATTGATAAAGTGAGGATTCCAACATCTCCAAATCCCCAATAATGATTTTCTGGGCAAAGGGCTGTATTTTGGTAGCAATAAGCATATACGCCCAACCAGGAATAATGGCGTCCGAAGAGCAGCTTAATGCCACATAGGCATCTTGGTATTGATTCCAATTATGTTTCTCCAATTGAGCCCGAAATTCGTTTTCTCTAAGTATTAAACCCTCGTATAACCAATCCTTAATATCCATAAGTACCCTATTCCCCTTGGGGTAATAGTCCTCCAGGTTAAAGGTCACCAATTTACTTTGGGAAACGCGATTTATAATTTCAGACATAGATTTTAAGTTTTGAAATATCAAATTTCATTGGCAAATCCAATGGTAGCGATAGATTTTCACCAACTAAAAGTATGGGTTCGGAATCCCGAACTATAGCATCCCCAATTCCAATTTGGCCTCTTCACTCATTAATTCTTGGGTCCAGGGGGGATCAAAGGTAATTTCTACCTCAACATCCTTTAGTTCATCTATAGATTTCACCTTCTCCTCTACTTCCATAGGAAGCGACTCGGCAACAGGACAATTCGGAGAGGTTAAGGTCATCAAAATTTTAACTTCATTGTCTTCATTAACGAAAACATCATAGATTAACCCTAATTCATAGATGTCCACAGGTATTTCTGGGTCATAAATTGTTTTTAGCACCCTTACTATTTTTTCTCCCAGTTCCTGTGTGTCTATGGTTTCTATTTCTTCGCTCATTATTTTAAATGTTTATGGTCTGTAAAAGGAGTTTTTCCAATAATCGTCCTTAGGTAAACCCATTAATTTAATTGTGTTTGGTAAGCCACTGCATACAATTTCAATTGCTTTATCATACTAACCAAGCCATTAGCCCGAGTAGGTGATAAATGTTCCTTTAAACCAATCTCATCTATAAAACTAGTATCGGCCTCAATAATATCCTTGGGTTTCTGATTGCTAAAGACCCTAATTAAAATGGCAATAATGCCCTTGGTTATTATGGCATCGCTATCTGCTGTAAATACTAGCTTATCACCTTCCAATTCTGCATGAACCCAAACCTTGCTTTGACATCCTCTAATTATATTATCATCGGTCTTATACTGTTCTTTGATCAATGGCAAGGATTTTCCAAGCTCTATCATATACTCATAGCGCTGCATCCAATCCTCAAACATTGAGAACTCATCAACTATCTCTTCCTGTATTTCTTTTATGCTCATATCCAAATTTTGTGCCCATTAAATAACGGTAACAATTTCATACAAAAATACAATAAGTAATTTTGCATATCAACTATTTAAAAGATTGAAAATTAACTCAATGAAGTTAAGAAAGCATTGTTTTTGCCCGATGTACACTTGCCACCAATATATCTACTTCTTCCTTGGTGTTGTAAAAACTAAAACTTGCCCTAACGGTTCCTGGGATTTTATAAAAATCCATAATAGGTTGGGCACAATGATGTCCTGTCCTTACCGCAACTCCTAGCTTATCCAATATACTCCCAATATCATAGGGGTGAAGACCTTCTATATTAAAAGAAATCACCGCTGTTTTTTCCTTTGTATCTCCGTAAATTTCTAAACCCTCTATGGCTAGAAGTTCTTTGGTTGCATATTCCAAAAGCTCGTGTTCGTACTGGGCTATGGCATCAAATCCTATGGCATTCATATAATCCAGAGCAGCACCAAACGCAATACCTCCACAAATATTTGGGGTACCAGCTTCGAACTTATGGGGAAGCTCGGCATAGGTAGTTTTTTCAAAAGTTACCTCTGCGATCATTTCACCCCCTCCTTGGTAAGGAGGCAATTTATTTAACCATTCCTCTTTGCCGTAAAGCATTCCAACACCGGTAGGTCCGCACATTTTATGGGCAGAAACCACGTAAAAATCAACATTCAATTTCTGTACATCAGCCTTAATATGTGGTGCCGCCTGAGCGCCATCTATTAAGACGGCAGCACCTACATTGTGGGCAGCTGCTATAATTTCCGCTATTGGATTAATAGTCCCCAAGGCATTTGAAACATGGTTGCAGAAAACCAATTTGGTACGGGGGGAGAGTAGTTTATGGTATTCCTCCATAATCAATTTGCCCTCCAAACTCATTGGGATTACTTTTAAAACCGCTCCCGTGCGTTCACATAGCATTTGCCATGGAACTATATTGGAGTGGTGTTCCAATGCAGAAACTATAATTTCATCGCCCTTTTTTAAAAAAGAGGTAAAACCATTGGCTACTAAATTTATACCATGGGTTGTTCCGGAAGTAAAAATAATTTCATGGGGCTTAGCGGCATTAAAGTGCTTTTGTATTTTCTGTCTCGCCTGTTCGTAAACGTCCGTTGCTTCTTGGGATAGCGTATGCACCCCTCTGTGTATATTTGCATTATAGTTACTGTAATAATCCACTATGGCATCTATAACCTTTTGGGGAGTCTGGGACGTAGCAGCATTGTCTAGATACACCAAGGGATAGCCATTAACTTTCCTATTTAGGATTGGGAAGTCATTACGTATGCTCAATATATCGAAAACAGTTTTTATCATGCTAAAAATTCAATGTTGGGAATTACGCTGAACAGAAAATTTCTAAAGATCAAATCCTAAACGAACGCCCAATTTATTGGCAATTAATTTGTTGATCCTAACCTTCAATTCTGGGATACGTACACTTTCCAAAACGTTATTGGCAAAGGCGTACATCAGTAATGCCCGTGCTTCCTTTTTTGGAATTCCCCTAGATTGTAGATAAAATAAGGCCTCTTCATCCAATTGTCCAATAGTACATCCATGGGAACATTTTACATCATCCGCAAAAATCTCCAATTGAGGCTTTGTGTTGATTGTAGCCTTATCACTAACTAAAATATTATTGTTCTGCTGAAAAGCGTTGGTCTTTTGGGCAATTTTGTCCACAATAATCTTCCCGTTGAAAACTCCGGTGGCATTTTCGCCATATATCCCCTTATAATCCTGATGACTTTCACAATTAGGTTGTATATGATGTACCAAAGTATGGTGGTCCACATGTTGTTTTTCCTCAATAATGGTAACTCCCTTCATGGTAGAATTTATACGTTCCCCATTTTGATAGAAATTTAGGTTGTTCCTGGTTAATTTACCTCCAAAGGAGAAGGTATGAACCTTTACAACACTCCCGTCTTTCTGATCAATATAAGTGTTGTCTATCAAAGAGGCAGTTGTTAAATCGTTCTGCACCTTATAATAATCAACATTGGAATTCTTGGCAGCATAAATCTCGGTGACCGAATTGGTAAAAACCTCATTGGAAGTTAGGCTCTGATGACGTTCTATAATTTGCATCTCGGCGTTTTCCTCAGCGATTATCAAATTTCTAGGCTGTAATAATAATGCAGCTTCATTTCCGGTTGAAAAATGAACAATTTCTATCGGTTTTTTAGGAATCTTATTTTTTGGAATATAAATATAGGCTCCCTCCCTGCTAAAAGCAGTATTTAATGAAGTTAAAGAATCGTCCTTAGAAGCTATTTTATTAAAATAAACATCTATTATTTGCTTGTACATGGGTTTGTTCAAGGCAGAACTCATTAAACACACATCTACTCCATCATGTGTGGTCTCCGACAAAAAAGAACTATAAACCCCATCTACAAATACAATCTTGTAGGTGTCTATTTCATGAATAAAGTACTTTTTTACATCCCTGTATTCCAACATGCTCTCTTTTTTTGGAAAGATGCTAAAATCTATTTTTTGAAGCGTATTTAGGGAAGTGTATTTCCAAGCTTCCTCTTTTTTAGTAGGAAACCCTTTTGTCTCGAAATTCTTTATAGCCTCTGTACGTATATCATGTACAGGATGATCTAAATCCACACCATTTTCAAAAGCTAAGAATGAGGAAACTAATTTTTCTTTTAAATCCATCTTTTTCAGTGTTCAGTGTTCAGTGTTCAGTGTTCAGTGTTCAGTGTTCAGTATACAGCTTTGCCAACTGTGCAGTGAAAACTGCCAACTTATTTATATAACAGTTTCCTGTTTCAACCAATCGTACCCTTTTTCCTCCAATTCCAAGGCAAGGTCCTTGGTGCCAGATTTTACAATCTTTCCGTTGTGCAATACGTGTACAAAATCCGGTACAATGTATTCCAATAGACGTTGGTAATGGGTAATAACAATGACTGCGTTGTCCTTGCTCTTCAATTTGTTGACCCCATTGGCTACGATACGCAAGGCATCAATATCCAAACCGGAATCCGTTTCATCCAAAATGGCCAATTTCGGCTCCAACATTGCCATTTGGAAAATCTCGTTCCTTTTTTTCTCTCCTCCAGAAAAACCTTCGTTCAATGATCGCGATAAAAATTTTCTGTCGATTTCCAACATTTCAGATTTCTCACGAATCAATTTCAACATGTCCTTGGCCGGCATGTCCTCCAAACCCTTTGCTTTTCGGGACTCATTGATCGCTGTTTTCATAAAATTGGTAACAGACACCCCAGGAATTTCCACTGGATATTGAAAGGATAAAAATATTCCCTTGTGTGCCCTATCTTCGGGTGAGGTGTCCTCTAAATTTTCACCTTCCAAAAAGACCTCTCCCTCGGTAACTTCAAATTCTTCCTTCCCTGCAATTACTGCGGCCAAGGTACTTTTCCCCGAACCATTAGGGCCCATTATGGCATGTACTTCACCTGCATTAACCGTTAGGTTTATTCCCTTTAATATCTCCTTATCCTCTACTCTAGCGTGTAAATTGTTAATTTTCAGCATTGTTCTAAATTCTAATTATTTTAAATAATTGAGCGCCTTCGGCATTTTATAAAAATTCACTTATTGATGTCGCAATTAAACAGGTTTCAGTGCTTTTCCTTTGACCCAACAACTTTTTTCTGGAAGTGCTACGGCCTTAAGAATTTATTACCCTATCCTACAGACCCCTCTAAACTTATTTCCAACAATTTCTGGGCTTCAACCGCAAATTCCATTGGTAATTTATTCAGTACTTCCTTACTAAAACCGTTTACGATCAAGGCAATCGCCTTTTCCGTATTTATCCCGCGCTGGTTGCAATAGAATATCTGGTCTTCCCCAATTTTACTGGTAGTGGCCTCATGTTCTATTTGTGCGGTCTTGTTCTTCACTTCAATATATGGAAAGGTATGTGCTCCACATTCATTCCCCATAAGTAAAGAGTCACATTGGGAAAAGTTTCTGGCATTATCCGCCCTACTGTTTATCTGTACCAATCCACGGTAACTGTTTTGGGATTTCCCGGCCGAGATACCTTTGGAAATAATGGTACTCCTAGTATTTTTCCCTAAATGGATCATTTTGGTACCTGTATCCGCCTGTTGATAATTATTGGTTACGGCAATGGAATAAAATTCACCTATGGAGTTGTCCCCTTTAAGAATACAAGATGGGTATTTCCAGGTAACCGCCGATCCCGTTTCAACTTGAGTCCAAGAAATTTTGGCATTCTTTTCGCACAGTCCCCTTTTGGTTACAAAATTGAAAACTCCCCCTAATCCCTCTTTATTTCCAGGAAACCAGTTTTGGACGGTAGAGTATTTAATTTCGGCATCATCAAGGGCAATTAGTTCCACAACCGCAGCATGCAATTGGTTTTCATCCCTTGAAGGCGCGGTACACCCTTCCAAGTAACTTACATAACTACCTTCATCGGCAATTACCAAGGTTCTTTCGAATTGTCCGGTACCTGCCTGATTAATTCTAAAATAAGTGGAAAGTTCCATTGGACAGCGTACTCCTTTTGGAATATAACAGAAAGAGCCATCGGAAAAAACGGCAGAATTCAGGGCGGCATAAAAGTTGTCCTTCTGGGGGACAACGGAACCTAAATATTTCTTAACAAGTTCAGGATGCTCCCTGATGGCCTCGGAAATGGAACAAAATATTATTCCCTTTTCGGCAAGTGTCTTTTTAAAAGTAGTGGCGACCGAAACGGAATCCATAACGATATCCACTGCTACTCCGGCCAACTTCTTCTGTTCGTCCAAAGAAATACCAAGTTTTTTGAAGGTGTCCAGCAATTCTGGATCTACCTCATCCAAACTATCATACTTTGGCTTCTTGTTAGGTGCGGAATAATAGGAGATGGCCTGAAAATCGGGTTTTTTGTATTTAACATTTGCCCATTCGGGCTCCACCATTTCCTTCCAGATCTTAAAGGACTCCAATCGCCATAATGTCATCCATTCGGGTTCTTCCTTCTTCTTGGAAATAGCGATTACAATTTCCTCATTTAATCCATTTGGAAATGTATCCGATTCAATATCTGTATAGAAACCATATTCATACTCCTTGGTTTCCAGTTCCTTTTTTAATTCTTCCTCTGTATATGCCATTCTTCCTAATTTATCAATTGTTCAATATAACAACTGGCTAATTATTTATCCTCTCCAACGCAAGCATTGGTACATTTTGTTAATTCCACATTGCAACATTATAGAGAAAAACTTTCTCCACATCCACAAGTTCTTTGGGCGTTTGGATTATTAAAAACAAATCCTTTGCCGTTAAGACCCCCTGAGTATTCCAATACCGTACCTACCAGATAAAGAAAACTTTTTTTATCCACTATAATACGCACTGCGTTATCTTCAAAAATCTTATCGGTTTCAGAGGCCTTATTATCAAAATCAAGTTCGTAGGACAATCCACTGCAACCCCCACTTTTAACACCTACCCGCACATAATCTTTGCTGGCATCAAAGCCTCCTTCGGCCATTAGGGCCATTACCCTCAGCTTAGCTGTTTCAGATACTTTAATCATTCTTAATTGGATTTAATCTAAATAGTTTACAAATATACTACATAAGTAGGGTTTTACCATATTTCCTTACATTAATATACCGTATAGTCAAATAGGGGTTTTCTATTATAAAAGTCCCCCTCAAAAAAAATTGGCCAACAAAATTGCTTATCACAATTTTATGGCCAATTTTAAAATCCATTTAGATATAATTAGGGTCGTATTCTAATTATCATCCCCAATTTCATCAATAGCATCATCAATTTTCTCATTAACTTCCTTATCTACCTTTTCTCCTGCCTTTTCCAGAATACCTTTATCCTTTTCCACTTCCTTCTCTATAATTACAGTTTTTTCCTTGGTTTCCCTACAGGAAGTAATGGCAAAAAAAGGCAATCCCAAAACCAAAATTGTTAAAATAAATTTTTTCATGTAACGTCTTTTTTAATTTATACGAATATACCAATAACTTCGGCAATACCCTGATGTAAGTCAATCCCTATTCGTTAAGTTTTAATTTAACTTACCCAGTTATTCCGATTTCTCCGTAAGTATATAATTCTTGATTGGACTTAATCCAGATTTAATAGTATGCTATAGATCCGTAGTTATGGCATTTTCGCCTACAATAACATATTGTTGAATCCCGCTTTCTTTACCCGCCAAAGACGGTCAGGCATTTGTCTACTTAATTTTTAGGACAATAGCATCTGTATTTCCCTTTTGTTGCAGATTCATAAAATTGGCACTTTGGGAGTCTCCCACTAAAATTACTCCATAGTCCTGAGTTTCTATCGCATCAAAACCGAAATCGATACCACTGCCCCCAAAAGTATTTTGCCAGATCAATTCGCCGGAAGCATTCGTTTTTATTAGCCAAATATCGTTTTCTCCTATATTAGAAGTAACGTCCCAATCTATGCTTTTGGAATTTCCTGCAATAATAAAACCCCCATCACTGGCAAGACTTACGTTTTGTGCAGCATCAAACTGAGAACCTCCATAGTTCTTTTCCCATAATAGATTGCCATTATCATCTATTTTTATAAGCCAGATGTCGGATTCTCCATTATTTTTAGAAATATCAGTATCATTGCTAAACGTGTTTCCTATAATTACGTAGGCATTATCTTCAGTATTCTCTATGTCATAGGCTATTTCAATACCAGAGCCACCAAAAGACCGTTCCCAGACAAAACTACCATCACTCCCAATCTTTACCACCCAAAAATCATAACTTCCCTTGGAATTGGAAATGTCATAATCTTGACTTTCAGAAAACCCTGCCAAAACAAAACCTCCGTCCTTAGACTCCACTACCCCATGAGCCCTATCGTTATTGGTTCCTCCAAAATACTTCCGCCATTCCAAATTTCCCTGTGCATCTAATTTTGTGCCCCAAAATTCACCTACACCATGTCTTGTTAAGTAGCTGCCCTTTTCTAAATAACCGTCTGATCTAGCCGCTGTAATATCTAAAAATCCTGAGAAAAAGAACCCTCCATCGGTAGTTTGGATTAAATCATAGGAATGATCATGCCCAGAAAAACCAAAACTCCTCTCCCATTGGATATTTCCAGAGGCATCCAATTTAAGTATCCAATTATCATGAAAGCCTTCATTACTACTGGCATCCCCATCACTACTCTGACTATAGCCGATAAGCGCATAGCCCCCATCGGTAGTTTGAACAATATTTTTACCAATATCATCCAAACTGCCGCCAAAGGTCTTACTCCATTGCAAAATGCCCTCATGGTCCAATTTTAACAACCAATAATCATTGTCCTCCATGGCCTTGTCGTTAATATCCCCGTCAATACTATTGGAAAACCCTAATA
>Ga0222651_1000844_pt1 | contig 17000 bp, 9 predicted proteins | sample AntAcemetagen369_FD_179855 | JGI IMG/M metagenome (GOLD analysis project Ga0222651, IMG submission 179855) | Saline water microbial communities from Ace Lake, Antarctica - #369 | ecosystem: Environmental > Aquatic > Non-marine Saline and Alkaline > Saline | place: Antarctica: Ace Lake | collected...
CGATTTCGATCATCGCGGAGCAAGCCGCATCGGTGGTAATCGTGCGGAGGCGTTCTTTAGGGTAGTCGGGATCGAGCGGGACGTAGGCGGCCCCGGCTCTGAGAATGCCAAAGATGGCGGCAATGAGAGCGGAGGACTTGGGCAGGCAGAGGCCGATGCGAGAATCAGGCGGGAGGTTGAGAAAGCGGATTTTTTTAGCGAAGGATTCGGCCTGTTCGTCGAGTTCCTGATAGGTGATCTTTTCGGCGAGGTCGTAGAGGGCCACGGCATCGGGGGTGCGCTGAACTTGTTGAGCAAAGAGTCCGTGCAGGGTCTCCTGAGATGCTGGAAGCTGGCGACCCTGACTCTGAGCTAAGAGAGCGCTCTCTTCAGGTGGCGAAAGGATTTTTAGCTCGGCGAGCGATTGCCCGGGGTCTGCGACGATAGTCTCTAACAGAACGGTAAAATGCCCTACCATCCCGGCCATGGTGGCGGGGTCGAAGAGAGAGGTGCTGTATTCGATCTGTCCGAAAATCTCCTCTTCGCCTTCCTGGAGGTTAAAGCGGAGATCGTACTTTGTTTGTGTTTGTGGGATGGGGAATGGTTCTAGGGTCAGGTCACCTAGGCGGGTGTGATTGACCGAGACTTGTTGGAGGTCGAACTTGACCTGAAAGAGGGGTGTGAGCTGATCGAGATTTCGGTCAGGATTAAGTGCTTCGACGAGTTTTTCAAAAGGAAGATCCTGATTGGAAAGCCCGCCTTGCACGGTTTTTTGCACCTGCTGGAGAAGCGCCGTGAAGGAAAGATCTGGCGTGACCGAAGTGCGGAGAACGAGGGTATTGACGAGGAGGCCGATGAGTCCAGCGGTCTCGGGGCGGTCCCGGTTTGCGACCTCGCTGCCGACGATGATGTCGGTGCTGGCACTGTAGCGATGGAGGAGCGCCTTGAAGGAAGCGAGGAGAAGGGTGAAAAGGCTGACCTGCTTTTGACCTGCCATTACTTTCAGCTTTTTTGAAAGCGCTGGTCCAAGGTGGATGGCTTGGTGTGCGCCGGAATGAGTGGTGGAAACGGTGCCGCTGCGAGTGGGGAGTTCGAGGGGTGGCGGAGCGTGAGCGAGGCGCTCGGTCCAGTAGGTCAGTTGCTGTTCTGCCAGCTCGCCGACGAGGTGATCGCGCTGCCAGAGAGCCCAGTCAGGATATTGGATGGAGAGGACGGGAAGGGTGCTGGGGCCGGTGAGATAAAGCTGTGCTAACTCACGCATGAAGACCATGACGGACCAGCGGTCACAGACGAGATGGTGCGTGACGAGAGACAGGATGTGATCGTGGGGAGCGATTCGGTAGAGGGTGAAATGGAGCGGCGGCTCGGTAAGGGCGAAGGCTCGTGCGTTGCTTTCGCTGATCTCTTGGCGGACGGCTTCCTCGGCGAGTTCTTTTGGCTGGAGTGCGACTTCCTGTGGCGGGTGGATCTTTTGTCGTGGTTGGCCTTCCGCATTTTTATGGAAGCTGGTACGGAGAGACTCGTGCCGGGTGATGATGGCGGTGAGTGCTTTTGAGAGTCGTTCGGGATCTAGCTCCCCCCGTAAACGTAAAGCGCTGCTGACATTGTAAGCGGTGTTCGTAGGCTCGAATTGCTGCACAAACCAGAGGCGTTCCTGAGCGGAAGAGAGGAGCAAGTTGTTGTCATTCTCACGTGGTGAAATCCCGCTTTGCTTGGGCAAGCTCAGGCCCTTTTCTTTAAGTCGTTGCTCAAAGAGGGCGCGCTGTTCCGGGGAAAGTTTGGCCAGTCGTTCGTGAAGCGGCATCATGATTTTGCGGCCGGTGTGAGCTGTGAGCGAGCTTCCTCGGGTGAGAGCTCCTGAATCTCGGCGAGGAGATTTTCCATGTCATCGAGTTGCTCGTCCTTGGGGAGGTCTGCCTCCAAAATGGCGACCATGCTGGCAGGCGTTGGGTTGTCCGAGACGAGGTGGCGGAGTTCGATTTCTACGGGGAAGGTCTCCCGAAGTCGTGCGATGATTTGGATCGCGAGCAGAGAATGTCCCCCAAGAGCGAAGAAGTTATCCTCTGCTCCGATTCCCTGCATCCCGAGGAATTCCTCCCAGATCGTGATGATGACTTTTTCGATCTCTGTTCTGGGCGCGAGGTATGCGTTGGTGAGTTCGGGGCGGGTGTGTTGCGCGATGGGCTGGTTTTCGCTTGTGGAATGAGTGCGTTTTTCAACCCAGTGATCGAGCCGGTCTTGTAGCAAGGTGGGCGAGGTGATCAAGATGCCAGAGATGTTCTGTGCAAGGGATTTTTCAGTGATTTCCCAAACCTCTGCCGCAGAAAAAGCGGGTTCACTGTCGCCACCGAAGCGACCACTTGAGATTTCGCTGTCGTCGCTGGCGATACGGTCCCAGTTGAGGCCCAGCCAGCGAGTTGGGCCTCGGCGATTGCGCGCTATGATCAGTTGATCAAGCTGGACATTAGCGGCGGCGTAGGCGCCCAAACCAATCCCGCCCAGAACGGACGAGAGCGAGGATTGCACACAGACAAAACGCGGGTTGGAGACTGCCAGGACTCCATCGAGAGCGAGGATGAGTCCGGCCTTAGTTCGGTGGTTATAGTTCCAGTGAGCAGTGCTGAGGAGGGAAAGGGGTGCGGCGGATGTTTGGTTTGTCGTGGGGCTGCACAGGAAGACGCCATCGGGACGGCCGTTGGCCTTCAAAGCGGACTGGAAGGTATCGGCGAGGTCCTCAAGTTTGGGAATGGTGGCGTGCCAATCTGGAGTGAAATCAGGGAGCCACGTCGCGGGATTGAGATCAGGATTCGTGTTGAGCAGCACGATCTTGGCGGTTTCGCTTAGGCCGAGGTTTTTTGCCCAAATTTTGGCCAGCTCAGAGGATAAATCTCCGACTAAGAAGTAGGTCTGATCGAGAGGGAGTTTTCCCTGATCCAATTCGAGATTTTCAAAACAGGGTTCCCAGCGAAACGCTCCTCTGAGGGCAACCTTCGACGGGCCTTGAGTGAGGCTGAGTTCGTTGGCCAGATTTGCTGGAGAGGTTTCGCCATCAAGATCAATGACCCGACATGAGAGATGTGGGAATTCCTGAGCGAGAACTAAAGCGAGTCCGTGAAGTCCGGGAGTTTCTGGGGAGAGGTTTTCGGTTCCGAGCACTTCTTCACTCGTGGTGATGACGGAAAGGTAAATTTGTTTCGTGAGAGCGAGCGCAAGATTTTGCAGGGCCTCCGCATCTTTCCAGGAGAAGACGATGTGATCTGGCCTTGTCTCGCGATCGGCGAGGTTGCTGAGAAGGTCCCTGAAAGATTGGGGCGCAGCGGGGTTGACCGTGAAACGACGAAATCCAGCGGTCTCGAATTTTTCGCCAGGCTCCACGACGCAGACATCGTTGCCGCTTTTTTCGAGCTCTTCCGCGAGATTAGAGGCGTCGCCAAAGATGAGCCAACGCTGACGCTTGGACGGAGAACTTAAGGGGGGTAAGCGTTTCCAAGTGGGGAGGTAGACTGGACTTTGGGGCGTTTTCCTTTCGGCTTGGAAATGAGGCGGTATCCAGAAGCGGCTCCGCTGGAATGGAGTGGTCGGGAGTGGAATGCGGCGGCCTCGTTCCTCTCCGCGAAGGGTTTTCCAGCGTACTGAAAACCCGATGGTCCAGAGTTGAGCCGCGAGATGGGAAGGAGTCTTCTGATCCACCATTATGATGTCGTTCAGCGGACCGTGCTGCTTGACCAAGTTTGTTAGGGTGGGAGTGGGGCTCAGCTCGAGGAATACCGGATCGGGAAGGCTTTTGGCTGTTTCGACCGCTTGGGTGAACTTCACGGGTTCTCGAACTTGGCGAGCCCAGTAGTCCGGGTTGGTGGCTTCTTCGTGAGTGAGCCAGGTGCCTGTGAGGCTTGAGATGATGGGGAACGCCGGAGAGTTGAGTGAAATTTGTGTCAGATTTTCACGGACGGCTTTGGCGACCGGATCCATGGTAGGTGAGTGGAAGGCGCGCGCTGTTGGGAGGCATCGGGTCGGAAGGCCTTCTGCTTTGAGGGTATTTTTAAGGCTTTCGATCGCAGCGGTAGTTCCTGAAATGGTGATCCAATCCGGGGCGTTGTGAGCGGCAAGGAAGAGGTCCTTATTTAGGAAGGGGGCTATTTTATCAGGGGAGCAGCCGACGGTGATCATCGCGCCTGTGGGGCTGGCTTCCATGAGGCGGCTTCTTAGCGTCACCAGATGAAGGGCGTCTTTGAGATCGAAAATACCAGCGAGAGCTGCGGCCGCGATTTCGCCAAAGCTATGGCCGAGGAGTCCGGCAGGGCGGATGCCGAGGTCGAGCACAAGCTTTGCAAGAGAGTATTGTTGGGAAAAGAGACGGAGGCACTCGCGAGTGATCGTTTCTGATGGGTCGATGGATTGAATTACCTCTTGGCAGAGGGGCGGGATCTCCAGCAAGTCTGGCGAAAGGCCCTCAGAGGGACTTCCTTGGCCGGGGAAGAGTAAGATCAACAAGGGGTTTTTGAGGACTGGGGTGGGGTCTCTCGGTTTTTCCAGCTCTGCGATAATCCCTGAGATGTCATCAGCGATGACGGCGTTACGATAGGCGAAACTCCGTCGGCCTTCCTGCAAGGTGAAGGCTGCGTGCGCGAGAGAGCTGTTCGGTTGTTTTTGAAAATACTGACCTAAGCGGGTTACCATCTCAGCGAGAGCTTCAGCTGATTTTGCAGAAACGGGAAGAAGCTGGGGGCTCTTTCTCGTTTCTGTGAGAGGATGCGCTGATGGTGCTTCTTCGAGAATGACGTGGGCATTGGTGCCGCCGATGCCAAATGAACTCACACCGGCCCGGCGGGCGTGTGAGGTGGCTTCCCAGGTGCTCAACTGAGAATGAACTCGAAAGGGAGAGTCGGTGAAATCGATCTCAGGGTTGGGATTTTCAAAATGAAGAGTGGCTGGGATTTGGCGGTTTTTCAGCGCAAGGACCGTCTTGATGAAACCGGCGATGCCTGCGGCGGCATCGAGGTGGCCAATGTTACTTTTGACCGAGCCGAGGGCGCAGAATTGACGCTGATCGGTCTGCTCCCGGAAGGCCTGTGTGAGCGCCGCGATTTCGATGGGATCGCCCATGGCGGTTCCGGTGCCATGGGCTTCGATATAGGAGATGGTCGCGGCAGAGACATCGGCAAGAGTGAGGGCATTGCGGATGGCGGCAGCCTGGCTGTCAACCTGTGGCGCGGTGTAGCTGACCTTGTGAGCACCATCATTGGTGACCGCCGAGCCTTTGATGACGGCGTCGATGGTGTCGCCATCGCTGAGGGCATCTTCGAGGCGTTTGAGGACCACCACGCCGACGCCATTTCCTCCCACGGTGCCGTTGGCGCGGGATTCGAAGGGGCGGCAATGTCCATCGGGCGAATAAATGTTTCCTTGCTGGGCGCGGTAGCCGAGTTGTTTTGAAACGGCGACTCCACCAGCGAGTGCGAGATCACATTCGCCGCTGAGGAGTGATTGGCAGGCGGTGTGAACGGCGACGAGAGAAGACGAGCAAGCGGTCTGGATACTCATGCTAGGACCGCAGAGGTTCAGCTTGTAAGAGACGCGGGTGGCGAGGAAGTCTTTGTCATTGCCGACGAAGATTTCATAAGGGCTGGTGGTCTTACGAATTTCGGAATTGGCGTAGAGATTGAGGAGGTAGCCATTCATGCCGGCTCCGGCGAAAACGCCAACTTGCGAGGGACTTTCTTCGCCCAGATAGCCTGCCGTTTCGAGCGCTTCCCAGGCGCATTCAAGAAAAAGTCTTTGCTGGGGATCAAGGATGGCCGCTTCCCGAGGACTGTAGCCGAAGAAGGCGGCATCGAAGTGATCTGAATTCTTTAACAGACCACCGATTTTTAGGTATGCGGGGTCTTTGAGGTCTTCTTCCGTAGCGCCCTGTTCGCGGAGGTGCTCATCGCTCAAGGGGACGAGGGATTCGCGATCGTTGATGAGGTTTTCCCAAAAGCGATCCAATGAGGGAGCGCCGGGAAAACGTCCCGCCATACCGATGACTGCGATTTCGAGACCGGTGCTTTGAGGGGAATGAGAGGTCACGTGGATGATGAAGATTTTGGAGTGAGGCGACGCTGGCGTCGTTGCTGAAGGCGAGATTTCCCGGCATCTATGGCCTCACGGCGGTGATCCCGTGGGGGCGTGTCTTGGTGGGAACCGGAAAGATGAGCCACGAGCGCGTGTAAGGTGGGATGGCGCAAAAAGTCGGAAAGAGGGAGGTCGATGCCGAGGGTGTCGCGGATCTCGCTCCGGGCCTTGATGACGAGGAGGGAATGCCCACCCATTTCAAAAAAGTTATCGTAGAGGCCGGGGGATTCGGTCTTCAGAAGGCGGGCCCAGATGCTGGCGAGTTGCTGTTCAAGTTCGGTCTGCGGCGGGGTGCCTTCTTTTTTTGCCTGATAGTTCTTCACAGCGGCCAGGGCCTTGCGGTCGATCTTGCCATTGGGCGTGAGCGGAAATTCCTCTACCAGATGATAATGGGCCGGGACCATGTAGGCTGGGAGGTGCGCCAGAAGGTGCTCCCGTAGTTCTTGCACCTCTGTTTTTTCACCTTTGTAAATGGCGAGCAAGCGGGCTTCTGAAGAGCCTTCATCCTGAAGAACGATGACCGCTTGTGAGATGGCGAGATGGCGTTGGAGGGCGGTTTCGATCTCGGCGAGTTCGATGCGGTGGCCTCGTAGTTTGATCTGATGATCGATGCGCCCAAGAAACTCAACGGTGCCATCGAGCCGCAGGCGACTGCGGTCGCCGGTGCGATAAATCGCGGTGCCATTAACGGTTTGAAAACGTTCCGAAGTGAGGTTTTCGCGTTCGTGATAGCCGGGGCTGAGGCCGAGCCCGCTGATCGCCAATTCACCCGCAACGCCAGCAGGCACGGGGCGAAGCTTGGAATCAAGAAAGTGGAATTTCGTGTGGTCGAGAGGCCCTCCGATGGGGACGATTTCATCGATCAAGTCGGCCTCAGTCAGTTTCAGCGCCCCCGACCAGATCGTGGTTTCGGTGGGGCCGTAAACATTCCAGACGTGGGCGCGGGTGGAGACGAGGCGTCTTGCGAGATCGAGATCGAGCGGTTCTCCACCGCAAAGGATGGTGAAAGTTTCCGCGCGTGCAGCGAGGCGCTCGTTCCAGTGTGGGAGGATGGTTTGCCAGCCAGAAGGGGTCGCTTGCAGGGTGTCGACATCGTGTTTTTCAACTAAGGATATGAGACGTTCTCCGTCACGCACATCTTCTTCATTTGCGAGGACGACGGTGGCTCCTGTTATCAGTGGAAGGAAGAGTTCGAGGCCGGAAATATCGAAGGCCAGAGTGGTGACTGCGAGTAAGCAATTGCCTGGGCCAAAATTGAGACGGGTTTGAAAAGAACGGAGTAAATTGGCGAGATTTTGATGGGTGATGGGAACTCCCTTGGGCTGCCCGGTGGTGCCGCTGGTATAGATCAGGTAGGCGGTGTCAGTGAGGGCGGTAGTCACCGGAGTGAAGGTCGCAGTCTGAGGTTCGTCGAGATTGATGAGGAGATCGGCAGAGTGATCTTTCGAAGATGTTTCGGTATTAACCAACAAGGCCGCCATCCCGGCATCTTCCATGATCAAGCGAAGGCGGGAGGGAGGGTGAGTGGGATCGAGCGGGAGGTAGTGGCAGCCGTTTTTAAAGATGGCAAGCAGGGTGATGACCATCTCCAGCGAGCGGGGCAGAAGGACTCCGACGGTGGAGCCGGGCTTGATCCCGCGAGACTGTAGCTGCCCGGCGAGTTCTCCGACGCGTGCGGCGAGTTCGCGATAGGTGAGCGAGGTTTTTTCGAAAACGAGAGCGATTTTTTCGGGGTGCTGACTGACTTGGAATTCGAAGCTGTGATCGACCCTTTGAAGGCTGGCGAGTTCGGGAGTGGGGCCTGCCATCTCGGGAAGATCGCGAGGAGAGGGGAAGTGGTCGACCGGGCTCAGGAGTTCGGCTTGGGGGGAGACGAAACTTTTGAGAATCGCTTCGAGGGCATCGACGAAATTTGAGACATCAGGAGCGGCAAAACGGCTGCCGGGATAGAGGAGTCGAAGTTCCAAGTTTTTGGCGGCAACAACGTAGAGGCTGAGAGCATAATTGGTCTGCTCAAGGAGGCTGATACTTTCTAAGGCTAGGGATTTTTCCGGGAGCGCGCGCTGATCGTGAGGGTAGTTTTCAAAGACAACTACCGAGTCGAAGAGAGGGCGGTCCCGTGGAAAATCACTGACGCCATGGATCTCGATGAGGGAGAGGAATTCAAAAGGCTGTTGTTCCTGCTGCTGATGCTGGCAGGTCCGTAACCAATCGGTTGTTTTGGTATTTGCGGGTATAGGAATGCGGAGTGGCGCGGTCGTGATGAAGAGGCCGACGCTTTCTTCGAGGTGAGGCAGTTCCGTCGGCCGACCGGCTCGGGCGAGGCCGAAGACGACGTCTTCCTGATCGCCGTAGCGCGCTAGTAGAATGGCCCATGCGCCTTGAATCAAGGTGCTCAGAGTGAGTCGCTCCCGACGGGCGAGCTCTGAGAGTTGGCAGGTCAGCTTCGCCGACAGATGATGTTCGCAACGAGCGGTGATAGGGGATTTGTCACCTTGTTCGGGCAGGCCCAGACGGGTGGTTTGGGTGACGCCGGATAGGTATTTTTTCCAGTAGCTTTTAGCTGGCTCGCTCTCCTGTTGCAGGAGCCAAGAGACATAATTTTTGAACGGAGGGGCGGCAGGAAGACGAGAAAATGGATCCGCTCCAGCATCAGCGGTGTGATAAAGTAGCATCCATTCCTTCAAGAGGATGGGGAGCGACCAGCCGTCCAGAATGAGATGGTGGTAAGTCCACAACAGATGGAAATGCTCGGGCGCCAGTTGGAAAAGGTTCAGCCGTAGCAAGGGGGCCGAAGTGAGCTTGAAGTCGCGTTGTCGATCCGTTTCGCACCACGCGCGGAAGGGCTTCCAGGTGGCGAGATCCTGAGGCGAGTCGGCAGCCGCAAATTCCTCTTGCCAGTCCCATTGTTGAAGAGGCACGGCGACTTTGCGGCCCACAACTTGCAAGGGAGCGTCCACCTTTTCCCACACGAAGGCGGTGCGCAAGGGGTCATGGCGTTGAAGAAGAGCCTCCCATGCTACGGCGAAGGACTGCTTATTAAAACGACCTTTAAAAGTAAGGCCGACCTGCACCAGATAGACTCCCGAGTTCTCTTCCGCGAGGCTGTGGAAAAGCATGCCCTGCTGAGTCGTGGTCAGGGGGTAGATGTCCTGTATCGCCTTGGGATCCATCGTTTTCAGTCGTGAAAAACTGGGCATCCCGAGATTTTCCTTGGAGCGAGTAATTTACTGCGATTTTTTTGAAACTGATCGAGAAGATTGACCGCGACGGACTTCTTCGAGCGGATGCTGCCGCCTTCACTTCCACCGAAACGCTCGCAGACTTCCCGGTGGGAAGTGGCTAGGAAACGGTAGGCTTTGAGCAGCTCCTGGTGTTCTGGGTGGAGGGTCTCGGGAAGCGCCCCAAGCAGCGGACTGAGTTCCCGCCAGAGCTGCACCAGCACGGCATGATCCCACGACATCAATCCGCTAAAATCGTCCTCTTGAATATTGGGCGCCTGCATGCTGGGGCGCACTATGCTTTCGTATTCTTGACGGGAAAAGCTGCCCGCCATTCTCATGGAAGCACCCGAAGCCCGTAGCAATTCGACGGCGGTCTTCAATTCCGCCCGCATGCCTTCCTCACATTGATCTCGCAGGGCATTTTTCAAGCGCCCAAAACAAACCACAAGGGCCTGGGTGTTGGTGAAAAACAACCAATGAAAGTGCTTCCAGATCCTGAGAGCCTTGGTGTTCAAGGACAGGCGGAGGTGAGGTATTGACGTTCCAAAAGATCCAGGTAGCTGAGGAATCCTACGCGTTGGAGCGCGATATCCTCCGGAGAAACTTCCCGGCAAGATGAGAGAAGATCGTAGAAGGCTACTCCGCTCTCCGCGATACTCTTGATCAGCGACCAGGCTGGAGCAGTGGAAACGATATGCTCGACTTCGAAGTAGGTATCAAAATTAATGATGTTTCGATTGGAAATCGGTTCCTCATCCTTAACCACGCCTCGTTCGGAATCCGGTTCCGCGAAGTTTTTCAGAAGTTCCTCCAGGAGAGTCCGTGATTCATCCGGGTCTTCGGCTTCGAAAGACGATCTCAGTTGGGAAAACACTTTCCTAATCTCCTCCGACTCTGCCTCCGAAAGAGGTGGGCCATTAGGAGGTAGCTGCTCGGGAACAAGCAGCTTGAGGACGGTTCCGTTCATGGGTTAATGACAAGAAAAACCAACGTTATTCCGACTCCATTTTACGTTGTAAACTGAGGGGCCGCATGTCCGTCCAGACCACGGAAATATGATCCAGGCATTCTTGCTTGGTTCCCCTCGTCCCCTCGGCCTCCCAGCCCCAGGGAATATCCTTGTAGTCAGGCCAAATCGAATAGCGTCCTTCTGCGCTCAAAACGACGAGGTAGGTAATGTCGGAAGTCATGATGATAGGGTGGAGTAAGATAGGGAGGTGATTTGAGCGTTGAAGAAAATCGCTCTGCAAATCGATGATCTGAAAATCATCCGACGTCTCAGAGAAGAAATAGCTGAGAAAACCGTCTTGATTTGCATCAGAAGATACGGGATTTCCTTCGCAATGAATGTCGACCTATTGCCATTTACTAATGGCCTATTGTGAAATGGCACGCCGCATCATCCTATGATCAAGCGTCGGCTAGGCAAACGCCCTCACCGTGGAAGCGCCGCGAAACCCTTTCGGAGGGGGGTGTAATAAACTCACGCAGAGAGAGCCCTCGCCCCAGAAGTAGCCCTCCTCCCACAAGGATTGTCGTAGTCTAAGATTTGTGATCATTGCGGATAAGGCAACGCTAAACCGCCGGGGCGGGGGGAACCGATCCAAGAAAGAGACCTTTCCTTTTGAAAAAAGGGCCATGCCTGCCGATCAAGAATCCCCAGTCATCAGGTCAAGGGAGGTTTCGGTATTTTCGCAGAAACGAGAACAAATGCTGGAAACAGTTTGATGCCTTTGGTGTGGGGGCTGGGATTCTTACAAACCGCGCACGGGCTACGGAGCGCAGCGGGAGTTGGCGGTCATGGAGGGTGACGGGGTGACGGGGTGATTGGGTGATTGGGGCGAGGGGAACTTGTTCCCCATCGAATCTCATTTGAATACTGCTGGTCTGGCTCTCAGAAGTGTGTTTTTCACGCAAGAGGAAGGATCGAAGGGTCAGTTGCATTTTCCGGCATCCCTTCAGGAAACTTTCGTGACGAATTATGATTCCTCAGAATAAAAAGTCCTCTCATTGTCTCTCACTTCAGTTTCCGCGATTGTAAAAGATGATCAATGGTATTGACTGTTGTCATGAAAGAAACTCGGGACATTTATCTCGATGCGAATGCCACCACCCCGGTGCTTCCTGCCGCCGCTAAGGCTGCTCTGGAGATCATGGAAGACCTCTTCGGAAATCCCAGTTCGTCGCACATCGCCGGTCTGCGGGCCCGCAGCATTCTCAACAAAGCGCGCGCGGCCGCCCTCAGGGTTCTTGGTGCTGAGAGTGGACGCATTGTTTTCACGAGCGGAGCAACCGAAGCGATTCAGACCGCGGTTTTGTCGGCGATGTGCGACATCCGGGGGCGTGAGCCCGCCGCCGGTCCGCGCTACTGTCTTTTCGCGGCAACCGAACACAAAGCGGTTCCGCAATCCCTGCGACATTGGTGCGATATTCTTGGAATGCGTCACGAGATTCTTGAGATTCCGGTTGATGAACAAGGCCGACTCGATCTCGATTTTCTCTCCAAATATGCCTCCCACGCCGATCTGATTTGCACCATGGCGGTGAACAACGAAACCGGGGTCTTTCAAGATCTTGCTTTGATTGAAAAGACGATTCGTTCCACCAATCCCGATGCGCTATGGATGGTCGATTCCGTTCAGGCGGTGGGAAAGTTGGACCTTAAGGTTTCCGAACTCTCCATCGACTATGCCCCGGCCAGTGGGCATAAGCTTTACGCTCCGAAGGGAATCGGCTTTCTCTATGTTCGCGAGGGTGCTCCCTTCATGCCCCTTCTCGCGGGAGGGGGACAAGAAAGCGGCGCTCGTGGAGGGACCGAGAACCTTCCCGGAGTGGCGGCGTTCCATGCCGTTCTACAAGCGCTTGAAGATGGGCTTTTTAACGATCATGAAGTGATGGTCGCTCACCGGGATTGTCTCATCGAGAGCTTGCGGGAAGCCTTTCCCAAAATTGTTTTCAATACGCCATTCGAACATGCCGTTCCCACCACGATCAATTTTGCGGTTCCGGGATTGAGCGGAAAAGAACTTCTCGATCTCTTCGATGCCGCGGATATCCGCGTGAGTTCGGGTTCGGCCTGTGGGTCGGCATTGGTTGGATCATACGTTCTTGAGGCCATGGGACTTCCAAAGTGGCGCACTGACGGGGCGATCCGGCTTTCCTACGGCCCGCTCATGACAGGCGCTGAGATTAGGACAGCCTGTCAACGAATTACCGAGGCCGGGCAGGCGCTTCGAAATTCCTGCCTCATCGTGCGCGAAGATCATCTTCCTCCCAGTGAACCGGTGACGGGAATCATTCAGCTCAAACGAGACTCGATGTGCTCGTGGATCTATCTCGATGCTGCCAGTTCATCGGCAGTGATCGTCGATCCCTTTATTGAACTGGCGGATCGTATTGAGACCCTCATTCGTTGCCAAGGCTCTCAAATTCTTGCGATCCTCGATACTCACAGGCATGTCGACCACGAGTCGCCGCGTCTTGAATTGATCGAACGTTATTCCGATCTCCTCGCTCCCGGTGCTCATACCGACGATCCTCTCGGGTGGCCCATTCCAACTGGAACGGTCAGAGTGGGTTCCGGTGAAGAGGCCCCCACGATGGCTTTCGGAAGTGCTCAAGTCATCGCACGTGTCGAGTTGCCCGGACACACCGTTGTTGGTTGCGCTTACCTTCTTGGAAAGCCCCGGGGGAGGTCTCTGGGACCGGCAGAAGTGGCCTTTGCCTTCACTGGGGATACCATCCTGATTGGCGGGATTGGCCGGACCGATTTTGAAAGCAGCTCGATGGAGGCGCTCTACTATTCCGTGCGAAGTCTTCCTGCTTTGCTTGGACCGGCCACCGTGCTTTGCCCCACGCACGATTATCACAACGGATTCGCCACGACTCTTGAGAGTGAGCGGCGAAAGAACTGCTTCTTGCAGCGTTTGCTTGAGAAAATTAAGCCAATGACGCTTGCGGAATTTAGCAGTGAGAAACCTCTGCTGGATGAGGGCATCGACGATGATTCATCCTGCGAAATCGTTTGTGGGAAGATTGCACCTCCCGGCAGATCCCAGGCTTCTCTCGATGTCGCCCCAGAAGACCGGGAAGCCTTTTTCAGAAACCACCAGGAGGCGATCATCATTGATGTCCGTGAACCGCAGGAGTTTGGCTTCGCTCGGGACTGGACTCATCTTGGGCTCAGGAAACCGCCTCTCAATATTCCCCTCACTCGTCTTGCCGGCTATCTTCAGTCGTTTCTCGCAGAGCATGACGACCTTTCTGCCGTCGAGGTGATCTGCCTTTGTCGGAGTGGTAGCCGGAGTGGAAAAGCTGCCGAGGCGCTCCAACGATGCGGGATTGAAAAGGCCTGGAACCTCTCGGGCGGACTGGCCCTTAGCCGGTCAGGGAGTCAAGAAGCCATGGAAATGGAGTATACCATTTGAGATCCAGGATTGTGAATCGTTTCGCAATTATCCTTTTTCGGGAGCGACAAAAAGCACCTTCAAGGTCGGCGGTAAAGCCAACAACCTCCAAGAAGAGATGACCAAAAAAGTGCCACGCCTCTGGGAAGGGGTGGCACTTTCATTGATTAAAATTTGAAACGAAATTTCACTAACGAGTGACACGAAAAAAGATGCGGGGTTCGATGGCGGGATCGAGAGCGGGATTACCGGTTTCAAGAGTGAAGGTGGTCTGGTCGCCTTCTGACAAGAAGCTGTCATCAAGTTCAATCCAGGGTTCTTTGAGGTCAAGTGAGGTCCAGACTCCGTAGGTGGTGTCGGGAATCGAGTTCCAGGTGAAGGTGATATTCCCATCGCTGTCACGGATAATGGCGGTGATTTCAAAGGGAGAAGTATTGCCCAGTGAGAGGGGGGAGGCACCTGCCGCCAATTGGGTGATCTCGGCAGCGGTGAGAGCGTTATCCCACAAAGCGAATTCATCGATGCTTCCCAGAAAATTACAGCAGTCGCTTGCGCGAAGGATGCCGCCAATCGTGGTGTTGGTTGGAGTGAAGTCCGGGACTCTTGAGTAGTCGAACTGCCGATCAAAGACCCCATCAATAAAGACATCGAGGAGCTTGCCGTTGTTGACCCAGGCGACGTGATGCCAGGTGCCATCGAATGGCTCTGCGGTGGTGTATTCGTGGCCGAGGGTCTCTGCTCCACTCCCATTTCTGATGTAGATATCGAGGGCTCCATTCGCTGAGGAATTATGAGTGCCGATGTTGAAGAGCGGGTTGTTATTTGCGGACAATCCCTCGCTGAAGATGCGGTCGTCCGAGTTGGCAGTGCCGAGACCCTTGACCCACATCGAGCCTGAGAAGATGGGGAGAGCGGTGATGGCGAGTCCGTCGGCATCGGGTTGGATGACTCCATAGGTTCCGGGCAGGCCGTCGAACGCGACCGACTTCCCTCCGTTCAGCACGGCCGGGGTGTCGTCACTGTAGTTGGTGCCTCCCATGAAGACGCCGTCGTTCCCGTTTCCAGAGGCATCATTGAAATCACCGTTAAGGGGGTAATAGGCAAGGAGGGTGGCGTGGGTTGTGCAGAGAGCTGCTCCAGATAGTAGACTGGCGAGTAAGGTTGTTTTGTTAATCATGATTGCGTGTGTGCTAGCTCGTAAAAATGCAAATGTCCCGGATCCTGACAAGCTTCAAATTAAGGGGGATTGTCTGTGAGAATGCTAAAAATGATGCCATCGTGCGTATTCTAGGTCCAGCCAGGCATGTTGTTGCCGCCGGGGCCGGAGCCGCTGGCGTAGGTGGCGATGGTGTCATTGAGCCAGAGGCTGAGGAGATTGTCGGCGGAGTCCTAGGTGCTGGATCCGCTGAGGACGGCAGCGTTCACAAGAGGGGCAAGAAAAGCGAATGAGAGAAGGAGAAAGGATGTTTTCATGATTTGAATTTTGTCTTCATCCGCTTCATCGTGCGCCCGCGCGGTCAGTTTCAATTTTTGTTAAAAAAGAGTCATGGATTTAAAAGAAGCCTTTGATCTCCTGAAGGAGGAGATGGGTGCGCACGGTCTCATCGATCTGGGGTGGAGTGCGAAGCAGGATGATGCTAAGAAGCGCTTCGGGGTCTGCCGGATGGGGCCAAAGGAGATTTCGCTGAGTCGTCCGCTTTGCTTGCTGAATCCGGAAGATGAGGTGCGCGATACCATCCTGCACGAGATCGCGCATGCGCTGGCGTGGGAACTCTATAAGGAGAACTGCGCTCATGATGAACGTTGGAAGGAGATTTGCGTGCGGATCGGGGCGCGGCCGGTGGCGGGTTATGATGAGGAGGTAATCCAGCCGGAACTACCGTGGGCGCTTTGTCATGTCGAGACAGGCGAGGTCTACGCGACGTATCAGCGGAGGCCGAAGCGCGATCCCTCGCAATCCTGGATGCGGGGGCGGAAGGAGGAGACTTACGGGAAGCTCTTTTTTTGTCTGAATCCGAAGGTCTATCCCCTCGGTGGGATCGAGGAATTTGACCGGCATGTCGTGCGGGCCTTTCAGGATGAACTCATGGAGGCGGTCAAGAAAGTGAGCGCGAAGTGGGGTATTCGGACGGAAGATGCCAAGGGAACCTTTGACGAGCGGGGCTTCGATTTGGCGATTCGATTTGAGCCGGGTTCGGGGGATGGCCGAGAGCCGGAGGAGCGTGACTTTGAGGAATATGCGGGCCTTTTTGGCCTCGAAGCCGGGGACTTCCAGCGGGCCTTCCTGAGTCTGGGCAAGCCATATCGCCTGGTTGCATTGAAGCCGCAAAATCGAAAGTATCCGGTCATTGGCGTGGGGCGGAATGGCACGCGCTACAAATTCTCCCGTGACGTCTTAGAGAACCTTGTTTAGTGGCCTGCGCGGATGGACCCGTTATTTGGACGTCACCATTCCGAAGAAGGAGCGCTTTTTGGCGGAGGTCTTTTTCTTAGTGCTGCCGCGAGTGGCGAGCCGGGAGTTCGGGCGGGTGGTGGGGCGCTTGGACACTGCGGAGGGAACGCGGGCACGGGAAATGGTAGACGAGGAAAACTGGGTGGGAAGGAGCTTGGTTTTCTGCGTTCCAGAAAAGGAACCGCTGGCGAGATCGGGGAAGCCGAGGGTTGTCGAGACGCCGCCGGGATTACTGCCATCATTCGGGTCAATGACGGGACCATCGAGAAGGACATTGGGGACGAGGGTAAGATCGGGGCTGATGATGACGGAGCCGGGGGTGTTGTTGTGAACGAGGCCGAGTGCCTCCAAGCTGATCCGATCCCCGGCGATCCGACCGCCATTCTGAATGAAACCCTCGGAGTAGATCTCGATGATGGGAGCTTCGATTTGGCCCCGGTTGGTGGTCCGGGCGAGAGGGTGATCCGGAGTTTTTCCGGGAGTCCGCTGAAAGTCCGGGCCAGAGATGGTCTCGGAAACGGAGGAGATGAGGGTGATTTTTCCGGAGGGAGCGGCGAGGGTTCCGTTGTTCGTGATTTGGTAGCCGAGAAGGGTGAGATCGCCGGAGGTTGCGGTGAGATTGCCACGATTGATCAGTTGGCGGGAACTGGCCGTGCCCTCGTAAGTGGAGCGATTGAGAGCGGGCAGCGTGCTCAGCAGAATGGAAGGGGCGTTGATATTACCCTGCGTGCTGATGCTGAGACCGGCAGGCGTGACCAAGGTGAACGGACCATCCGCCGTGATGGGTCCGGCGATCCGGGCAGACCCGAGGCCGGTGACGAGATGGTG
>Ga0222651_1000845_pt1 | contig 16995 bp, 14 predicted proteins | sample AntAcemetagen369_FD_179855 | JGI IMG/M metagenome (GOLD analysis project Ga0222651, IMG submission 179855) | Saline water microbial communities from Ace Lake, Antarctica - #369 | ecosystem: Environmental > Aquatic > Non-marine Saline and Alkaline > Saline | place: Antarctica: Ace Lake...
AACCTTAGCCCTATATATCAAAAATTAGTTAACGATAAAGACCCACAAGTAAGAAGGGAGGTAGCCATTGCTATGAGAGATTATGATGCTGATCAGGCAGCAGAATTTTGGACAACACTAGCCTTGCAACATGATGGTGAAGACAGGTGGTACCTAGAGGCTTTGGGGATAGGTGCATCAGGCAATTGGGATAAATTCTACACAACTTGGCTGAATAAAGCAGGGAAAGAAATAATTAACAGTAAAAATGGACAAGATATCGTATGGAGATCTAGGACAGGAAAAGCAATTCCCGAACTAGCTTTATTGGCATCAGATACTAAACAACCACTAGAAGACAGGTTGAGGTACTTCAGGGCATTTGACTTTAATCCTGATCAAAAAAGAAAATCAAGTGCTTTATTAAAAATGCTTGAAAAAGAACAATTAGCTAGGGAAGGTCAGGAAACAAACAAGGAGCTAACAAAGCTTGTTTTGACCCATATTTCCCCTTATAATTTGAAAGGATCAATTCTTGCGCAAGAAGCCCTTAAAAACGCATTGAATGAGACCTATGGCACTGAAGCTTACCTTGAATTGGTTCAAAAATTTGAAGTCTCTTCAGAGAATCCACGTATATTGGAAATGGCAATCCTAGAAAATGATAACAATAATGGGAAATCGGCTGCAACCTTACTACTTAGCCAAGGTGGAAAAAAAATAATTCTTAAGGCGCTTTATAGTGGAGATGAAAAGAGAATCTATCCGACACTGACAGCTTTAAAAGGAATAGGAAACAGTGAATCAATTGCTATTATCGAAGCGATCACATTAAATTCTGAATTGCCTATCACCGTCAGAAAAGAAGCCGCTTCAGCAATTGGCGGGAGCTATGGCGGGGAAGATCGAGTGCTAAAATTACTAAAAGAGGGCAAACTACCAGAAAATCTAATTGCATCGGCTGTTTCGGGGGTGAGCCGTGCCTGGAGGAAAAACATCAGATCAGAGGCAGCAAGTTATTTGGACAACTCGAAAGATGAAGACAACCCACTTCCTTCAATGAGTACCTTAATGGCTATGGAAGGTAGTGTAGAAAAAGGGTTGGTTGTCTTTAAAAACAATTGTGCTGTTTGTCACCAGGTAGGAAATACAGGTATGGATTTCGGCCCAAAACTTTCAGAAATTGGAAGTAAACTCTCTAAGGAAGCACAATTTATTTCTATCATCCATCCTGATGCTGGGATTAGTTTTGGGTATGAGGGATACCTTATCAACATGAAAGATGGAAGCACATTGGGTGGAATCATTACCAGTCAAACCGAAACTGATATTGATTTGAAATTGCCTGGAGGCAGCACTATGTCCATTAAAACAAGCGATATGTCTTCGATGAAACAAATGGAAAACTCAATGATGCCTTCCGGATTAGAGAAATCGATTAATACACAGGAATTGGTAGACTTAGTAGCCTATTTAATGTCCTTAAAAAAAGAAAGCTAAAGTGTAAAGGAAATCCTAAATAAAAAATAACCAAATGGACAAAGGCAAGTCTAACCAAAAGAATTAAATCTGTCTATTCTTAAAAAAATCATAGAGATGAAAAATCTAAATCATAGAAGAACCGCATTGAAAAAAATTGCAGGAACAGGTCTGGCAAGTATGCTTGTACCTTCATTATCACATCGACTATCAGCAGCGGAATCAACCCTACCAATAGCGTTAAAAGGAAATGTTAATCATTCCGTATGCCGATGGTGTTACAATGACATTGAATTTGAAGACTTGTGCAAGGCTGCTGTGGAGATTGGTTTGAAATCCATTGAACTTGCAGGACCTAAAGAATGGCCAATGCTATCAAAATACGGACTTTACTGTGCTATGCCCTGGGGAGCAGGATTAGGTATAGAGAAAGGATGGAATAACCCGAAACTACATGATGAATTGATCCAAAGTTACACAGAAGTAATCCCAAAAGTTGCAGCTGCTGGATACAAGCAAATAATTTGTTTCTCAGGAAATAGGAATGGAATAAATGATGATATTGGTATTACAAACTGTGCGCTGGGCTTGAAAAAAATCATGCCTATTGCGGAGGAACATGGAATCATAGTGAGTATGGAACTGCTCAACAGTAAAGTAAATCATAAAGATTACCAGGCTGATCACACTGCTTGGGGAGTAGCATTATGCAAGGAAGTCGGGTCTGACAATATGAAATTATTGTATGACATCTACCACATGCAAATTATGGAAGGCGATGTAATAGCAACGATAAATGAATACCATCCTTATATTTCCCATTATCATACAGGAGGAGTACCAGGTCGAAATGAGATAGATGAAACCCAGGAATTATACTATCCAGCCATTGTCAAGGCAATTATGGACACAGGTTATAATGGTTACATCGGTCAGGAATTTATCCCAAAAAGACCTGATAAATTGGCTTCTTTAAAACAAGGCGTTGAAATCTGTGATATTTAAATCCGAAATAGTGGTTGGCATTGCTAATAGATAATGGGTTTATTGCAAATTCAGTCATTTCATTTCTATTCCCATATCACAAGCATTATCTCAAAGGCCCCAAGTCCAGTAGGCAGGCTGGTGTGCTAAAAAAAGGCGTTGAATTCACAACGCCTTTTTTTATGACCTATCTAAAAAGCAAATTTAACCCTAAGTATGCGATAGCCCTTCTATTTCGCAATGAAATCTCCAAATAGCCTGATTTCTTGTGATTTACACCACTTCCCGAAAAAAGATCGGCACAGGCACTACTATTCCTATTGTATGATCCGGGTTCAATTCATATTAATTTCGTTGTTGGAAAACATATTCTTTGCAATAGAAGGTTTTCGTTTGCTGTGGCATCTCTTAGACCGATTTGCATTTTTACCGGAAACTGAAGGAGAATTTTTACAATTGATTTTGACTTTCTCCAAGGTCTTTCTATCCATCCAAATACCGAGTATTGTAGCAATAATTGCAAGAGAAGGCAGCAAAATATGATCACTCACCGAATACCCGAAAAACACGATAGAAATAAATATTAGTTTGACAACCACCAAAACCAAGGATACCTGGTCATGTTGTAAACCCATTCTAATTAAAAAGTGATGAACATGGCTTTTATCTGGTTTAAGGGGAGATTTACCATTCATGGTTCTTTTAATAAATATTCTAACGGTATCATAAACCGGAACGATTAAAAAAGCAAGCCCTGCTGAAAAGGGGGCATTTAACTTTAACCCTTCCCAGGGAGCCATGAGACCATTTTTATCAACAAATAAAATTACTAAAACGGTAAGGCTAAAGCCTACACTAAGGGATCCAGTATCCCCCATAAAGATTTTAGCAGGGTGCCAGTTAAATACTAAAAAGGCTAAAATCCCACCTACCAAAGTGAAAGATATAAGGCTATAGGAAATCATACCTACTGTATAAAACCAAAAACCAAGGATACTCAAGGTTACCAAACTTAAGGAGCCAGCTAAGCCATCTGCTCCATCTATAAGATTAAATGAATTGGTTAGGGCTAATATCGCAAAGAAAGTAACAGCAACACTAATAAGGTAAGGGATTTCATAAACTCCCATAAAACCGTACAAGCTTGAAATCCGGATATCTGCCATTACAATAACGAAAAAGGCAGGTATTGACTGCCCAACCAGTTTTTGTAGGGCTGTCAATTCAATAAGGTCATCTCTCAAACCAACTGAAAACATAATCGCAAGGCCGACTAAGAAATAGCGGGTTTCGACTATTTGATCAAAACTAAGCCAAGCGAATAATCCAACGAAGGTGGCGAAAACAATGGCAATCCCCCCCATTGAAGGGATACTTCCTGCATGGATTCTCCTTCCACCAGGTGCCTCAGTAAATTTGATCTTTTTAAGAATCAAAATCAGCACTGGCGTCATTAAAAAACCAAAGAAAAATGAAGTAACTGTTGCCAGAAAAATATTCATAGGAAAAGGATTTTCACAAAAATACACATTAGGATCTTACAATATTAAAATTTCACGATAAAATTTCATAAACACCCTGAAATCTTAAACGCTATAATAACTTCTATACCATTCAATAAATTGTCCAACGCCATAGCTTAAAGGTGTATTAGGCTTATAACCAAGCTCTTCTTCAAGAGGTGTCGTATCTGCGTAAGTAGCAGGCACATCTCCTGGCTGTAGCGGAAGCAAGTTAAGGTTAGCCTTTAACTCCAAACAATCCTCTATTTCCTTAATAAAATCCATTAATCGAACAGGATTGGAGTTGCCAATATTATAAATTGCATAAGGGGCTTTAGACTTACTAACATCACCTGTTTCCAAAGTCCAATTTAAATTAGGTTTTGGAGGATTGTCCAAAACATTCAGCACGCCTTCTACTATGTCTCCAACATAGGTGAAGTCCCGCCCCATCTCTCCATAATTAAAAACCTGAATTGGTTTCCCTTCAATTATAGCTTTAGTAAACAGAAATAGTGCCATATCTGGCCTTCCCCAAGGACCATACACCGTAAAAAAACGTAATCCGGTGGTAGCCAAACCAAAAAGGTGACTATAAGTATGCGCCATCAGCTCATTTGACTTCTTGGAAGCAGCATAAACAGATACCGGGTGATCTACATTTTGACTGGTAGAAAAAGGCATTTCTGTATTCAAACCATAAATTGAACTGGAGGAGGCATACGTCAGGTGTTGGACTTCATGTTGCCGGCAAGCCTCCAAGATATTCCCAAAGCCAACTATATTGGATTGTATGTAAACATCCGGGTTTGTCAAAGAATACCTCACACCAGCCTGTGCAGCCAAATTGACTACTCTATCAATTTTTTGTTCTTTAAATAGCTTGAGTAAGCCCTCTTTATCTTCAAGTTTTAACTGAATAAAAGTATAATTTGGGTATTTGATACTTATAATAGCTTTTCCATAACTTATGTTATTTGGTTCTATCCCAGTCACTCTTAACCGATCATTTTTTAGACTTACATCGTAATAATCGTTAATACTATCTAACCCTACTACCTCGTCACCCCTCTCCAAAAGCTTTTTCGCCAAATGCATGCCAATAAAACCCGCGGTCCCAGTAACCAAAATTCTCATTATACTTTCTTGTTATTAAAATTAAGAAAAGGTTGTTTTACTTATAAACACCTAATAAATACACCAAATGAATTTTTCCATGAAAAGACAACATATCTTTTCCTTTTGGGAATGACGCAATACTAGCGGGATCGCTTTGCCACTGGTAATTTGTTCCATTCACGAATTGAAACTGGGAACCTAATAAAAAGCTCTTCCATTGCCTGTTTGCCAACACGCCAACACTAAGGTCTACCCAGGGAAGCATTTCTTCATCCTGACCAAATGCCCTGTAATAAAAATCCTGATGATTGGCGATCCGTTCCACCATAATCCCCAATTTGTTGAAACCTTCAACAATAGCAACCTCAAAGGTCTGGCTGTTACTTCCTGTACCGATACCTGATCCCAGCGCTTTCCCTCTGTTGGTAAAACCTCTCACTTGGTAATGCGTCGCCCAAGAAGTTCTACCTCCAAGTTTTTCATAACGTATATACCTGTTCACAGATTCCTGATGATGGAGAATTTCACCTCGAATTTGGAGATAGGTGTTTTGCCTGGCTAAAGGAACTAGCTTTTGGAAACCCATTAAAAAGGCTCGGGAATGCTCTGGATTTAAAATGGCATCCCTCCAATCCAAGGCATGGTCTCTTCTTCCGTATTCTACATAAATATCGAATTTCGCTTTTTTACTTAGAAACTTTAGGAAAAGCGTAGCCTGCTGGTCTCTTGCTTCACTATCAAATGCTACTGAGTTACCATTTTGGAAAAACTCTTTTTTCTGAAAAGCATCAAAAATAGGCATATAATCTCTGAATTGTTTGCCTCTTTTGGCGCTGTATTGCTGAAAGGTGCGAATAAAACCTAGAAATAAACCAGGAACCCACTTGGGTTGATAATTTATGGTAACTGCATTTAAATACCTCCAATCCTCATCCAAGGGAAGAAAGTATTTTTCATTGAGGGCCTCATTTTGTGAGGCATTCATCCCTGAACTCTCTAGTCTTCCTACGATCAATTGGCCTTCGAAGTGTCCCAAAAAGGTTTTTAAAGGCCGGTGTGAGTTAAGTGTGAGATGGGGAAAGCTTTCTGAATTCCCGGAAAAGGTCAAAGCATTCCATTGACCAGGTCCCCACCAGATGGTACGCGTAGAAATACCTGATTCGAAACCGCCAAACTTGGCGGTAATACTCGATTGTCCCCACCAAACCCTAGGGGAATTTCCTTTTCCAAGCAATTCAGGTCGATCATTTCTATTCCAATAGTGAAACCGATCTTTTAAAACCTTGTCGGAATAATCACTTCCAAAGCCTTGGTAACTTTTGTTTTGAGCAAAAACATACTCTGGCTGAAGCTGTAAGTGAAGAAAACCCAAGCGACCATATATTCCAGTGCTAAGGTATTGTTCGTAGCCTCTTCCATTGTGCATACCATACCCTCCATAGCCATAAGGCCTTTTGCTATTGTAGCCCATATTAAATTGCACTGGCAAAAGTGAAATTTCATAGCTCTTTTTTGAGCTTTCCACAGGGTTAACAAATAAGCTTTTAACAGAGAGGTCTGGCCTTAAGCCTGCTTGCTTCAAGGAGTCAATGTCATTTATAAGCAATTGTTTCCTTCTCCCAAATTCTTCCAATACAGGACTCCCAGGGGCTAAATTCTGAGAAAAAGAATGCCCCATGCCTAAAAACATAAACAGGATAATTAGCCAGCAGTGGAATTGGTATTTCATTGTCATGTATTAATCCTGAATTAATTAGTTTTCAAGCTCGCCTAGACTAAACAACACAATTTCCCTGGTTTTATCAAAATCATGTTTTACAAAAGAAATCAATTCTCCTTGAGTACCTTTTTGAATAGCTTCAGATAAAAAAGAGAAATCCTTTATTGTTATCGCATATCCATGAGTTCCCATATAATCTGCTATATCCAACTGATGGTTATCAATCCTTTCTGTATTAGGAACAATAATAATCTTCTTCCTGATCTCCAACAACTTATAAATTGTTCCCGCCCCAGCATGGCATATCACCATATCACTTTCATTATAATAGGTTTCAATGTCTGGCCCAAAAGTAAAAAATGGGAAATTTACAGGTTCATATTTCCCATCGGCTATCTGGAAGGTGAATTCAATAGAAGACTCAGCAAATGTTTCATCAATGTACTTAATTAGGGAGTCAAATCTAGTCGTCCCTACTGTGACCAATACTTTCATAACAATCCCGAGTAAATCGCTTTAGGGTAAAATTTTACTAAAGATTTATTTTGAATATAAAATTTATCAGCAAGCCTATACATAACTTTTCCTGCATAAGACTGTGTTTCAAACCGAGACCAGGTTTCAATAAATATGATTTTTGAATTTTTCCTCTTAAATAATATTGAAAATGGAATAGCCAGCCCCGGCCCGGTTGAGATGACGGAAAGCACATTATATTTTCTCTTGATCTTATAGAAACAAGAGATAAAATTATAGTACTTCTTAGGTACTCTTAACAGGTTCATTAATGAAAAGTATTTATTTCTAAAAGCTGGTTGCTCAAAGGATTCTATGATCATGGGATGATTTATGGAAGCTTCACTTTCTGTAATCCCAATGCACTTCACATTTAAACCCATGTTGTCATTATAGATCCTACCTAAAAGCTTCTCCATTTGAGCCCTATGCCCTCCTGAACCGTAAATCAAAAGTATCACTTTAGGCTTCATTACTTCCCCATTATTTTATAATAAAACCTATTTTTAAAATACTTTATTGCTAAAGGATCTTCAATTCTACTAATCTTTAGCTTGGCGGACTCATTGTATCCATTGATATATTGTCTAGCATCAGCTTTTTTGCCTGAAAGATACATCCTTGCCGCACCTGCTAGCACATAAAAATAAGGCACATGTCGCATATAGGCAGATTTCCCATAATACTCATAACCAAATTTTGCGCCGCGTTGCCTAAGGCTCACTTCTAGTTCAGGAAAAGATTGCACCTTCCATCCTAGCATTATGGCTTTTGCTGCAGATACTGAATCTTGGGAAACAGAAATAGTGTAATCCGTCTGATCTAAGCATGCCCTTCGCCACACCCTGAATCCACTAGGTGCAAAGCTTTTATTGACATAACTTGTGATAATTTCACTTCCATAATCCTCTTTCTGTTTGGCAGCAGAGGCAATTCCTAATTTAGGATTATCCCGAAACTTTTCCAGAAGCGTTTTGTAGTATCCTACCTCAGGAACAACGTCACTATCCAGAATGCCTACATAATCGAATTCCCCATCTTTCTCGTGATGATAAATCTTGTTTAAACCAAATTTAATAATCCTACTGTACTTGGGACCTAGTGCATAGGACTTATCCTCATCCTCATAATCTACCAGCAGGATTTCCGTATCAACAAAGTCTGTTTCAAACTTTTGTTTTTCCTCTTCAAAAACACGCGCAGTATCATCGGTACTACCATCATTTATAAAAATCCAAAGATCGGGTTTTCTGGTTTGTCCGGCCATTGCCCTCACCAAGTTTGGGATATTTTTGGCTTCATTCTTTGCCGGTGTCACTATAGCAAGTTTACTTTTCATTTTAATCGAACACTTTTGATTCCTTCAGCTTATCTTCTTTGTGCATTATGGCAATAATAGACAATAATAACCACCATAGTGTATTCAACACTACAATGTTACCAACAATCATACCTAAAAATATAGCTGCCAAAGCAGCATAAATGGCATAATAGGTAGGTGAATTCTGTTTTATAGCATTTTTTCTCAACCTATGCAATGCATAATACATGGCGTATAAAAACAGTATAAACCCAAACAAGCCAAACTCTAATAGTATCCTTAAATAATCATTGTGTGGCTCTCTAATGCTACTTTCCAAAAAGTAAGGACTAACCAAGGAGGCATACTCTAGGCCCATCCCCGTGTAAAGTCCATCCTTTTCTAAAAGTTCATCATACATTAACTTCCAAGTCACAATCCTCCACACCAGTGAACTACCTCCCCCTGCCTGACCCTCTGCCAATCTTTCTGAAATGGTAGCAACATCAGTTAATTCTTCAACTCTATTTTGCATTAAAAACCCCGCTCCAACAATAAAAATGGGGAACATAAATATGGCGACTAACTTTTGCCACCGTTTGGCATAATGTGATAAAAAAAAGAAAAGCACTAATAACAAACTTATAACCCCTCCCATTCCACCCAAAAAAGCAGATAAAAGAAACACAAAGAGTGCTGGCAGGTATTTTTTATAGACAATCAGTAAAATAGAAAAATAGGGAACTAGAAAATAACTCAAATGATTTGAGTTAATAAATGTCCCACTAGGTCTGGACATTCCTAAAAACAAAAACTGGAATACCACCAAAGCACTCTGCATCAATACGATCAGTGTATAGAGAATGAATATTTGCTTAAAAGAAACCTTACTGTAGTAGGCTAGGATAAAAACTGCGAAGTAGGAAAAATACCTGATTACCCCTCTAAAAGTAAAAATTGGTTCACCATGTAAAATGACAGCGTTTATAAATGCATATCCAACCAAAAGAAAAAATAGAGATGAATAGAGCAATAGGTATTTTGGTAACCTTAGCTTAAAAACAAACAGTAAGAAAAACCCTCCAAGTAAGGCAATGCCAACGATGGCCCCAAGTCCCGACCTATCCATAAGAATCCTCATAAAAAGCAGTGCCATTAATAGCACAGAAAAGAAATCCCATTTTTGGATTTCTTTAAATTGAACTTTATTTGGTATGGAAAAATTCAATGCTATCTAATTAGTCGTATTTACCTCCAATGACCAAGTGATATAGTTTTCTGGTTATCCATGAGGGAAGAGCAGAAAAAACAGCTATCAACTTACCTTTTACCGTAAGAAATCTCCATGACACTTTACCCCATAAAGATTCAGGGTTTTGACCTACTCTTAAAGTCTGTAACCATCTGCTAACCACTCTCGCATTCAAAAATTGATATAAAAGTTTTTTTATTTGTTTGTTGTTTGATATTGAAGCCAATTTTTTAACGGTGACAATTTCGCAACCTAACTCAAACCCTTGGTTTTTGGTAACCATGTTTACAGAATCTCGGTGATAGACTACGGTTAATTTTGGTGACCAAATCGCTATTTTTCCGTAAAAAATAGCCCTCAACCAAGTGTCCACATCCCCACCTCTTTTACACCTTCCTTCCGGAAATCCATCGATGTCACGGAGAAGTTCAGTACGGAGACCAACAGCCCCTGTCCAAAACGGAGATTTTCCTTCTATGCTTTTTTGTAAAAACAGAGAAAGGTCAATTTCATGTATACCTTTATTTTCATAGCTTTGGTTATAAATGTTCGGATAACATCTTTCCATATTCCCTCCCTCAAAATTGTCCAACCATGAGGAAGATACAATTTGGGTCGTTGGTTTGATTTTTATTAAGGTGGAAAAGATAGTTAAGTGATTTTCCATCCATTCATCATCAGCATCCAAGAAAACAACCCACTCGTATTTCGCTTTTTCAATGCCTAAGTTTCTGGCAGCATATCCACCTGGCCCAGGCTCGTTTCTTCGGAAGACTTGTATTCTTTTATCTGTATACGATTTTGCCTTTTCATAGCTCCCGTCTGTTGACCCATCGTCCACCAGTATGAGTTCCCAATCTCCAAACTTTTGATTCAAAACAGAAGTTATAGACCGGTCTAAATGAGGAAATTTATTATAAATGGGAATTATTACGCTAAACATGTAAAAAATGTATTGTTAGCATTCTTAAAACCAAAAGTCCAAAAAAGAACAAAACCCCAATGATCCCACCTAAAACTAGAAATACAATACTCAGTAATAAAAACTTTGGTTCACTAGGAGTAGTCGGTAATTGAGGTTTTTGGAAAACTGTCATTAAGGGAGTGGCATTTTGTACTTTAATCCTTGCTTGCTCCATTTGCTGCGCCAAGGAATTATAAAGACTAAACTCCAAGTTAAAATCTGCCAAAAGCCTGTCCTCTTCCGTTTTTAACAGCTGAGAATTTATCCCTTGATTACCATCCCTGAAGTTTGCTAATTTCTTCTGGGTTTGTTCCACCCTGTTTTTAGCCTCTTGTGTCCTTTCTTCTATAAACTCAAAATTCTTAACATCCTTATCCAATATTATTTTAGTTAAATATTCTTTAAGGAATCGACTTAAAATCTCATTTAGCTGGGCACTTGCTAATGGTTCAGGCATCTTTGTTTTGATAACCAACAAGCGCTCTTCTTTTTCGATCTCAATCCTTTTCTTTAGTTGCGCTATGGTTTTTCTTTCCCTCGCATCAAATGCTAAAATAGCTTCCTCTTCGTGAGAAATTGACTTATCATTATTTTCAACTTCTACTTTCGCTTCAGAAGAAAACATCGATTTCACTTTGCTTGGCAACCTTACTAAGTGGTAGTAAAAGTTATGTTTCTCATACTCGTTAACGAAATGAACCAAGGAAATACTATCATTTACCTCTTCCAGGTAAACCTTTTCATACAGTAGCTGCTTTAAAAAATCACTTTCCATAACAAGCTCCGGGACCAAATCCGGAGGCAAAGCTTCAGTATTTTGATTTCCTATTCCCAGATTTCCCAAACCAGTTATAGAAGCCAGCCCACCTAGTGCTTTAGAATTTATTCCATTTGACTGCTCCATTAATAATTTGGAAGTAGTTGTATATTCATCCGAGGATGTTAGGATGTAAGTCATACCTAAAGCAAAGACAATCAAGGCCACAACAACAATCCATTTTTTAAAAGCAATGATTTCTTTGATCAAGTCCTTAAATAGGATTTCTTCTTCATGGAGAGACTTTTTGATAAATCGGTCCATGTGGGAAATATTTTTTTTCATTAGACGCAATTTTAAATGGTTTTATTTTTTTTATCCGCCCACTGCAATGTAATTAAATGTTTGACCCCTACTAATTCCACATACCATCGAATCATTAGTACATGAAAGTAATCTGAAGTAGATTCAAACTTAATATAACTTATCCTAAACATTGGAGGCATAACTCGTTTAAAAAGTACAAGCAACTGCTTTCCGTATTTGAATTTAGAATAGGTTTCTTTATAATATCCTGAAATCGTTCTCTTCTTCTTGCTTGTAATCTTAGCAATAGAATCTCTCGAGGGGTGATTGATTATTGCCAATTCTGCAAAACCAATTTTTTCCCCTTTCTCACTCACTTTCAAATTCCAGAAAAAATCTCCTCCGGACATTAACCCTTCATCAAAATCTCCATATTTATCAAAAAGACACTTCTTTGCAAAAAAATTGCCAGTTACTGACTTCTTAAACACCCTCACATTTCGCTCCTGCTGAAAAGCAAAATATCTCTCGTAAATAAATGCTGATCGGCTTCCATTCTTTGGTTGAAACAAATCTATTTTACCCCCAACTCTTGAAAGCCCAGAACTTTCTAATTTTCGCACCCCTTCCAGAAGCCAATCTTTATCTGGTATACAATCAGAATCAGTAAATGCAAGAATAACACCTCTCGTTTTCATTATCCCTGCATTTCTTGCTGCATAGGACCCTGGCTTTCTCTCTTCTATCATTTCCCATCCCTTGATTGCCAAATCGCCTGGTATGAGATCATTAGGGTCATTATTGACTATTATAACCTCAAAGTTGTTCGAAGGAAAACTTTGTTTTCCCAATGCTTTCAAACAAAGATCCAACCTATCCCAGTCCCTATATGTAGGGATAATTACTGAAACCATTATTTCATGACATTTACGACCTTCAAAATCTTCACTTATCATTTTTCTTATCTGTTTTGTTTAAAAAATATCTTTTTAAGAAATAATGAACAAAGTAGGATGGAAGATTTCAAAACAAAATCCACTGATTTTTTTCTGAAGAAAGACACAATTAGGTGACGAATTAATTCTCGATAAGCCTTATAGATCAAGCCAGCATATTGTGGTCCCGCATTTTTGGATAGCTTGGTATAAAATAAATAGGAAGACTTTGACTGATCTAAATCTGAAAGTTCTTCGAACTGCTTTTTAATTGAAAAATCATGAATTCTTCTAAGAGACAAAACATCATCAATCACTAAATATTCTGGACCTGATAGCATTATTCTTGTATAAAATTCCCGCTCTTGCCTTCTATCAAGACTTGCGTCAAACATTAATTCAAAACCATCTAGAAATTCCTTGCGAAATAATGGACCAGGTGTAAGAAAAAAAATCCTATACCGCATGAAATTCCAAAGATTTTCCTTGGCCAATTTTAGATTGTATTTTGGCGTTGGTAAACTTCCAGCACTATTAAATTCCCCCATTTTAGCAACTACAAAGGAAGAATCATCATTTTCTTCGAGAACATTGACTTTCCTTTGAAGCATGTCGCTCAACATTAAATCATCAGAATCAAAAAACTGTATATACTCCCCTTCCGCTACACTAACCCCATAATTTCTGCAGGTGGGCGCTCCTTTTTTCAAGGTTTCAGGTCTAGAATAGACCTGAATTCTTGGATCTGAAGATGCGATAGACTTTAAGACTTGTAGACTATCATCCGTAGACCCATCATCCACCAGGATGCATTCCCAATCCCGAAACGTCTGATTGAATATGCTCTCTAGTGTTTCACTTATCAGTTTTTCTCTATTATAAACCGGTATAATAATGGAAACCTTAGGCATCATTTAGTGATCATTAAATAAAAAGCATGTACTTCCTTCAACTTGTAAGTCCTTATCATCTGTGGGGATATTAGTTGGTCATCCTATACACTAATTGGTAAAGTTCGGCATGTTTTAACCCCACCTTTATCAAGCCCTTATTAATTGAAACTAACGGGACAATCTGTCTATCAAAATACCTAATGTAGCGAGGCTAGAAGCGATCCCTATCCAGGCTTGGGCAGACAAAGGCTCCCGTTTAGGTTTTTGGGGCACAATGATCTCTGCTCCAGGTTCTATTTTCGGGAAAAAATTAAAAAACAAAAACTTGTTTGTTCGGTGAACATCTCCATTTGCATATACAACATAGGACCGGGATTTCCTGGCTTGCTCTGTAAATCCTCCAGACCTTGAAATGTAATTTCTAAAGCCTCTAGACACATCAAACCTTGCTGTAGTAGGATATAAGACTTCTCCTCTCATCCTTACCGTTTGTAGTTCCTTAGGAATACTAATAACATCTCCATCCTGCAAAATCAAATCATATTTAGAACCAGGTTGTGAAAGAATCTTTCCCAATTCAATGCCAATCAATTCTTTGTCCCTGGTAGCGACTTTCTTTACAGTGCTGTCTGCCTCCTCAAGAAACTGGTAACGATCTTCAGAAAAGTTTTCTGCATTAAAGGTGTTTTCATTGCGCTTCATTCCCTCTTGTCTAAGCAATTTCATCCTATCATCCAGTCTTTCTAAAAGCTTGCCTTCGGCTTCAGCATTTTCAATATCCCCGTCACGGGTTGTATTTTTATACAATGACTTTAACTGGTCAAGTTTAATATTTTCTTCCGTCTTGGTTTTATAAAACTCCGTTCTCCTAATCAAAGTCGCTCCCTTCGGATACGCATAATTATTTAAACCTCCAGCCCTTTTGAGCATGTCTGAAATTCTCTCATCTCGTTTTTCCAGTGTAAAACCTCCAGGATAAAAAACCTCTCCCTCAACATATGCAACTTTTTCCTGCTGAAAACCAGCGCTTTTCCTAACGAATACATGATCAAATGGTGCTAAAATAATTTCTTTCTCCTCCTCACTTATTCTCAAGTTTTCATCAATAGAGATTGTTAAAATTTTAGCAATTTCACCACCTACTTCATCCTTTACCCTTCTAGCTATTTCTATATTGGCATTGGATGCAGATTCCTTAAATCCTCTGGCTTTGGTTATCAAATCAGCTACGGTCATATTTTTAGCAAACTGAAATACTCCAGTCCTATTTACTTCGCCAGATACTTGTACATAATATTCCTCTTTAAGGTCGTATTTACTGGGGACGTTAAGAATGTCTTCACGCATCAGAAATATGTCTTCCGCCTGCCCTGAAAGAATAGCACCCAAGTCAAGGGTAAGAACTTCCATTGTGAAATCTGGATTGGTTCTATACAAAGTAGCCCTGTCAGAAAAGGCATCTCCACGCAACCCCCCTGCTATTTCAACAAGTGCCTGAACCGTCATACCCTCAGAAATAGCAAATTCGCCTGGTCTGAACACAGCACCTGAAACTTGAGCACGATTGTCATAGCGCTCAAGAATCCCTCCTACCACAAATAAGTCTCCGTCTTTGATGGCAAAAGTTTCGAAATCTTTGTTATAAACATTATCTACTCTTAAACCTTTATCCGTAGTTCTCTTAACAACAAGAAGTTCCTTGTAAGCATCGCTTTTAAAACCTCCAGCAAAGCTTATTAGGTCTTGGATACTCTCCTTACTTTTTATTTCAAATAACCCAGGTCGCCGAACAGGACCTTCCAACTCCACCCTGATTTGGACAGGTGGAACAATCACCACGTCATTATCTTGCAAAATAATGTTGCCTTTTTCATTTCCTCTAGTCAAAAAATCGTAAATATCTGCCTGTCCTACTAATTTACTTTTCCTATATACTTGGATGTTTCTAAAAGAACCTGTTTCATTTGGCCCTCCTGCCAGATAAAGTGCGTTAAATACATTCGCGAAAGATGGTAAAATATAGGTTCCTGGCTGGTTTAACTCACCTGCCATCGTTACCTGAATACTCCGAATATTCCCCACCCTCAATTGCAAAAATGTATTGGGATTTTGACCCTTTAATCCAGAATATATTTGTCCTAAAGCAGCTTTGATCCTTGATCTGGCACTTTCAACTGTAGCCCCTCCGATATTCACAGGCCCAACATTAGGCACCAGAACATTACCTTCGGTTGAAATTGTCAAATCAAAAGCTGCCTGGGAAGCGCCATAAACATCTACCAAAACCTGGTCACCTGTGCCCAAGACGTAACTTTCCGGAGTAGGAAGATTTAAATTTGGATTAAAATTTAATTCACGGTTATGAAACAAGGTATACCCATAAATCTTCTTTTGCTTCGGACTAAGATTATAGAAAGGGTCTGAATTCCTTAAGCTGTCAAAAACATTACTTTGCATGCTTTCACCTACAACTTTCCTCTGGTTAATTCTACTTCTGTTATTCTTACCAGTCTCCTCGCTGTTCCCTGATTTCAATGCCTCAATACGTAGTCTCAACTTATTGATTTCAGAAGCAGGCATGCCCTTTTCTCTGGCCATGGCTTCCAGTTGAAGTTCATTCATTCCAGAGGATTCTGCCCGCGTGATCAGTTGCTCAATTTGAGCATCAGACAGTTCATCTATTTTGAGGTTTTGAATATTTTGAATAGACTGGCTAAAACCTATTGAACCAATAAAAAAACAAAATAATATCGGTGCAAATTTTAAATTTTGGATGAATTTTCTAATCATCTTGAAGATTCTTTTTTTTAAACGAGGGAAATATGGCTGGCAACACTAGTGGCACTTATTACCAAAAATCTACAGCTTCGCCACCTCAGTTACATGTAGTAATAGAGCATTCAATCAATGACACTGCCTTGTTGAACAAATAAATAGGCATATTCAATTTATACCACAAAAGTAAGCAATACCTATGGAATTAACATAACATGCAATTTTTAAATCCATAGTCGAGTAGATTGAATTTCTCCTCTGATTTTTGTCTATGGGTTTTCTAAAAATAATGGCTCTAATGCTACAGTAAATTACCAAATGGCCTGTTCTTTCCCATCTCAGGAAGTAGTTATCCCGGATTATGCAAAAAGATTCGTAATGGCCTGTCTCGCCTCTTTCTCGGAAAGCTATTACATCATGCAATAGGATTTATTATGCCTATTTCGGGTTTAAATATCGAGGATTAAATATAATTCTGATTTTCAAAAAAAATGAGCAAAACAATAAATGCTTT
>Ga0222651_1000849_pt1 | contig 16919 bp, 16 predicted proteins | sample AntAcemetagen369_FD_179855 | JGI IMG/M metagenome (GOLD analysis project Ga0222651, IMG submission 179855) | Saline water microbial communities from Ace Lake, Antarctica - #369 | ecosystem: Environmental > Aquatic > Non-marine Saline and Alkaline > Saline | place: Antarctica: Ace Lake...
GTGAGGCGCTTGCGAGCGGCATTGACCGAGCCGGTGAGGGAGTCGAGGACGGTCGCCATCTCCGGCGAAGTGGGCTGCTTTTCGTCCTCGGGAGGCATGTCGCCACCGTTGAGTTGGTCAAGGACGTCCTGCCAGCGTTGCGCGGTATCGTTATCGGTGATGTCCCAGAGGGCATCGTCGAAACGGACCTGGCCTTCTTGCTTCTCGGGACCGTGGCATTTGATGCAGTAGTTGTCGAGGAAGGGCCGGAGTGTCTCCTTTGAAACAGTGGTGCTTTTAGGCGCAGCCGAGGCGAGAGAGACAAGCACGGCGCTTGCGAGAACAGTAAGAAGCTTCATGAGACTTCGCTGAGAAGTTCCGGCAGGATACCGGTGCTATGGCTGAACTGATCCGACTGGATCCCGGCTTGCTGCATGAGCGTGAGCCAGTAGTTCGCAAGCGGAGTATCTTGTTTCGGGAGAACAATATTACGACCGTGTTTGATGTCCTTGGCCCCGCCGCCGGAGAGGATGGCGGGGACGTTTTTGAGTTCGTGCCCGCTGCGGAGGTTGGAGCCATAACTCACGATACAATTATCGAAAAGGCGACTTCCGTCGCTATCCTTTGCCTCTTTAAGTCGATCGATGAAGTGAGCGAAAAGGGCGGAGCATTTCTTGTCACGTTCGCGCGAGGCTTCGATTCGTGGCTGAGAGAATCCGTAGTGGCTGAGCGAGTGAGCCTTGAGCTTGACCCCCATGCCGGCGAGGAGGGAGCAGACCGGTTGGCGATAACTGACGACGTTGGTCATGCCGGTTTGAAGGGCCACGATGATCATGTCATACATGAGATGGATCGCTTCCTCTCCGGTGAGTCCTTCCGCAGGAGCTTGGAACGGAGCCTGGGGTTTTGGGATATCAGCCCATTTGGCCTGGCGCTCGAGGCCTTTCTCGACCTGCCGAACGCCCGTGAAATATTCGTCGAGCTTTTCCTGATCGCCTTTGCTCAAGGTGCGCTTCATGCCACCGCCATCGATACGGACGAGGTCGAGAATGCTCTGCCTCTTCTTAAGGCGGGCGTCCAATTCTTCACGCGAATCGCCGGGGTGGGCGAAGAGTTGGTGAAAGAGATCGAGAGGACGCTTGATGCCGGGGATGGGATTTCCGGAGTCATCCCACGAAAGCGAAAGCCCCTTTCCATGGCCGGAATTCGAACCGCCATCAGGTTCGTGCGCGGAAAGGATGAGGGACGAAAAGCGGGTCTCTTTCCCGAGATGCTCTGCGGCAATCTGGTCGCAAGAAATCGAGTTGTGAAAGCGTTTGCCGGGAGTGCCCGCGACATTGGCTCCGGTGAGGTAGGAAGTTGAGCCGCCATGGGGGTCACTCGCGCCGACATTGGTGAGGTTGGTCACCATGGTGATCTCGTCTTTGTGCCGAGCCAGCGGAGAGAGTCCCTCGGTCATACCGATTTCGGTAAAGCGGCCCGCTTTCTTGGGATAAAAAGTATCTTTGGTGAATCCAAACCCTCCACCCAGGAAGATCATGCGTTTGGAAGGAACGGAGGAGGCAGCCTTGGGTGCCGCAAAGGTTTCGAGAAATGGCAGGGCCAAGACGGATCCGCCAAGACGCAGGAAAGAGCGACGGGTCGTCGAGTGGGTGTGGAAGGACATGAAGCGAGTTGCTTTAAATTACACTCCACAGATCCTGATTCTTTCGCCCGTTTCTATGAGTTGCTCTGGATTAATATCGACCGTTGGTCTTAAACATCTCCTTCTTGGAAGGGCGTGGGCGCTTTCTCACGGAGTGATCGGGGGCTCCGGTGATTCGGTTGAATTCATCGGGAGTCCTCTTGGAAGGAAGATAATCTTTCGTCTTCAGAAACTGCGCCTTGAGCACTCCTTTTAGATCCACGAGCATCTCTTGATTCTTCGGCTCTGCCGCAAGGTTCTTGAGTTCAAAGGGATCATTCTTGAGGTCATAAAGTTCAAACTCGGCACGCGGAGTGACGAGGCCACGACGCTGAGCGGGAGTCAATTGACCTTTCCGGGCGAGAGCTTGTATTGCCGTCCATGTCGGGCTGCGGCCGGCATCTGCAGAGGGAGTATTGGGGAGATCCGGGTAAGTGTTGTGGATCAACTTCCAATCTTGGGTGGCAACAGCGCGGCCATGATCTTCGTAGTCATGCCAGTGATCCTCAGCGAAGACATACTCGCGCGTCGTGGCCGTGGGATCCTGAAGGGTGGCAAGGAAAGAGGTGCCCTCAAAAAGTTTTCTCGGGGTGAGACCGGCAAGCGCAATGAAAGTCGGCGCGATATCGATAGACGAGACCAGACTGCCTGTTCGCTGATTCGCTTCGATGGTGGCAGGCCACTTCACGATCCACGGAGTTCGGATCCCGCCATCATAGAGAGTTGTTTTATCTCCGGGAAAGGGGCGACCATTGTCACTGATGAAAAGGACGAGCGTATTGTGACTGACTCCCTGGCGATCGAGTTCAGCGACCACCTTTCCGATATATTGATCAAGGCGCCCGATCTCATCGTAGTAGAGACGAAAATCTTCGCGAACTTCGGGGGTATCCGGAATGTAGGGAGGAATTCGTACTTGCGACACTTTGTGAGGAGGATCGAGGGCACCGTCCTCGTAAGCGCGATGAGGGTCAAGAGCGGCTAACCACAGGAAAAAGGGCTTATCTTTCGGGCGGTTTTGAAGAGTCGAAAGCCAGCCTTCGCAGCCGCTTGGAGATTTTGCGACCATTTTCCCAAGCTCTTGCCCGGGGCCAGTGGGGAGAATGAACCCCGCAGTGGAAGCCTCGAAGACATCATCGAAGCGATCCTTTACGGCATCACCAAGATGCCATTTCCCGGCCGCCGCAGTGTAATAGCCAGCACCTTTGAGCTGCTCGACAAAGGTCAGCGATTCAGCCGGGAGGGGCCAATGGAGCTGCTCCGCTCCTGTGTTATGAGGATAACGGCCCGTGATGATACTGGCCCGACTTGGACTACAGGAATTGGCGGTCAAATAGGCGTGCTCGAAGAAGAGACCTGACTTGGCGAGGGCATCGATATGAGGAGTTTTGATCGAGGGATGTCCATAAGCCCCCGAGTCATCCCAGCTCATATCATCGGCAATGATCAGAACAATATTAGGAGCAAGCGCGAGCGCGGGTCCTGAAAAGCAAACGAAGAAAAGGAACAGCGACTTGACCATGATCAAGAAGCTATGGCGGAATTAGGGGGCCGTTGTCACTCTCAAACGTGCGAATTGCCGTCCAGCCGTCGGATTGATCGGGCGACTGGCGATACGATCAATCCCCCCCGCCCATATCGATTGTCCCGATAGGAACACCCGGAGCCCACAGATTCAGATCGGTAGAATACTCAAGGACGATATCGACACCGGAAGCGGCGCGGGATTTTTTAAAGCTGAACTCAAAGGCTCCGCCGATAAGCGTAACAACCACCGCATTTGCGTTGAAGGAATTTGGGTCGGCCCCGGTGGCATACTCGATCAAAGCGGGGATGCCATCTTGATCTAGATCGCTCGATTCCTCTCCCTCGGCCATGCCATTGATGGCAAGCCATTCACGCAAGGAAACGGTATCATCCGCTCCGGGTGATCCTCCCACCGAGACACTGGCGCGCCAATTCTCCGGCAAGGCATGGCCGACTCCGCTTTGCGGAGAAGTCAGAGTCAGGGAGTATCTGCTCCCATCCGAAGCGACCGGCCATGGAAAAAAATCGTCATAATCAAAGTTATGAATGGCGGTCCTCTGCCCGAGCGAAAGCTTGAGATTCTCGCCACCATTGCTGAGTCGATCCCCCGCTTCCCATTCTCCCGCGACGGGTAGACCGGGGCCATACCGGGATTCAAAAGCGCTGAAAATCCAGCCACTCCGGTATAGCTCAAAGCAGGCTTTGAAGGAATATCGTTATCAAATGCCTCCTGTGCCAAATAGCCCCAACCGTAGCCGTCCTCATCCCGGTCGTTTCCCACAAAGGGGGAGGGATCAACATCATACATGTAATCGCTCATGCTGGCCTGAAATCCTTCATGATCCGGCGTGGCAATGGTGCGAGAGTAGTCGTTCTGCAACCTGGTCTCAAACCTTGAAAGTTGATACCAGCCCCCCCCGATGACCACCTCTCGTCCGAGGGTGGTAGGACCACATGAACTCATCGGCATCGACCAGCGTCAGCGGAATTCCGATGGGATTGACGATCTGCGAAATCTCCTCAACCAGTTGGGAGGTATGTCCACCCTCCCGAGCAATATCCGAAAAGAGCAGATCACCCAATTCACGGCAACGGTTTCGGAACTCCAACCTGATCGCGGGGTGATCGAGGCAGCGATCGGCGCGAATCACTCCGCTCCAGACATGCTTCACCGGCGCATACATCATATCGAGATCCCAAGGAATGACGCGCCATTGGTCTGCAGTGGGCTCGTGGTAAAAGTAATCGTTCGTTGTGTCACGGAGATCGACATTCCCAGTGGCCCGGTTGATCGCCCGAAAGCTGTAGTAACTTTCGAGGTGGAAGTTCTCACGCCACCACGGGACCGAGTTCAAGTTCGCGCTTGCGGAATAGAAGGAATTACAATCGGTGGAAGTCTCGACCTGTCTCGGCCCTTGGTTTTCTTATCACCAACGCCGTTCTGAATCTTATAGACGTTACCATCGCCGAGATTCTTATCGTCGAGAAAGCGCCCGTCCGGGTGTTCGATCGCCTAGTAGAGCCCCCAAAAACCTCCTGAGTATTGATCGGAAGGCGCCTCGGCGGCATCATCGATGACTCGAAAATGAACATGATGCGTATTGGAAGCCGTCACCCCGGCGAGTTGGTAGAGACGGTGCGGCACCAGCTCATTGAGACCGGCCATGCCCCGTTGGGATGAGAGCCAAGGCGACGATGGCTCTGCATCGCGGCAGGCATGATGGTGGTGAAGGTGGCATCTCCGGCGAGAGCATCTCCGCTGGCTCCGTCATCGACCATTACGACATCGGTCCAATCGGAATCATACGCGTCATCACTCTTGCGAACATAGCTCCCCGGGTCTACCAACTGATAACTCAGGATGACCGCAGCCACGCCATCCGGGTCGGTCACGCGGGCCGTAATGACGACCTCCTCACCGCCGGTAGGCTCCTCGGGAAAATGCTCAACCTGCCGTATCGCAGGAGGCGCGACGGCTGGCTCGGGAACTAAGACGCTATTCGCCGACCCCGGGGTGGGCTCACCGCTCGAGGTGCTCGCATCCGGAGTCTTAAGCTCCGCATCGATTGAGAAATCACTACTGCCAAAGTAGTCGCATTGAGAGCATGAATGGCGATGACGTTGGTCCCACCGAAGAGAACATTACGCGCATTTAAAACGAGGATTTCCTCCCAGGCGGCTTCATGATTGGTGCCGGTATCATCGAAGTTTTTATCCCCACCAGTCACAAAAACCCGCCCCACTTCTTGCCCGTTGATCCAGACAATGGCGCCGTCATCGCAGTAGACCCTAACGAGAAGACGGGATGAAATTTCTCCCGCCTGCACCGTGAAATTTTGACGGAGGTAGACGGTGGCGTAGTCGTTTTGCATGTCATTCAGAAGCGTGGCATCATCGCCATCACCGTATCCCAACGGCCCGACTCCCGACAACCAGGTCCCGTCTTTGATAAAGTCCAACTGACGCCAGGCATCTCTCGGGTTGGAAGCTTCCGAGGTTCCCAGTAGAACCAGATGGCAGGTAGGTCACCGGAGGGCGTGCCGGCCCGGCACCCGAACTCCGCCAGGAACCGCCCAGATCATTATCGAGCTCCGGATGCAGCAACTCCATCGAAGCCCCTTGCCCACGGGCCGCGACCGGCCAGGGAAAACCCGCCTGATAATTTACGCGATCCATCTCAGTCCCCAATTCATCCAAGAGGCGGAGGTCATCGCCGTCCGCCCTCAGGTTGCCAGAGTATTCGAGCGAGGTCACGACTCCAAATTTGGACTGCATCGTCGAGGCCTCTTCAGCCACCACCAGATAACCACCCGGGTCAATCGAAGTCCCGGCGGGAAAGACAAAGCCCCCTAGTCCAGCCAAGGTCCAGTCAGAAAGATCGACGGTCAGGTCCCCGGCATTGTGCCGTTCGACGAACTCGGCCGCCTCGGTTTTAGGATCGGCATCATAGTGGACTTCATTGATCACGACACCCGGCCCCGTGGCCGCCCGCGTGGTAAAGGAGCCTGAAGCAGGCGTCCACGATTCGCCGGCACGGGAGGAGTAGCTTGTTTCAGGAACGAGAAGAGTCATCATTCTCGAAAAGTCACCCTTGGTATTCCCAACGCTCACGCTGTTTTCCCAGGCACCGGCATTTGCCCCACCATCGCTCGTTCCATAAAAAATGGTCACAGTCGGAGGATCACTTCCCGACTCAGTGACGGCCCCCCGAAGTCGGGCTGAGGAACCGGTGATCGCGGTCGCGTCACGAATGATGGCATAGGCAGGAGTCGCTGATTTGAGCCCCACCCGCGAGATGGTCGTAACCATTGATGTCAAAAGGTGATAGGGAAAAGGTGTGCGTATTTTTTGAGCCCAATCACAGACAGAATCCCCCGCTACTTCTCTGACTTAAATTTGAAAGCCGGATGTTCGGAGGACGAGCGAACTTGGTCCATGAGGGTCGTCAACTCGGCAACCTTTCCTGAATTTTTCTCCGTGAGATTTGTTTTCTCAGCGAGATCTTTCTCAATGTTGTAAAGCTCGGCCCGTGGGTTGGCATCCTTGTTGGTGTGATACAGAATCAACTTCCACTTGCCCTTCCGGATGGCGCGCTTTCCCCCGCCTTCAAAAAACTCCCAGTAGAGATGGTCGTGCTTCTTCTGCTCTCCTTTGCCAAGCAGAGTTGGCACAAGTGAGATCCCATCGGTATCGGCCTGTGGCCGGGCACCGGACAACTCACGAACCGTTGGCGAAATATCCCAGAAAGCAGAAGGATGATCCGTAGTTCGGCCACCCTCGATCGCACCCGGCCACCACGCAATCATGGGGACCCTGACGCCACCCTCATAGAGATCTCGTTTCCCACCCCGCAAAGGACCGCTAGAGTTGAAGCTCTCCATCTTATGCCCACCTTCACGCATCGCGCCATTGTCGCTCGCAAACATCACGAGCGTATTCTCGGCAATCCCAAGGTCCTCAAGCTTGCGAAGGAGGAGTCCGACATTGTGATCCATATAAGAGATCATCGCCGCGAAGGTCGTCCGCGGTTCCCGTTCGTAGGAATAGTGAGGGTGCTTTTTCGATTCTGGACGCAATTTCTCTCTTAAAATCGGGCGGTATTTCTCCTTCCACTCCTCTTTTGCCCGCAGACTGGCATGTGGAATCTGAAGCGCGAGATGGAGAAAGAAAGGACCGTCCTTTTGCTGTTCAATATACCTGAGGGCTTCCTCCGCAACCACAGTCGATGAGTAGTGATCCCCACCATGAAGGGTATTCTTGGGATACCTCACCTTCTCAGTATTTCTCCAGAGATAATTAGGATAATAAAAATGAGCGGCGGTGTGGGAAGTGTAACCGAAGAAGTAGTCGAACCCCTTATCAAGGACGAGGGCCGAATCATCAGTGTTGCACCCCAAACCCGACTTACCAATCAGGGCCGTGTGATAGCCCACCTGCTGAAGAGCTGCGGGGAAAATAGGATCTAAAGGATCGCGGCGCATCTGGATCGAGCCATTTCCACGAACATAGATGTGGCCGGTATGCCTCCCCTGGAGAAGAGCGCTGCGTGAGGGCGCACAAACCGTGCTACCCGAATAATGCTGGGTGAAACGAATCCCCTCGGCCGCCATGCGGTCAAGATGAGGAGTCTTGATCACCTTCTGACCGTAGCAACCGAGGTCGCCGTAACCCAGATCGTCGGCCAGAATGTAGATGATATTGGGTTTCCCGGAAACCCGTTCAGCGAACCCTGCACTTTGAAGGACAAGAAAAAAAGCGATGAGACGGAGCATAAGGCCCGTAGGGTTTCACAAGCAAGCTCGCTGAGCCACGAAAAACAGCAGACTTCGTTCGCAAACAAAGCCTCATCTCACAAACCTAAGACGAATAAAAGAACGCCCGGACGCTCCCGGAAGCCCGACCGTCACCGCATCAAGTCCCTCATCTTGAGAGATCCGACTGATCTCGGTGACCTCTCCTTCACTCCACGAGATCAAATCCTGACTCGATTCCACAACGACTGAAGAACCATTCAAGTTCGTGCGCACCGAATAGGAAAAGGTTCCATGCACAGGAAGGCTCAAAACGTTGTAGACACGATCTGAACTCCCGAGCGCCCACTCGAAAATCGCATTGATGCCATCGCGGTCACGATCCTCCCGACTGTCACCATTGAACCCCGGATCACGACCGCTGAAGGTATGACGATCCCGGATGATCCCCTCGGCATCGAAGAGTTCAAGGGTCTCCCCCTCGGCTGCCAAATTCCCCGAATAAGGCCCGATCAAAAATCGTTGCTCTTTCCCGGTCGGGCTAAATTCCCGCCGACAAAAAGCCGCTTTATCCGGACTCAGAAAAAGACTCCCGCCCGAAGGAATCACCGTCCCCGGTGGCAAAGTGATTCGGATCGCGCCATCGATACTCCATCCGGAAACATCCGCCGCAGTCGGAGATTGATTGATGAGTTCCACAAACTCCTGATTCTGATCATCGGAAATCGGATCGAAATCAAGAGCCCCTATCGTAATCGCGGGACTCTCGAGGGCATCCGGGAGATCGGTAAGATCATTGTAGATTTCAACTCTTCGTAAAGGAAGCCATTCCCCGGTAATCCGGTTGTTGGCCCGCTCTATCGTCTCGGCATCAGGGTGGGTCGTATTCCACGACTGGGGAACACTATTGCCATCATACCAGGTCCCCCACTCGAAAGAATCGCGGAGGGCATCCGCCGGGAAAATCGAATTCGGCGACAAGCGCGCAAGTTGCTGCTCACTTCTTTCCGGAATATACTCCGAGGCAATAAACTGATCCGATAAAGTACGAAGTCTTCTGAAGAACATTTGTCGGGTCCGGGGATTCCCCCTCAAGAGAGACTCAACCAACGAACTGGTCTTCCCTGATTCAGCGAACTCAGTGTAACCCTGAAAGAACATATTTCGGTCAAAGTATCCTGCACGAGAGGTGAAATTCCGACCAAAAGTGAGATCCAGATCCCAAGGAAGAATGGCCCACTGCCCGTCTCCCTCGGTATCGTGGTAAAGGTAGTAATTTTTAGCGCCCATATCGGTCTGCATGATGACAACCAAACCAGCCAGGGTATTGATTGTCATCGGAAGATCCACCTGATCGAAAATGTAGTTCCACTTCTCGGGATCATCACGATTGAGCGCGCGAATGAAATTATGAAAGTCTCCCAAGCCGTCGTCCTCACGAGTCATTTTGCGAATCACCCCGGACTTACCAATATCATCAGGAATTAAGGAGGTGTTCGTGGCTTTGTAGAGAGTGCCCTCCGGATCCAATCCCGCCCGCTCCAGATAGACCTCATCGGCATCCTCCACCATATCGGTCAGGCTAAAAAACCGCCTGTTCCTCTGCAGCCTGATTGTGAAGGCAAAATGAGTCGGGACCCCGGCCTCCCGCATAATCTCATAAGCCATCTCATTACGAATCTTTGCCTTGTCCCCCCAGTTTGTCAGGAGATCAATATCTTTGACCCGGGGTTCGCCCTCTCTCCAGCGGAAGCGATGGCTCTTGTTAAAATCGAGGTTAAAACCCTTTTTTTTAAAAAAGAGGGTGGACTGACCACGCAGCGAAAAGCGAACGTTATCGTAATATTCGCCAAGATAAAAGAATCCGGCCCGCACCGGCTGAAAGGCCACGAGGCGATCGTAATCAGATGGCAGGACAAACCACTCGGCGACTTCGGCGAGACTCACAACACCGGGATCCACCACCGGAACACCGTAATACTCGTGCGAGTCTCCGGGATCTCGAAAAGGCGGCTCCTTGGTGACCCGGCCATCGACATCTTGCGCGACAAACCGCCAGCGAATCAATTCACCGGCAATGCCACCGGCAATCGTACCCCTGAAATTCTCGCCATCTTCACTCGTCATCGCAACCGCTTCTTCAGCACTGAATCCCCTTCGGAAGAAGAGGGTGACATCGTCAGCGCCCGTCACCGTCGCGGTGACCACGAGGCTTTCAGCGGGACTCGGGCGCTCGCCTCCCGTCCGATAATCGAAAAACAAGGGTCCCGGAAGTTGACCCTCACGATTGGCCGTCCCTGGCGTGGGTTCATCCAAATAACCCGTCCCAAATTCTCCGACACCAAAAGTCTCGTCTTCGAATTGCGGTGGATATCGTGCCCCAAAATCCGACACCACCATCGCCCCATCAGGGGCTCCCAAAGCCAAGTATTCGCCGACAGCCGACAGCTTGAAATCGGTATGGAACTCACCGACATCCCGATCCTTACCCGAAGCAAAAACCACCAACCATGCCCCCGCTTCCAGCGTCGTCACGGGAAAGACCCACCGCTTAAGAACCTCCACATCATCGCTCAAAAAATACCCCGCCAGATCTACGGGTTCGTCGTCGGGATTGTAGATCTCAATCCAGTCCGAGAAATCCCCGTCTTCATCGGCAAGGGTCGTTTCATTCGAGGCCATAAATTCCGAAATCACCGGAGCCGCAAATATCGGCAAGATGAATATCAGAGTTAGAAGAAAAACGCTCTTCGGCATAAGAAACACACTATAAACCCTTCAACTCCTGCGTCGAGCGATGTTGTCAACGACCTGTTGCTTCCTCGACCTCTTCAACAATTGCCCGAAGTTGAGCTCTCGCCTTCCGATTCCGCTCATCTGCGACCGCGTGCACTCTTTCCAATAGAGCAAACTCCCCTGCGGCCTCGACCCAAGACGATCTTTCATCGACACTCGCCCATGAAATTTCTGCTCCTCGCATCGACTCCGATTTCAGTTTCACCGCAGACGACACCACCAAATCCTCAAACTCACTCCAATCCGCCGCGCTGAGAAAATCGCGATCTCTTCGCACCCACTCCCAGTCTTCCCGCCGAATCGCCTCTCGATGCTGGGTCAGCCGCGCTTCACGCACTGGCTCGCCCTGCCCCGCCATCGCATCCAGCCAGCTCTTGGCCGCGTCCCGATCATGGCGCGTCTTTTTCGCAAAGGGATCGTCGCTAAGGAGCAATGAAACCTCAAAGGCTCCTCCAGAAGAAACCGCGTAACCAATCCGTTCTTCTCGCGAAACTTGTCCGCCCTGATCCAACTCAACAAACCAAGCCAGAGCCTCCTCCCGATTTTCCTGCGCCATTTTACTCAAGATTTCAAAACTCCGGTCCCAAGTGGCTGCCAGCCCCGCTTGATCAATTTGTCTTTTCACTTCACGCCAACCAGATTCCGCCGCCTGTTCTCCCAAAACCTCATCAAAGGCATCCCGTGCCCCTCCCTCCAGATCAGGCAAAAGTTGCCGCGCCAATTCCCCTCTTCCCGAATCCAACAACCCTCTTGCAAAGATCTCCATCTCAGAGTTCGAGGAATACTGGGACCAGTCCGCTGGGGTCTCTGGAAACCCTGCACCAGGAAAACTTCCGTATATCGATTTCCTCACGCCTTCAGGGTCCGGCATTATACTTTTAACAAAGACCTCCCGTAATTCCCCTTTCGGGTCAAAGCGCTCAAACATCACAATCGGATTCTCTCCCCAGCGCCCGAGTTGATAGAGAATCATCTCATCGTGATCACCGATATAAACATAATCAGGTGAAAAAGAATCAGCGTCCGAATCTCCCGACCTTTCCTTTAATCCTAAAAGCAATTCGAAGCCACGCTCAGAATCACGCTCAAAGCCATCCAGAATGGTCAAAATTTCAGCCTTGAAGACCTCACTCGCGCGCCACTCCTTCCGCCCCCGAATCCAAGCCAAAACACCCTCACCTTCCAACTCATACCACCTCGGCAACAGAAGCAACATCTCCGGCGAAATCATCCGCGACAGAAAATGGTCATCTTCCCGAAGATTCTTTTCCAAAAGAATCTCCAAAACCTCCGAAATTTCATCCAACTCAAGCTGCAGAATCCAAGCATGAAGTTTCGCCGATGTCCTCTCTCCTTCCTGAAATAAATTCACCTCTGTCATCAGCCCCCTGAGTTCATCTCCACTCGTCAGCGAATCCCCAGACCTCGACTCTTGAGACAAGCGAGTTCGGACCGTCCGTTCAGATCGAACACCCGCCACCGGCTCGGCCAGTGGAACCTCCCTACGTTCCAACCTCCCCAATAAAAAGCCCAAGCCCAGACAAAGCAAAGACGCGAGCAAGACCATTTTCATCACCTCCAGTTTCCCACTCCCCTGCTGATTCCGCAACCTCCAAGCGCTGGCACCAAGACAATGCACAAATCCACGTCGAGTGCTAGTATCACTGACCTGCCTCCGCCTCCATCCTCTCAAGGATCTCCCGTAGCTTCATCCGCGGTTCCGCGTTCTGAGCGTCGATCCTCGCACGGATTTCCCCCAATAAACCAAGCTCCCTCGCCGCGTCTTCCCCATAGGAACCCGCAGAATAAAATTCGAGCGACTCCCCTCCCCATCGAATCGGATTATTGGTGATCATTTGTTTAATCACCCGCTCCTCAATTTCAGCCCGTTGCACAGGAGTCAGATGCTTGAGAGCATTTGTCAGCTTTTCGTCAAAGCCGTGTCCCAGAACCTCGTCAACCACCGCCACCCGAGCCTCATCCACCGGCTCTCCTGCTCGCTCGAGCTCATTAAGAGCATCCTGTGCCTGTTCATAGTCTAGGACGAACCCTCTACCAAATGGATCAGGATCTTCATCACCTTCGGTTCGAAAGACCCCACTTTCTACCACTGCTTCACGGATCGCCTTGCCTCGCGAGATCTCCTCACCTCGCGACAATGAAAGATACCAATCAATTGCTTCCTGCGAACCCTGCCTCGACATCTTAGTCAACACCTCCTTCGCCCGGTATCCTGATGAGGCGAGATTCCCACGATCAATCTCTTGTTTCAGAGCCTGCCACCCCTGACTTTCCACGCCTTCCTGAATGATGTTCTGAAAAGCATCGCGCGCACCACCTCTCAATTCTTCCACGAGCTCCCGAACAAGATCTAATCGCCCAGAATCAGCGAGCCCCTTTGCAAAGGCTCTCATCGCCAAATTTTCCGGAGACCTGTTCCTTAAAAAGTTCGAGTCAAAAAGTCGATTCGTCCCATGATATTCTATCGGACTTCCGGCAATAACATAGGGCCTCAACTCACCGTCAAAATCCACCTGTTCGAGCATCCCCCTCGGATCGCTTCCCCACCGCCCCACTTGATACAAAACAAAATCGCGGAAATCGGCCTCACCTGGAAGTCGCCCTTTCAACAGATCATCGCCACCCTGCCTCCCTCGCTCAATCCAATCCAGACAAAGTTCAAATCCCCGCACTGGATCACGATGGAAGCCATCGCAAATCGTCAGGATCGCGGCCTTTAGAGTCTCCCCGGCAGTCCACTCCTTTTGCCCGCGCACCCAAGCCAACATGCTCTCGCCATCCACCTCATACCACCTCGCTAGCAAAGCCAGCATCTCCTGACCGATCTCCCGGTGATTCACCCCATCCTTATCATAGCCCCGCTCTCGCTCCAGCAGCACTTCCAAGGCCCCCGGAATTTCGCTCGATGTTAGTTGCAAGATCCACGCCATCAAACGCGCCTTGCCAAGCCCTTCCCCCGAAAATGCCTCATACTGCGAAACCAATCGCGCCAGCTCCGAGCCATCTCGCGGGCCTTCCGTCGACCGCTTACTTCGAGCACCGCCACCCTCCAACCGACGCCGCGACTCCACCACCGGCTTCGCCTCTGCGCCCCCCTCTGGTTTCTCCACCGTCCTGCCAATGAAAAAACCCAGCGTCAAACAAAGCACAGAAGAAAACAAAACCACTTTCATGATGATATCATTCTCTCATCCCATTATTCGCTTCTCAAGCACGGAAAACGACAGCTCTTTGATCACACTATTCCGCCAACGAATCTCCGAACCATGGGTCTGCAAGTGAATCGGCCCGAACTCCGGAAGCGGCTCTCCTTTTTGAGAAAAAGACAGGGAAGTTTTTCCAGGATTGATCCGTATGTCCTTCTTATGAAGCTTCTCATCTTCGCTCTCGGGCTTTCCTTTTCATCTGCTCTCGCCGACCCACTCCCGATCAATCCCAACATCGGGCACACCCATCACCACCATCGTCATGGTGACAAACACGAAACCGCAGAGCCAACGGCCGACCGTTTTGACACCTCGCGCAAGAGCAAGGTCAAGCTGCCCCTTCCCAACGAAAAAGAGGCCTTCACCTTCGTCGTTTATGGCGACCGCACCGGCGGGCCCGACAGCGGCGTTGCCATCCTCGCCGACGCCGTCCGCGACACCAATCTTCTCGAGCCTGACTTCGTCATGACGGTCGGCGATCTCATCAATGGTTACTCCACCGAGGACGTTTGGATGAAGCAAATGAAGGAATTCAAAGCCATCATGAACGAGCTCGCCTGCCCCTGGTTCCCCGTCGCGGGAAACCACGACATCTACTGGCGGGGAAAAGACAAATCCCAGAAGCCCGAAGGTGAAATGGAAGCCGCTTACGAGATGCACTTCGGCCCGCTCTGGTATGCCTTCCAACACAAGAACTCTTGGTTTGTCGTCCTCTATTCCGACGAAGGCGATCCCATAACCGGCGAGAGAACCTTCAGTAAACCCGCTGCCCAAAAAATCAGCCCCGAGCAATTTACCTGGCTCGATCAAACCCTGACAAAAGCCCAAGACGCCGAGCACGTCTTCCTCTTCCTCCACCATCCCCGCTGGCTCGGCCGTGGTTATGGCGACGACTGGGAACGAGTTCACAAACGCCTAAAGGTAGCCGGTAACGTTTCTGCCGTTTTCGCCGGTCACATCCACACCATGCGCTACGATGGCCCGCGCGATGGCATCGAATACGTCACCCTTGCGACCACCGGCGGCGGCCAGTCAGGAGCCATTCCGCAAGCCGGCTACCTCCATCACTATGACATCGTGACCGTTCGCAAGGACCGCATCTCTCTCGCCGCCGTTCCCGTGGGTGAAGTTCTGGACGTTCGTGAAATCACCGGAGACCTCATTGCTCAGGTCAACCGGGTCAAGAGCTCAGCCGTCAAAATCACCCCGCCCCTCCCGCTCAAAAGCAATCAGGGCGGGCAACACGTAGTGACGGTGACTCTCACCAATCCCAGCGACCGCGCGATCTCTGCCGTCCTCTCCCAAGCCACGCCTCGCTCCGCCTTCACGTGCCAGCCCGATCACCATCACGCCACCATCAAACCCGGAGAGTCACAAGATTTTACCTTTGCCCTCTCCTGGAATTCGACTGCGACCAAAGGCAGCTTCATCACCCCCTCGTTCAACCTCGATTTGGAATACCTCGCCAAAGGGTTTTCTTACGAGATCCCACGACGCACCCTCACCGTCCCCCTCGATCTTCAACTCACCCGAGAGGAATCCCTCCCAAAAGGAGCAGCTCGCTTCAATGGTATGAACCAAGCTCTCGCCATTCCTTCAAATCGTTTCAAGATTGCCAAGGAAGTGACTTTGGAATGTCGCTTCAAAGCCGACTCCTTTGCCGACCGCACCGGCCTTATCACCAAGACCGAGGGTTCGGGATACGGAATTTTCATCACCGCTGGACGCCCGCAATTCAGTATCTACATCGGAGAGGAGTATCTGAACGCCTCGGCTGATACACCTCTTCTCAAAGGCGATACTTGGCACGAAATCGCCGGGGTCTACGACGGCACGGAAGCCCGCCTTTACCTCGATGGCAAGCTCGTCGCTTCCGCAAGTCGCAAGGGGGCATTACAGGACAACCTCCTCCCACTCATCGTCGGGGGAGACGTCAATGGACAAGGCAAGGCGAACTCCCACTTCACCGGCCTCATCGACTGGGTTCGACTCAGCCCTGCCGCCCTCTACACCGGCCCGGAAATGACCCGGGCGACTGAGACCACGGAAGCAATCATCGATCTGTCCTTGGACGAGAACATCGGCCCCTGGCATCCCGACGCCTCACCATCCAAAGCCCACGCGAGGTCAACCGGAGGTGTCATTATCGAATCAATTGAATAGCTTCCCTGACAATGCTTCACCCCTTTCTCACCATCCAGCTCATCTCCTGCGCCGCCATGACCGGCATTATCTGGATGGTGCAAGTTGCCGTTTATCCCCTCTTGGCCCGGCTCGAAGGAAAGGCCTTCGACGACTACCACACCCGCTACATGAGCCAAGTCACCTTCGTGATTGCGCCCTTCATGTTCCTCGAAGCCACTACCTGTGCCGCCTGTCTCTACTTCGGCAATTGGCAGGACTTCGTAATCCCCACCATCCTCCTCGCCCTCGTCTGGGCCTCGACCGCCTTCATCCAGGTCCCCCAACACGCAAAACTCACTCCGGAAAATGTCCCCGCCCTCGTCCGCTCCAACTGGATCCGTAGCATTGCCTGGACGACTCGACTCATCCTCCTTGCCACTGCGGTATGATCATGTCTCAGCCTTTTCAAACGGAGGCACTCTTACGATCTTCGCTTTAAGGTGAAATGAGAGAATTCGCAGTAAGATCGTCGTCCGTGCCATATTCTTTGTCTTCCCCTCGACTTCCGATCGTAAAGTCTGAGCCCGGATCGAGCCCCTTAATCCCGTAGGCCAGATTTCTCATTGCGCGTTCAGTGAGGGTGTTGCGCCTCTTCCTTCCTCCTTGTTTTTGCAGGAAACCATGCTCAGGAAAAGCACCAAGACCCCAACACTCTGATGGAGGTTATTCTTCAATTCATCTTCAGTCTTGGGAAGTTTCATCATCTGCCAAGACAGAGTCCAACCAAAAGCCCACCAGAAACGCATTGCCAATCAGGAATCCGTGGCCACT
>Ga0222651_1000851_pt1 | contig 16865 bp, 8 predicted proteins | sample AntAcemetagen369_FD_179855 | JGI IMG/M metagenome (GOLD analysis project Ga0222651, IMG submission 179855) | Saline water microbial communities from Ace Lake, Antarctica - #369 | ecosystem: Environmental > Aquatic > Non-marine Saline and Alkaline > Saline | place: Antarctica: Ace Lake | collected...
AACAAAATGATACAAAAGCAAGCTTTTGTTGTGGCTCTTGTGAATATGTTCACTCATACTCACAAAAATACATATCATTACGCTACACCCGAGGCAGAGCCTCGGGGAATTCTATAGATTAAAATTTAATTATCATAGCTAAACTATAATTTAAAAAGAGCTGTAAATACAGCTCTTTTTTATATATTAAATTAGGATAAATTTAGAAACGATATTTATAATTACTACTCCTTAAGCATAGCAAAATGGGGAATACCATCCTCCAAATATTCCTCACCAATTTTCCCAAAACCAAGGGAAGTATAGAATTTAAGTAAGTATTTCTGAGCAGAAATATGTATGGGTGTAGGGCCAAAATTTTCATTTATAAGGGCAATTGAAGCTTGCATAATTTGTAATCCATAACCATACTGCCGCTCAGATTTTCTTACCACTACCCTACCTATGCTTGTGTCTTTAAAATAGTCCCCAGACTTAAAAACCCGGGTATATGCCACAACCTCTTTATTTTTATATCCAATTACATGAAGGGCAAGTTTATCTTTTCCGTCCAAATCCTGGTATACACAATCCTGTTCCACTACAAATACTTCACTTCGTAGTTGTAAAATATCATATAATTCCTGAACCCTAAGTTCATTAAACCTTTTTATTTCCACATTCATAAATGATTACAATATTTATAAGCAAGTGCTTTACTTACAAGGTATCTTCTCTATTCTTCTTTCATGACGACCACCTTCAAAAGAAGTACTCAAAAATGTTTTCACCATCTCCAAGGCCTGTGGTAAAGAAATAAATCTGGCAGGCAAACTCAATATATTGGCATCATTATGTTCTTTCGCCAATTTTACAATCTCGGTTGTCCAACATAATGCCGCCCTAATTTTCTGATGTTTGTTAGCCGTCATAGAAACTCCGTTTCCACTGCCACAAATTATAATTCCCAAATCTACATTTCCTTCCCCCACCTCATTGGCCACAGGATGCACAAAATCGGCATAATCAACACTATCTGTGCCATCGGTACCATGATTTACTACTTCTACACCCATAGACCTAAGTAACCCAATTATGGCAAGTTTATACTCCGTTCCCGCATGATCATTACCTATAGCTATTTTCATTGTTTTTGGTTAGTTATTAATTAATAAAGAAAATATATGTATATAAAATAAGTATTCATACATACACAAATGTACAAATACATATGATTTCACCACAGAAACCAGCTTATTAACAACATAAATTATAATATAATAGAAAACCGTTGTTACTTAGAGGTTTAATGATAATGGCTAATTGTTAACAAACTACTTATAAAAAGTAAATATTAAATTTTGATTTCCCGCTTTAATTTTGCTTTACAAAATGTTATCCTAAATGAATAATTTACTTCTTATAATCTAATAGAAAGATATTAAATAATTAATTGAAGTAATTAACATTCCCATTACATTAAGTTGTCAATAATTTTATGTTCATAGAGGTTGTCAACAAATATTAATAACCCATTTAAATCCTTTATTTATAATATTTACACACTGTATAAATTGTCAATAAACTTATTTAATGGTTCAAAGCAAATTAATTCCCACTTTTTTATATCCACTATAAACAGACCATTATAATCACCATTTTATTTTAAATTTAAGAAAAAAGAAATCATTTATTTATAATAGATGTTGATAACAATATTTATCAAAGAAGATGGAAACTTAAAATTGTAATTTAAAGACAATGGATTATAATTCGTAATTTTCCAAAAATAAAAGTGTTAATGTCAAAGAATAACAAAAGAAACAAAAATCAAAGAAAAAACGAGATAACCAGAGGTATATTCACTATTCTAGAAAAGGAACCCGAGAAGTCTTTCAATTATAAGCAAATTGCTGCTAAAATAGGTGTTGTAGATGCCAATGACAGGAATACTCTTATTAAAAGATTGGTTGAATTAAAGGAAAAGAAGCGAATTTTGGAGGAAGCAAAAGGTGCCTATAGGGCTATAGCTTCAAATAAGACCTACCATACTGGAACTGTAGATATTACAGGTAGGGGTAATGCCTACATTGTAGTTGAAGGTTTGGACGATGATGTTTTTGTTCCGTTCAATAAATTAAAAAAAGCTTTCCACAAAGATGTGGTAGAGGTTTATATATTTCCTAGAAGAAAAGGAAAAAAATTAGAAGGGGAAATTACCAAGGTAATATCTAGAAATAAGACAGCATTTGTTGGTATTGTTGATATACAAAAAGATTTTGCCTTTGTACGTCCTACGGATTACAGAATGTATACCGATATTTTTATACCAAAAAATAATATTTCCACTGCTGAAGATGGGGATAAAGTAATTGCTGAAATAAATGAATGGCCAGATAATGCCGATTCCCCTTTTGGTACCATAACGCAAGTATTGGGAAAACCAGGGGAACATAATACCGAAATACACTCCATTTTGGCACAATACGGTCTGCCATATGAGTTTCCTACTGAAGTAGAAATGTTTGCTAATACTCTTGATACCAGTATTAAAGCTGAAGAAATAGCTAAGAGAAGAGATCTTAGGGATACTTTGACCTTTACCATTGATCCCAAGGATGCCAAAGATTTTGATGATGCACTTTCTTTTAAGAAATTGGAAAATGGTAATTATGAGATAGGTATTCATATAGCTGATGTTTCCCATTATTTAGAAACTGGTACTATATTGGATGATGAAGCCTATGACAGGGCAACATCTGTTTATTTAGTGGATAGGGTGGTTCCGATGTTACCGGAGGTATTGTCCAATAATGCTTGTTCCCTGCGTCCTAATGAGGAAAAATACACCTTTTCTGCTATTTTTGAAATTGATGATAATGCCGTTATAAAAAACGAGTGGTTTGGACGTACTGTAATAAATTCTGATGAACGTTTTGCATATGAAGAAGCTCAACATATTATTGAGACAGGTAGCGGAAACATTCCACAGGAATTATCTATAAGGGATGAGGCATATTTTGTGAGTGATGAGGTAGTTGATGCCACTTTAAACATGGATAGGTTAGCTAAGATAATGCGTGATCAACGTATGCAACAAGGGGCTATCTCTTTTGATAAAATTGAGGTACGTTTTAATCTTAATGAAAAAATGGAGCCGGAAGGAGTTTATTTTAAGGAATCCAAGGATGCTAATAAGCTTATTGAAGAATTTATGTTGTTGGCCAATAGAAAGGTTGCCCGTTTTATAGGCAAACAAAAACCGGTCAAAACTTTTGTTTATAGGGTCCATGATGAGCCCAATGAGGATAAGTTGATGGCCCTTAATGGTATTATTTCGCGTTTTGGACATCAATTAAATTTTAAGGATAAAAAATCTATAAGTAATTCCCTTAATCAACTTTTGGAGGATGTAAAGGGTAAAAAAGAGCAAAATTTAGTGGATACCTTGGCCATACGTAGTATGAGCAAGGCAATTTATACTGTTGATAATATTGGACATTATGGATTGGCTTTTGATTATTATACGCATTTTACCTCTCCAATTAGAAGGTATCCGGATGTGATGGTACACCGATTGTTACAACATTATCTGGATGGTGGTGAAAGTCCAAAGACAGAGCCTTATGAAGAAAAATGTAAACATTCATCTGATATGGAAAGTCTGGCCGCAAATGCTGAACGTGATTCCATTAAATATATGCAGATAAAATTCATGGAAGATCATCAGGACCAGGAGTTTGTAGGTGTAATTTCTGGAGTTACCGAATGGGGTTTATATGTTGAGATTATTGAGAATAAGTGCGAAGGAATGGTTAGGATTAGAGATATAAAGGATGATTATTATACCTTTGATGAAAAGGAATACGCTATTGTTGGTGAAAAAACCAAGAAATCCTATCAATTGGGAGATGAAGTGGTTGTAATGGTTAAGAGTACAGATTTAATAAAGCGCCATTTGGATTTTTCCTTATTGGGAAAAAACAACTAAATTTTTGTTTTGGAATGGAATTTGTTTAACTAATGGAGTTAGCTCGATAAAGTTGGAAGAATTATTACCAGAATATAAATATGTGTTACGGAATTTATCCGGAAAGAATGTTTTTGGGTTAATGAATATCGACCTAAAAACTATAGCTCTATGATAATGGATCAAAAATTAATAGTGATGCTTTTGTTTGTGATTGCGACCCATTCATTAAGCTCGCAAAACGAAAAGGTAACTCAGAATTTACAACCATTTAAGGAAGTTAAGGCTTTTGATGGTTTGTCTGTAAACCTTATAAAATCAGATGTAAACAAGGCTGTAATTACTGGTGCCAACACCAACAATGTTGCGATTGTTAACAATGATGGGATATTGAAGATTAGAATGGAAGTCAATAAGCTATTTAGTGGCTATAGAACTTTTGTGGATTTGCATTATACCGAAAAACTAGTCGTTATTGATACTAATGAGGATGCCAGAATTTCATCCAAAGAGCCTATAAAGCAGGACATTTTGGAACTTAAGGCACAGGAAGGTGGTGAATTGATTATTAGTGCCCAAGTAGATCAAATGTTAATAAAAAGTGTAACTGGAGGTATTATTTCTGCATCTGGTGCATCTAATATTCAAGATGTACAGATAAATACTGGAGGTATATATAATGGAAGGGATTTTAAGACTAAATTCAGTACCATTAATGTCAATGCCGGCTCTAGAGCAGAGGTTTTTGCAACGGATTATGTAAAGGCTGCCGTAAAAGCTGGAGGAGAGGTTATGGTATATGGTAATCCGGCCAAAATGGAAGAGAAAACGGTTTTTGGTGGTAAAATTACCAGAATGTAAGAAAGAGAACTTTATGATAGAGGACATACAGGCGGCAATTCCATTAGGCTTTTTTTTAAGTTTTATGATTGGGCCTGTTTTTTTTGTTCTTTTGGAAACAAGTGCAATTAAAGGATTTAGGGCGGCCCTATGTTTTGATATAGGCGTAATTGTTGCCGATATTATTTTTATTTCTTTAGCGTATTTTAGTAGTTTTCAACTGTTGGAAAATCTTAGTAACCATCCTGGATTATATGTTTTTGGGGGTACCATCTTGTTGGTTTACGGACTTACCAATGTCTTTAAAAAAGAATCCCATAAACAAGAAACTAAAATCAGGATTACCAAAGGGGATTACCTAAGTTTATGCGTTAAGGGATTTTTATTGAATTTTATAAATATTGGGGTATTGGTATTTTGGCTGGGTATTATTATTGTAGTAGGGCCAAGTTTTGATAATGATTCAAATAGAATAATACTTTTCTTTTCCGCTATGATCGGGGCTTATTTTGTCACCGATATATTTAAAATATTATTAGCTAAACAATTGCGAAGAAAACTGACCAAAAGGCGAATTCTATTGGTTAAAAAAGGACTTGGTATTATCCTTGTTATTTGTGGTTTGGTTTTAGTGGTAAAAGGTTTTCTTCCTAAGGATCAATTGAATATTGAAAAGGGAATAGAACTTATAAGGGAGTAGTTAATTTTTTTGTTCAAGGGCACTATTAAAACAAAAAACCTTCATCAATTAAGATGAAGGTTTAGAGGCATCGAGCGGATTCGAACCGCTGTACAAGCTTTTGCAGAGCTCTGCCTAGCCACTCGGCCACAATGCCTTTTTGCAGTGCAAAGGTAATACTTTTTTTATGTTTCAAAAACTAAAAGCTTGATCTTTTGGATTTAAGTATTATAGTTACTTCTTTTACATCTCCACCAATGGGAGGATTGATTTTTGAAATGGCAACTTCTACTTTTTTGGCTATGGATATTTCTGTAAAGATTCTATGAAGTATACGTTGTGCTACATGTTCCAATAGTTTAGAAGGAATAGCCATTTCTTCTTTTACAATATGGTTTATGTGAACATAATCAACTGTTTCACTAAGATCATCTGAATTGGATGCCTGTCTTAAATCGGCATCTACCTCAACATTTACCTGATAATCGCTCCCAATAATGGTCTCCTCTTTAAGACAACCATGATTGGCATAAACTTTTATATTGCTTACCCTAACTTTCCCCACTATACCAATAATTTCTACAAAATTAGATCAATCTAAGTGCAAAAGAACAGAAATTTTATGAAATTTATGTAAAGCTGAACTAGGGCTTAAGTAACGGATGTATTTTAAGTGTTAATTTGAAGATTTACAAGTCATTAAATTAGTAGGTACATCTGCAATTACTAATTCCCTGGAATAAGTCTACCCCAATGGTTACAACATGGGTACCTGTGCTATATCCCAATATTTCGTTTAAAATAATCTGATAGGAATATCCGAAATAGAAGTTGCTCTTTTTAAGTCCGGCCAAGGGAGCTATATATAAAGGCCTTCCAATTTGGTCATTTAAGAATCGGTAGGTAATACCGGCATAATAATAATCCTCAAAATCATACCATCTGAATTTTAGGTTTAAATCTGCCTCCGATCTACCGTCACTCTCGAATATTTTGTACAAAATGGAAGGTTCTATTTCCATATTACTGTTTCTGGATTTTTTATACCTGTATCCTGAATAAACATAAAAATTTCTCAGCTTATTGGGCTCATAAATGGGATCGAAAATATAAACATCTTTATTAATAACATTGGAGGCGTTTACACTGAAATAAAAGGCATTTTTTCGGTATAACAGACCTACATCAAAGTTGTGATTGGTCGTGGATCGATCATTGGTTACCCCTGGATCAAAACCGGCATCCACAAATTCTTCTACATCCAATCTAAATTGGTTAAAATTATAAGAGATACCAAAGGACAGGAATTCGTCCTCGTAGCGATCTAACGTTAAATGGTGTGCAAAGGAAATACGTGCTCCCTGTTGTTTTGTATACCCGTTGGAGTCATTATATAAAAAGGCCCCTATCCCTGATTTTTCCCCTATTCTCATATCTGCGGCCAGGGATTGGGTTCTAGGTGCGTCCTTTATTCCAACCCATTGCGCAAGTCCATTCAACCTAATTTTCACATGATCACCAATACCGGCGTAAGTTGGAGATAGTACAAAAGGATTATCTGCCAAGTATTGTGAAAGCTGGGGCGAGTTAAGTTCTTGGGCACTAGTGACCAAGGTACTTAATACCAAAACAAGAGTTAATAGTTTACTGCGCATTGTAGTTTAGGTTAAGTTTTTATCTATATAATGTAAAATGTCCGACAAATTCCCTATCGTCTTCTTCTCCTTTAAGCTTTATTACATACCAGTAATCTCCGGTTGGAAGCTCTGTGTTATGGTATAGTCCGTCCCATCCTTGGTCATTTAGACCCATTCTGTATACCTCCCTACCATAACGGTCAAATATTATGGTTAGTATTTTTGGGAAGCCTTCTTGGTTTTTAGGTCTCCAGAAATCATTTTGGCCATCACTGTCAGGGGTAAAGAAATTAGGGATTTCAATATCAATGAACTCCATAAAGATTTCCGCAATAGCTTCACATCCGTTCTCATCTACAACCCTTACAATGTGGGTTTTTGTTTCTGTTATGTAATGGGTATTGTCAGTACCGTTGTCCTTGTCGTTAAAATAGAAAGTATACTCTTGTTGACCTCCAGTTGCTACTGCAGTTATTTCGTTAATGTTGCCTTGTTCCAAAGTAAGAACAAGAGGTTCAAAGTTTTCTATTTCAAAATCTATGGTCAACACACAACCATTGGCATGTGCGATGGCAATGTAGTGCTTCCCTGGAGCAATATTGGTAAAATTAGGCTCCAAGACCATGTCATTTGGATCGGTAGAGTCCAGCGCATACATTACATCTGTTGCAACCGTTGGATCTTCAAGTACAAGATCAATTGAGTTGTTGGGAATATTTCCTGTACATTCATATATTGGTGTAACGGTTGCATTTAGAATTACACCTGGATCAATTGTTACTGCCAAGTTGATCATACATCCTTGCGAATCCTTAACAAATACCGCATAGGTTCCAGCAGCCAGATTGCTAAACATTGTTCTGTCCAGAACAAAATCACTGTCTGTTGTAGAATTTATACTAGTGCTATATGGGGCTGTTCCTCCAGAAATAGTCAAGGATATGGTTCCATCTGCACTTCCGATACATATTTCCGGTGTGGTGGTGGATAGTGCTTCCATACTGGTTGGTTCAAGAATGGTATATTGCAATTGTTCAAAACAACCATTAATATCCTGAGCTATTACGGTATAGTTGCCCGGTGCTAGATCGGTAAAGGTATTTACCGTATCAAATTTGTCCAAGTTAGGTGAAATCGCATATTGATAACCACCTGATCCTCCACTCAATAAAACTGTTATGCTACCGTCATTGGCGCTATTACAAGTAACATTGGTGAAGGAATCATCGACCACTAAAGGTGTTGGTTCCATTATCAGTGTTTCGTTGGAGACCACAACACAATCGTCGCTAATTACCCTAACATAGTAACTACCAACGGTTAGGTTACTAAATGTCCCGCTTGTTTGAGGCCCGGCGATACTATTCGTTAGAGCTGCATCGGTGAACAATTCATAACGGTAATTACCTAATCCTCCTTCTGCTTTGGCAATCAAGATAGCAGTGTTATCGCCATTGCAATTGATGACCGCTGCGGAAGTATTCATAGTTACCGTCAATGGTTGTATGGCATCTTCTTTTATTTCGTTGGATAAGATGGATTTACATCCAAAGGAATCCCTTACGAAATATCTATAGGTTCCTGCAGGAACTGTAAAGCTATGTGTATTACCACCGCTCATTGGGAAATAATTGATGCCATCCAAACTATATTCGTAAGGACCTGTTCCGCCAAAGGCTGTTAACAACAATTCAGCGTCATTTAAACAAGTTAATGGACTTGTTCTTATCAAAGAGGCGTAAACTTCCGTAGGATCAATTATATTAGCCTGTACGGTTTCAATGTCACATCCCCAGCCATCGGACACTGTAATGGTATATATACCAGCTTTCAGGTTGTTAAAGACTGGACTAACTTGTCCACCTGTGGTAAATACAATATTGGTACCTGTTGGATCGTAAACATTCAATTGATATTGGTATACACCTTCACCCCCTGCTATATTAATAGCGGACAATGTTCCATCACTATCTCCATAACAATCCAAAGTGGTGGTTAATGGCGTTATATCTGCAGTTATAGGTGCCGGTTGTACCAAAGTTTCCGTATAGTTTAGGACACAACCATTGGCATCTGTGATCTGTACCGTGTAGTTCCCCGCTGATAGATTTCCAAATACCATTATGTTAACATCGGTGGCATTGTAAATCTGTGAGGTCGTTGTATTAGTAAGTACTATATCATAAGGTGCAAATCCACCACTTGGGTCCACTATTATTTCACCTTGATCATTGGAACAGGTAACATTGGCAATTGGATTAACAATGGCCGTAAGCGCTCTATCAGGAGAAATTATTTTTACCGTATTTGAATTTTCGAAACACAACGGAACATTGGTCTCGGTTACTCTCACATAATAATTTCCACCAGTTAATCCGTTGATAGTAAGTGGGTTGGTAGAGGTATTGGCAGATCCGGTAATTGCAGTAGCTACACCTGTACCAGTATAAACTGTATAATTATAAGGGCCAGAATAGCCACTTACATTTATTTGCAAGGCTCCATTATTATCTCCAAAACAGGTAACGGGTGTAATTGCTGTAGCGCTTACTTTAATCAGATCATAAGGAGCAATATTATAGGTAGCAGTATCCACATAACATCCTGTTGTGGTATCGGTAACCCTAAATGTATAGCTTCCCACAGCAGTCAAATTAAAGGTGGCAGTGTTATAAGTTGGATTTCCAGTTAATGTGGCTTTGGTATTGCCAACAGGTAACAATTGATAGGTATAAATATTGGCTGCATTGCCATTATCATTCACCGTAATGGTTACTTCTTCCGGCCCAGCGCAAGAGATTGCAGTATCCTTGGATAGTGTCGCCGTAAATTTGTTAAGTGCACTAATGTTTACTGTGGTAAAATCCGTACATCCATTATCATCTTTAATAGTAACTGTAATAGTTCTATCAGCTCCATTATCCGTAATATTAAAGGTATTCGAAGAAAAGAAGTTCACTCCGTTTATACTATAGGTATATGGTGCTGACCCACCTGTTCCTACAGCAGTTATTAAGGCCTGCGATGCTATGTTGCTGACATTACATGCAAAACTGGTAGCCGTTGCGGTTACATCAATTGGATTTGGTTCGTTAATTGTCACGGTTTGTATGGTAAAGCATCCCCTATCCGAGGTAACTGTAATGTTGTAGATACCTGCGGCCAGGTCGGTGAACAGGTTGCCGTTCTGTGTTGTGGGCGGGTTTACACCGTGGTTAATGGTAAAGGTATATGGCGGGTTGTTGTTGGAGGCATCCAGGATGACCTGTATGGAACCGTCGGCACCTCCGTTACAGGATACGTCCTCCTTGTTATAGGTAAAGACCACCGGTGTGGGCGTTTCCAGGGCAACTGGTACCCGTGCGTCACAACCTGATCCTGAGGTATCCTATACCACAGCGGTATAGGTTCCGGGGGCAAGCCCGCTGAACACGTTGGAAGCTTGGTTTGCTCCGGCTGTAAGACTGTTATTGGAAGCATCCAATAGGTCGTACTCGTAGTTTCCGGCACCGGCACCGCCAGTTGCGGTGATGGTGATCACGCCGTCGTCCACGGGACATGATGGCTGGGTTGTTGCCACGGCAGCTGCGTCCAATGGGGGCAGGATGGTAATGGTATCGGTTACGGTACACCCGTTGGCGTCACGTACGGTCACGGTATAGGTTCCCGGAGCGGATACGGTAAATATGCCACTGCTCTGGAATCCGTTACCAATGCTGTATTTTATAGGGGCCACACCTGTACCGGTAGCGGTAAAGGTATATGATGTCCCGTTAGAGGTACATTGGTCATCTGCATAGGTTGGTAAACTTAGCGTTGGCAATGGATCTGCGGCTATTACCACATCGATCATATAGGTACAGTCCTTGGCATCCTTCACCCAAACGTTCCAGTTGAGGTTGGTGGCAGGGTCGAGTATGGCACTGGCGCTTGCTGTATAATCTCCTGGATTCACAACCGCACCGTCCTGTACAAAGGCATAGGTATATCCGCCGTTCCCGCCAGTGGCCAGAACGGTCACCTGGGCGCCGATGTTACAGTTTGCGTTGATATTTTTGGTCGCTGTCAGATTTAAGTCCGCGGGCGGTGATGCAATGGTCACGGTGTTGGTGGTATCGTCGCAGAAAGGGGTATCGGTTGCGGTAAGTACCACATAGAAATTCCCTGCGGACAATCCCGGAATACTTAGCACACCTGGTGCCACACCTGTATTGGTAATGCTGGTGGTAGTACCATTGCTGTTGAACACCTCATAGGAGTAGTTTCCGGTATAGTTGGTTACTATAATCTCCATAACCCCATCGGAATCCCCATAACAGGTTACCGGGGTTATGGCAGTTGCTACCACCTCTATAATGTCATAAGGAGCAATATTATAAGGAGCTGTTGTGAAATAGCATCCTGTGACGTTGTCGGTAACCCTAAAGGTATAGGCTCCAGGGGCGGCAAGGTTGAAGTCGGCCGTATAGGTCGCTGCTCCAGGTGCCTGTACAGCTGCACTTCCAATGGGCAAAAGTTCAAAACTAAAGTCGCCCGAACCTCCCGTTACGGTCACCCTGGCCACCTCGTCATTGTTGCAGGTAATGGCGGTCTGTTGACTTACATTAACAGCTGTTATAGTAGGTAAGGGGTTTATGGCAACAGTATCTGTTTCTGTACAACCGTTATTGTCCCTTACTGTTGCAGTAAAGTTTTGAATTGCACCTGTATCAATAATATTAAAGGTATTGGATGTAAAAAAGTTTACTCCATTTAAACTATAAGTGTAAGGTGCTGTTCCCGTTGTTGGAATATCTATAGTGATCACGGATACATTAACAGAGTTATCGGAAGCACAGCTAAAATCTGTAGCACTTGCTGAAACAACTAATTCCGTAGGCTCTATAATAGTAACGGTATCTGTGGCTATACAACCTCTATTTGAGGTGACGGTAATGTTGTAAGCCCCTGGATTCAATGAGGTGAAGATTCCTGTACCGTTGGTAATGGCAGGATCTGTACCATTGTCTATGGTGTAGGTATACGGTGGATTATCGTTTGTTCCCAAACCTGGTGTTGCCAAAGTTAGCGTTATGGTTCCATTTGCATTGCCAAAGCAGCTTATATCTGTTTTTTGGGTTGCATTTAGTGTCACTGGAGTAGGTTCCTCTAAGGAAAGTGGAATCTCTTTTGTACAGTTTGCAGGTGCTCCCAAAGTATTATCGGTAACACGGACAATATAGTTTCCAAAACCAACACCCAAGAATTGTGTTCCAGTGGCAGTTAAGCCTGAGGGGGTTGTTCCATCTCCTAAAAATAATTCTACTGTATTGGTACCCGAACCACCGGCCACGGTAAAGTCGATTACTCCATCGTTGTTGACGCAGCTAGGTTGTGCAGTTACCTGAGCTTCCAATAGAAGCTCTGGGGTTATAACAATATTTTCAAGTTCGATACAGCCATTGGCATCCCTAACGGTAATATCATGGGAACCTGCATTTAATCCTGTAAAGGTATACGAGAATCCGGGTATGTTTTGAAAAGTACCGCCATCAATGCTTAACTTATAAGGTGCTACACCTGTATTAAGTGCATCAAGGGAAACACTTACTTGATAATTACCTTCGGTGGCACATTGGTCAACAATTGCCAATGAAATGTCCGGCGTGGTATCCAGAGAAATGGTAACCTCCAACACTGGGGAAATACATCCATTGGAATCCCGTGCATATACATCCCATAAAAGGCTGGTCCCAGGATTTAAATCCAAGATGGAATCTTCCGTAAAATCACCGGCAACCAATGGTTGTGCACTTCCACGAACAAGCGCGGCATAGGTATAACCAGGATTTCCTCCACTTGCCTGAACAAGTACAATAGCGTCATTATTACAATTTGCGGGGGTGTTGCTTACTTGGGTTAGTAGAACTGCATTTGGGGCAGCTATAGTTACAGAATTGGTAACATCCGAACATTCCGGAAATGCAGTTTCTGTTATTCTAACGGTATAAGTACCTGAAGATAAGCTTTGTGGTATTAAAAAATTGTATGGATCAACTGTGGCATTGCTACTTCCGCTTGCTCCGGCAACTGCTGAACCTGTGCTATCCAAAACCTGGTAATCAAAAGTTCCCGTATAACCAGAAATTTCTATTTCTATTTGTCCATCTGTGCTATAGCTACAGGTGGCATCGGTTACTAATGAGGCAACAACATCTATTAGTTTGTATGGGTTAACGGTATGGTTGATCTCTACAAAACAAGAGGTGTCAGTGTCAGTCACCCTGATAGTGTAGTTACCAGGAGTAGTGAAACTAAAGTTGCCATTGGTCTGTGGTGTTCCACTAGGTAGAATTTGATAGCTTAAATTCGCGGGGGGGGTTCCTGAAGAACCGGCAATATCCACTGTAATGGTCTCCAAATTATTGGTACAATCAATGGGAACAATATTGATTATACTAGGCGTCATCACGTTTAATGGGTCTATTGTTTGATCGAACTGGGTAACGGCACATCCATTGCTATCACGGGCATCTATGGTAAATGTTCCTGCCACAGTAGTGGTATAGGTATATATATTTTTACCTACGCCAGTGCCTATAAAGTAAGATCCGCCATTTATACTAAAGTAATAAGGTCCAGTACCTGTTGCGGTATCTGCAGTAATCGTAAAAGAGGCTGTTTTAACAGCTCCTGATACTGCATTACAACTAAATTCGGTAACATTGGTTACGGCAGCTATTAGTTCCAATGGTTCTGTAATTGTGATATCTTCAAAATCCTCACAATTTCTTCCTGAAACAACACGTAGCCTATAAAAATCTCCTGCAGGAAGTGCTCCTAGACCTCCGAATAGTGGATTGGTTTGGGCAGCCGCGAACAAGGTCGGTGTACCACCGCTTACAGTGTATAGTTCATAAGTATATGGAGGGTTTTGAGCACTTGCCGCATTTAGATGGGCCAGTATACTTCCATTGGAGTCTCCAAAACAACTTAAATGTGTAACTGTTGAGGGATCAAGTATTGGAACAACCGGAGACTCCAAATTTATTGGAGTATCCGTAGAACAAAGTGTAGTGGTATCCGTCAACCTAACAACAAAAGAACCAGAAGGTACATTTTCCAGCTGCCCGGCACCACCGTTATAGGTGACACCCGGTTCCAATGTTGTACCAGTAGAATCATATAATTCAAAGATATAGTTACCTGATCCACCCTGGCCTGAAACATTTATTATACCATCGTTAAGTGCACAGGTTGGTTGTGTATTAACAGAGACACCTACCCTTATAGGCTCGGTTATAACTATATTTTGTACGCCATTGCCGCAACCATTACTATCGATTACTTCAATAGAATGGGAACCAGATGCAAAACTGTTTACTGTAACAGTATTTCCTATAGCAGTTAAGGCAACCGCTTGGAATTCTCCACCATCTACGCTCATAAAATAAGGTGCAATTCCCAGGCTTGTAAGTTCTACTTGAATTTGGAACGTACTTTCTTCAACACATGCATCTACCAATGTTGCAGATACTGTTGGAGAGGGGTCTAAACCTACTGTAATAGTGCCAGTATTTTGAATACAGTCATTGGCATCTTTTACATATACTACGTAGTCGCCATTCTCTACATTAAATACACCTGTTGTATTGATTCCTGACCAAGTTCCCGCTAATGGCGGAGTAGCCACTGGAAAAGATTCCAATTGATATAAATATGGGCCTACACCGTATTCTGCCTCTGCAGTTATGATTCCGGCATTCACGTTACAATTGTCGTTCTCAGTAACTGCAGTAACACTTAATATTTGAGGCGCTTGTTGTACGGTAAAGGCTGCTGAGGCATTTACGCAACCTGGATTGGCACCATCTACTTCAGTAAATAAAATATAGTACTCTCCTGGTGCAATTCCTGATATGTTAGCTGGCTCTGAGGCTCCACCGCTCAAACCGGTAACATGTACAATTGGTCCTACTGCTGAGTTGGTAACCGCAGTAAATAACTGGTAATCGACTGCGGTACCACCATAAGCACTGAAATTAAAATCTACTTGTCCGTCTATGCTTCCGGTACAACTAACATCTGTGACCGCATCTATGGAGGAAATTAATGGTGACATGGTGGTAACAGGGATGGTAGCTTCTTGAATGTATTCGCAACCGGTATCTGAGTCAAATACTATAAAAGTATAGGTAACACCAGGGGTAAGCCCAGTAAAATTGTGGGTATAAGGAGCAGAACCAATTCCACCATCTTGAAGGAACCAAAATGGGCTTGAAGCATTAAAAACTGGAGCAGGATAAATGGCAAAATAGAAGGTTCCCGTACCAAGGGTCCCATTAATAGCGTCTGCCTCCACCAACATTTCACCGCTTCCAGGCGCACAACCCGGAACAGGTGAAGTTGTGATTAATACATCGGGTCCAGTGGTAATTGTAATGGTAGAGATGTTTTCACAACCGTTGATGTCTATAACCCTGATAGTGTAATCTCCAAAATTTAAACCTGTAAAGGTGTGGTCATTGGTTCCGGATGCCGTATCATAGGAATCCGTAAAGGAATAATCATTGTTGTTTATTTCATATATATAAGTTGATGTACCACCACTGGCATCTACCGTTATGGTACCCAAGACATTTGTCGAGGCCGCACAGGACAAATCGGTATGCGTAATATTTGGATTAATTGGAATAGGATTCGATAAGGATTGAGGGATTACAATAAAGCATCCTCTTCCATCAGTAATGGTGACCTCATAATCACCTGCCGGTAGATTTGTTGTTTGGTTACCATAATTAGTAGTGGAAATGGTCTCGACTACTCCTATGGTGTATGGTGGTAATCCAAAATTCGTGTCTATGGCAACATTTAACCTACCTGAGTTATCTCCCACACATGTAGGATCTACAGGTGTTACAGTTGCTTGTGGGCTTTCGGTTGGCTCAATGGTGATGATAGGAGATTCTGCAATACATCCGTTGGCATCATAGACCAGAAATTGATAGGTTCCTGCTGCATTTGTTGCATAAACAAAGGAGGTTGCCCCTAGTGGAGGTGTTATAGATGCACCTGGTGTATAGGGTGCCCCGTTATAGCTAACTTCATATCGGTCGTATTCAGGATACCATCCACCCGTGATAGAAACTTCTATATTGGCTTCGATTGGTAGGGAACAGGTTAAATCCTTGGTTAATACGGCACTTACCACTATTAAACGGTCCGGAATAACAACAGCTGTGCCATTGGAAACACATCCAAAGGAGTCCCTAACATAGAAATTATACGAGCCTGGCAATAGTCCGGAAAAGTTATTGGCAACCTGGAACGGTCCTGTCGGACTCATTGCATATGAATAAGCAGGGCCACCACCACCAGGAGGTGAGGATGCACTGATTATTATATTTGTTCCATTGGCATCATAACAAAGGTCCGAACCTGGATCTATTGCAGCGATGGGAGCCGTTGGTATAGTTAATGAAAAGGTATCGGTAGCGGTACAACCATTAACGTCTGTAACGGTTACGGTATAATTTCCTGTTGTATTGGACAATCCCGAAAAGCTATTTGTACTTTGAGGTCCTACAGTTGGTCCAGAAGGTGGTGTAAGCGTATACGAATAACCTCCCCAACCTCCGGCAGAACTGACGCTTACAGACCCATCAGATACACAGGTAAGTGGATTAACGTTGGCTACAGCAGTTAATAGTATAGGATTGTTTATAGTGATATCTGTTGTATTAAAACAACCAGTAGTGTCATCTGTTACCGTAATGCTATA
>Ga0222651_1000852_pt1 | contig 16860 bp, 16 predicted proteins | sample AntAcemetagen369_FD_179855 | JGI IMG/M metagenome (GOLD analysis project Ga0222651, IMG submission 179855) | Saline water microbial communities from Ace Lake, Antarctica - #369 | ecosystem: Environmental > Aquatic > Non-marine Saline and Alkaline > Saline | place: Antarctica: Ace Lake...
TAGCCGTAAGAATTTGGACTGAATACTGCCTCTAATCTTGGTTCAAAAAACATTTTGACCACCATTTGTCCTACTCTGTCACTAATAGTTGGTATACCCAATTTTCGGATTGAACCGTCTTTCTTAGCTATCTCTACTTCTTTGACAGGAGGAGGAAAATAACTCCCTGATGCCATCCGATTCCAAAGTTTATACAGGTGTTCTATACGGTTGGTGTCAAATTCTTGCATGCTTACCGCGTCTATTCCCGCACTCCCTTTGTTGGAACGCAATTTTTGATAAGCCTCCCAAACCATTTGACGACTTATCGGTATTGATTTTGTTTCATTCCATAAATTCATCCTCACTTTTGTAAGTTGGTTCGTAAAATGTACCTGTACAACTTAACCCCTTTGCTCCAGTTCCATTACAGTCCCTTCATCACTACTACGGGTTAATCTGCCACTACATACACTATCGGTATTTTGCCTCTAGGTTGTGCCTATTGCGCATTTCCCTTAACATTTGTATGCGGCTTCCCAAGTTCCGTAAATAAGCCTAAATAAAGTTCCCCGAAAAAAACGGGGCAGGCTTTGCCATCTGAATGATCCCGAAACATCGGGACCACCCAGAAAATAGTTATTTCTGTAATTAATAGTCGCGATACTATTAATTTTCACTCCGTACTGCCCCACGCCAGCTGGCTCGTTCGCTAAAAATGTCCGCAGGACATTTTCTTTACGCTCCGCCCTGTAGCTTTTGACTGGAGGTTCCTACTTCTCCGCCTGCCCCGTTTTTTTCGGGGACACCTCATCAATGGTTAACTTTTCCCGAATCAAGTTCGGGACAGGCTGTTCAACGCCTTTATTCATACCTGCCAGTCTCGAGGACTGGATTCTCCTAAACGCTCAGCACCATCCCGATCGATCGGGACAGCACCTTTAGGTGGTTTAGAGTCATCGCCTATACAACGACTCTGATGGGCCTACCATCATCTTAATTACAGCATTCAACCTTTTATTGCCGGGTTGATTCTTGGCACACTAAGAAACGTGGGGATTTCGAAGTTCGTTCTTGTCCACCGTGGCAAAACTAAATCACGAAGTTCTATGCCAACTTTAAGTGCGTTTCGCCCCATGTTTTCTTAGGTTTTGTTGTAGACAGTTTTTATTTTTTAATTGTTTCAAAGATTAAATCCGCAAGCGCTGTGGATGCTTGGGCTAGTCCACTTTCTTCCTTGTCAACGGAAATTGCTAAAATCGTTTTTATCTTCCTATTTTTCTTCACGGGTAATTTATTAACTTGGTTTATTTCGAGCCGATTACAAAGAGGAATTTCTGCACCAAACGTATTTAGCTTTACATAGGCAGGTTTTACCATGTCGAAACTTATTGTCAGCACATTGACATCCACGATATCTTTATTAAAGGTCAATGAGGCTGCAATACCTTTTTCTTTCAGATTTTCAGATATTAGTCTACCTAACTTTTCATTAAACTCTTTCCCTTTTTCAGTATTTGTTGAATCCAATATTAACAGGATTTCTTCAGCAACGATTTCGCCTTTTGCTTTCCATTTGTCAAAATAAAAATCGTTCTGCGCAAATGTATTGAGATGTTCTGCTAGAATTAGTATAAGAGTAATTATCAGTCTGTTCATTTTTCAATTTGCTATAACATTCGGCTAAAGTGCACTATGCACTTTAGCCGCCTTATAACTACCTACTAATCTAACTAAGTTTTTATGATTATGGAAGCATTTAGGATAGGTTAGAAAAAGTATTCGGATTTCTTACCGAATGTCACTGAAATTTAGTGGGTATTTAAATTATTCTTGCCGGTAAAATTAAAACACCCTGATATTGGAGTGGTTATATCCTAATAACCCCTGGATTACCCTTAAAACTGAAATATACCATAGCTAATGAAACCAAGAAATAATTTTTCTAATGCCTATTTCATATTTAAATTAACCAATAACATTTTACCCATTTAGGTTCTGCCAAAAAAAAAGGCCACTGTAACAGTGGCCTTTTTTTAATAGTATAAGAATGATTCCTACTAATCGTTAAGCAGCATTCCTTGCGGCATTAATGATTCCAAACATGGTTCTTAAAATCAGCTTTTGCAAAGCGGTATTTTCTTTTCCAGTTTCTAACATGGTCTGAATGGCATATTGCTGGATCGTGATCAATGGTAAAACAATCCTTTCCCTAATGGCAATGGATTCTTTACCGACCGGACTATCCTCAAGCAAAGTGCTCATTCCTGCTACGGTAAGAATTTTATCATAAGACCTTTGGTATTCACCATACATCAGCTCCCAAAAACCTCCATATAAGGGATCATCCTTTAAGTAGGCTGTTGCAGGGTAAAATGCCTTGGCAAGAGACTGCATAGAGTTACCGAGGAGTGAGCGGAAAAACAAAGAATCTTTGTATAGTTGTTGCACTTCGCCTAACCTACCTTTTTTCTCTAGCTCTTCTATGGCCTTACCTACTCCATAAAACCCAGGGATATTTTGTTTCATTTGAGCCCAAGCGCCCACAAATGGTATCGCTCTCAAATCCTCAAACTTCATGCTACCTCCTTTACTCCTTTTGACGGGTCTGGACCCAATATTGGTCATTCCAAAGAATTTTAACGGGGTAACTTTTTCCAAGTAAGGAACAAACTGAGGATGATTTTTGAGTTCCTTGTAGGCTTTATAACTTATATCTGCCATCTCATCAATGAGTGACTTTTGTTTCTCAGTCAGACTGTTTTCACTTGACGGATACAAATGACTTTCCATTCCAGCGCTCAATAATTGTTCAAGGTTGTAGGAGCAACTTATCGGTTTGCCATAATTGGCACTAATGGTCTGTCCCTGGATGGTAATTTGAATCTCACGGTTTTCCACATTGGGTCCGAGTGAAGCATAGAAATTATGGGTATTCCCACCACCTCTGGCAGGTGGTCCACCTCTCCCATCAAAGAAGACAACATCTATTCCATCCTGTCTGGCCACTTTCGTCAGTTCCTCTTTGGCTCTGAGAATAGACCAGTTGGCTCTGATATAACCTCCATCTTTGGTCCCATCAGAAAAGCCCAGCATTATGGATTGCTTGTTACCTCGCTTCCGCAGGTGTTCTCTGTAGATTTTATTGTTATAAAGTGCCTCCATGACTCCATGGGCAGCTGCCAAATCATCAATGGTCTCAAATAATGGTACAATGTCCAGTAAAAGATCGCCACCTTTCGATAACAACAATTTATTTAACTGAAAAACTTCCAAAACATGCAGTAAAGACTGGTTATTGGAAATAATGTACCTGTGGCAACCCATCGGTCCATTGTTTTTCTGAATATAAGCTATCGATGAGATGCTCTCAAGCATTTCTCTATGGAAAGGATCTTCCATAGCGCTGGTTTCTGGCAATTGCTCTACAGAAAGGATTTTTTGGATTTTTGCATCCTCATCCCCTTTATGGTAAGCCTCTAAAGCAGCTTCACCATCATTTTTAGTGATAAGGGCGTCCCAGAGGTCATCGTGTTTCCTGCTATCCTGTCTTACATCCATACTGGCAAAATGAAAGCCAAAAACCCTCACTTTTAGTATGAACTCATCCAACAACTCAAGGGACAATCCACCATGTTCTTCTATTATGCCTTTTCTTGCCGCATACAAAACTTCAAGTAATTCATCTTTAGACTTAAAGACTTCACTACTACCTTCACCTCTAAACAAGGTGTTGTAAATACCCTTTTCAGCTTTGATTAGATAACTTTCCACATTATGGAAAGTTAATCTACGCCTGACTTTTCGGATATCTCTATAGTAACATTTTAAGATACTGTTTTGAAGTTTATCTGCTACCTTTTTGGTTATTTCATAGGTAACAAAGGGATTCCCATCCCTGTCACCGCCAGGCCAGAACCCCACTTTTAGCAGGTTGGGGTTTTCCCAATCATGTAGCGGTATGTTCAATTGGTTAAGGATTCGGATCATGATATCCGATATACTCGGGTAGAACACGTATTCCAAAAACCATGTTAAGCTTACGGCCTCTTCATAAGGAGAAGGTTTCTCTTTATTTATAAAAGCTGTTTTACCAAGTTGGCGAAGTAAAAGGTCGACATCTCCCAAGTCATTTTTTCTTATGGCTTGTTCCAGGTCCGTAATAATGGCCAGTACATTGCCAGGATAAAATTGTGTTGGGTGTGCAGTTAGGGTCAGCCGAACAGAAAAGCTTTTTAGCTTTTCTATAAGTTCTTCTTTTTTATGGTCATTTTCTACTCTAGCGATCAATGCCGTCATGGTACCTTTACCTTTGATGTCATTGAATTTTTCGAAAGAGGCATCCTCTATCGAATCAAATAAAACTACCTGACGTTCGATGTATTGGACCATTTTAAAAAGCAGGTCATGCCGTTCTTCCTCAGATTTATCCGTCATGAGTTCCTCAAAGAATTGGCGGATAATTTCCTTAGGCGTTTTATTTTTTTGAAACCCACTTTGGCATGCCTCAGATAAGATAGGCAAAAGTGTGCCTGTTCTGTATATTTGGTCAAAGGGCAGGTCTAAAAACAGACTGTTATAAATCGTGAAACGCTTTGCGACTTCAGTCTCGTAGATGTTTGCCATGGTTGAAAAGATTAAATTTATTCTTTGCAATATCTCAAAAATGCACATTTTTTTGTTTCTATGCATCAAAACGCTTGTATAATTTCTCTACTAATTGCCTCATTTAATATATTTTGCTTACAATCAGTACCTTATTAAGGTTTACAACTAACCATTGATGGAAACGATAATATAAGACCTGTCTAATCACATTATTTTTCGTATTTTGGGCTTTCGTTAAACAAACTCGTTAAATAATCGCTGATGTTGATTGCCGTAATTTCGGGATTTATTTTTGCTTTAGTAATCCCACTGATCATGGGCTGGCTGAAGCCTAAATCTACCATTTGGGTTGCTATTCTGCCATTTTCAATTTTTGGGTTTTTCCTTTCAAAACTGCCCTTAATAATGGCAGGAGAAACTTTAAAGATTAGTTATCAATGGGTTCCATCCATTGGTGTAAACCTGGACTTCAACCTTGATGGTTTATCTTTCCTTTTTGTTTTACTAATCAGTGGAATCGGTACCCTTGTTTTTATTTATACCTCAGCCTACCTTAAAGGACACCACTACCTGGACAGGTTCTATGGCTACCTTTCCATGTTTATGGCCTCCATGCTTGGATTGGTATTGTCAGACAATATATATACGCTTTTTATTTTTTGGGAACTTACCAGTATCAGTTCCTTCTTTTTGATAGGCTTCAATAATGACAATCCTGCTTCAAGGAAATCGGCAATAACTGCTTTGGCTGTAACAGGCATTGGAGGGCTATTTTTAATGGCTGCAATGGTCGGATTGGGTCAAATTACAGGCGTATATCAAATATCTGCCCTTGCACCTCTGGCTAAATCCATTCAATCAAACAGCCTATATGGGTGGGTATTGTTTTTCTTATTTATTGCAGCATTCACAAAATCTGCTCAATTCCCATTTCATTTCTGGTTGCCCGGTGCTATGAAAGCTCCTACACCTGTATCCACTTACCTTCATTCAGCAACGATGGTGAAAGCAGGGATCTATTTATTGGCCAGGTTTACACCAATATTAGGAAATCATGAATGGTGGAACAGCACCCTTATCATTGTTGGTGCCATTACCATGACTTATGCAGCGATTCACTCATTATTTAGGCTAGATCTCAAAGGAATCCTGGCCTATTCCACCATTTCAGCACTTGGCATATTGGTGTTTTTAATTGGTCTAGGCACAAAAGAGGCTTTACTAGCTGCTTCCGTCTTTATTTTAGTTCATGCCTTATATAAGGCAACGCTTTTTCTCGTGACAGGCATTATTGACCATGAAACTGGCACCAGAGATATTCGACAACTTGGAGGTTTAAACAAAGTCATGCTTCCTGTGGGAATTGCTGCCATGCTCGCAGCCATATCTAATGCAGGAATACCTCCCTCCTTCGGCTTTCTCGGAAAAGATTTAATTTATGATGCCACCCTTGGGATGGGTGATATTGCATGGCTGCTCACCGGATTGGCAATCTTTACCAATGCCGCCTTATTATTTGCAGGGTTTTTGGCTGGTATAAAACCATTTGTTGGCAAGTTGCCCGATAAATTCAAGAAAATACACCTTCCAGGTCCCGCCATGTACGTCCCTCCCTTATTGCTTGGTGTATTGGGGATAGTCTTTGGTCTAGCACCTGGATTAATTGAAGGAAGTATCATAAAACCTGCAGTTCAAGCAGTCACTGGAACAACACCCGATTTTCATTTGAAACTTTGGCATGGCTTTAACCTGATCATAATATTGAGTGCTCTCACTATGGGTTCGGGTACCATTTTATATTTTCTTTTAAAGCCTTCAGAAGGGTTGCTTTCTAAGGTAACGAGGTTTGAAAAAGCGTCTCCTCAATCGATTATTTTTGCCATCGCCAACAGCTTTGTTGCATTAGGTAGACATTGGACCAGGTTTTTTCAAAACGGCTATTTAAGGTATTATTTGATCACCATCCTTGCTTTTTTGTCCATCTTACTGGGCTATCGTTTCTTCACAGGTGTAGAATTGTATGTTGATACCGCCAAACTCACGGAGGTCACCCTTTACGAGGCAATTGTAATCCTCATCATGGCTTCAGCCATTTTCTTTACTGTCTTCTCTAAATCCAGGCTTACTGCGGTGGCTTCTTTAGGTGTAGTTGGTTACTCCTTTTGTATGATATTTTTATTCTATTCTGCACCGGACTTGGCCATGACTCAGTTTTCGATAGATACCTTGACGGTAATTTTATTTGTTTTGGTTTTGTATAACCTCCCCAGATACCTTGTTCTTCCCGACAACAATGATAAAATAAGGGATGGAATGTTGGCGCTTGTATTTGGCGCTCTTATCAGTGTATTGACGCTAGAGGTAATGAACGAATCCGTAACCAAGGAGATCAGTGAATACTATGCTAAGAATGCTTATATTCTTGGAAAAGGTAAAAATGTTGTCAATGTGATCCTAGTTGATTTCAGAGGCTTTGATACCATGGTGGAAATCACCGTTTTGGCTATTGCAGCCATTGGTGTATTTGGCCTTTTAAAACTCCATCTTAAAAGCACTGAAAAAGAATAATTATGAAAACCCTCATATTCAAGACTGCCTCGGTATACTTGCTCCCTTTATTGTTACTCTTTTCCATCTTTATATTATTGCGTGGACATTATTTACCAGGCGGTGGCTTTGTTGGTGGCCTGATGGCATCTATTGCTTTCGTGATCCATTCATTTGCCAATGGAATAGAAAAAACAAAAAATATCATGACCATTCACCCTGGTTTTTTAATGCCGATAGGGTTACTTCTGGCCTTGGCTTCTGGAGCCTTGCCTCTGTTTTTTGGGGAACCATTTTTGACTGGTCTATGGATGGAAAATGCTGTTCCTGTGATAGGATTAATCGGTACCGCCTTGTTCTTCGACACGGGTGTTTACTTGGTCGTCATTGGTGTCACCCTCACCATTATTTTCACCATATCAGAAGGATTATAATATGGAAATTTTATTGGTAATAATTATAGGACTCTTATATGCCGCCGGCATCTACATGATGCTGAGAAGAAGTTTGGTTAAGCTGATTATCGGACTGATCTTGCTTGGTAATGGCGCCAATTTATTAATATTTTTATTAGGAAAAATCGTTAAAGGAAAGCCACCTATTATCGCCTCCTCAGAAAATATGTTGGGAGAAATATATGCAGATCCGGTACCTCAGGCACTAATCCTTACCGCCATAGTAATTAGTTTTGGACTACAGGCCTTTGCCATTATTTTAATCAAACGCGCCTATAAAGTGGTTAAAACAGATGACCTGGACGAAATGAACGCAACCGACGAAGACTTATGAACAACCCTTATATTGTTTTACCGGTAATTTTACAGCTCTTTATCGCAATATTACTGATGTTTTCTTGGAGCAATAAGAATATTCAAAAGCTAATTTCTGTGACCGGGTCCTTAACAGCTCTTGTAATAAGCTTGTTACTTTTGATAAAAGTGGACAATGAAGGCATTCAGATCATGCAAGCAGGTGGATGGGAAGCCCCATTCGGTATTACTTTTGTTGCGGATACATTTAGTGCCCTCTTGGTATTACTTACAGCTATTGCTGGTCTTGCCGTTAGCGTGTATTCTGTTGGCAGTGTAAGAAACGCCCGTATCAAATTTGGGTATTTCCCTATCTTTCACCTACTAATCATGGGCTTAAGTGGTGCTTTTCTCACCGGGGATATCTTTAACCTCTATGTATGGTTTGAGATCATCATTATCTCTTCCTTCGTGTTGCTTACTATCGGCGGGGAAAAGGCCCAAATAGAAGGTGCCATTAAATATGTTACTATGAATTTATTGGCCTCGGTCATATTCCTTACGGCCATAGCTATATTGTATGGTTTGACAGGGAGTTTGAACATGGCCGATCTTTCTCTTCGGGTGGCTGAAATAGAAAACAGAGGGTTGGTCAATGTTACTGCCATTTTGTTTCTTGTTGGGTTTGGAATTAAATCAGCAGTCTTCCCACTCTATTTTTGGTTACCTGCTTCCTATCATACTCCGCCGCCAGCCATTTCCGCTATCTTTGGAGGTTTACTTACCAAAGTAGGAGTATATGCCATGCTTAGGGTATTTACCTTGATTTTCATTCCTGACACCTTCCTTTCCACTGTGATCATGGTCATTGCAATTTTCACCATCCTATCAGGAGGTATTGGCGCATTGATTCAAAACAACATTCGGAAAGTCTTTAGTTACCTGATCATTTGCCACATTGGGTTTATGCTCGCAGGCTTGGGCGTATACAGCACCCTGGCCATCGCAGGTGCCATTTTTTATCTGGTACATGACATCATAGTAAAAACCAACCTCTTCATGGTAAGTGGATTGATTTTCAAATTTAAGGGCACCTATTCCATGCGTTTACTTGGTGGCTTTTATAAAGAGCATCCAAAGATGAGCCTCATAATGGCTATCCCCCTTTTTTCACTGGTAGGTATTCCTCCTTTGTCAGGCTTTTGGGGCAAGCTCTTAATGATTCAAGGAGCCATGGATCAATCAAATATTTTAGTGGTGGTCTTCATAATATTGGGAAGTTTCCTTACCTTATTCATAATAGCCCGAATGTGGTCAGAGGTTTTTTGGAAGGATGGTCCTGCGTTACCAGAAAAAAAACACATCAAATATTACAATGCCTTGAAACCTTTGAAAAGAAAAGCAATGGTGGGTTCTATCGCTTTTCTTTCTGTAATTTCTTTGGGAATAGGCTTTGGAGCAGAGTGGGTCATGCGATTATCAATCAAAATTGCTGAAAATCTTATGGACCCTACGCTTTACATTCAAGCAGTTTTGGGCAATTAATTCGATAGAAAATGATAAAAACCAGGTTTCTTAGTAACCTATTGCTTTCCTTTATCTGGCTGGCAGTGACAGGCACTTTCTCTTTTGTTAATTTCGTGTTTGGTTTTATACTAAGCTTTTTTCTGCTGTGGCTCATTTCCAGAGACGAGCAAAATAACAGTTACCTCTCCCGGGGACCAAAGCTTATTGCTTTCATCTTTTTTTTCTTGTTTGAATTGATCAAAGCCAACTTACAGGTAGCTTACGATGTGAGTACGCCCAGCTATTTTATGAAGCCTGGAATCATAAAGATTCCATTAGATGCCAAGACGGATGTAGAAATCACATTACTTGCCAACCTCATTACGCTGACGCCAGGAACACTGAGTCTGGATGTTTCCGATGACCGAAAAGTACTTTATGTACATGCCATGTATGTGAAAAATAAAGAAGCATTTATTGCTAATATAAAAAATGGATTTGAACGTAAACTTTTGGAGATATTAAGATGAGTGTATACGACTTCCTATACTATATAATACTTCCTGTTTTGGCAATTTCCACCTTGCTAATATTTATTAGGTTTCTAATTGGCCCTACACTTTCAGACAGGGTGGTAGCCCTTGACCTATTGCTTACCACGGGTATTGGTATCATTACTATTTATAGTATTTATACAGATCAGCCGGCGTTTCTAGATATAGCCATGATCATGGCCTTGATTGCCTTTTTAGGCACTGTCGCATTTTCTTATTATTTAGATAAAAGAGAGAAAAATGAATGATTACCTGATCATAATATTGAGTGCTCTAGGAGCAATATTTATATTACTTGCTGCAATTGGCATTATCCGTATGCCTGATCTTTATTTGCGAATCTCGGTAACCACTAAAGCTGCCACATTAGGTGTTGGCTTGTTATTAATTTCTGCCGCCATTTATTTCAATGAAATAGGGATTACCTCCAGAGTGTTGGCAATCATTACTTTCATTTTATTAACCGCCCCAGTAGGTGCCCATATGATCGGCAGGGCATCCTATTTTTCAGGCGTAAAATTATGGTCAAAATCAAAAGAGGATGATCTCAAAGGTAAATACCATCCCAAAACGCATGGATTGGCCAGTGGTATTGACGAAATCGAAGAAAAAAATGAAAGTAAAAAATCTATTTAATATCAGCTTAATAATGCTGTGCATTGCTTGCGGTACAGCTACCAATGAGAAAACAGAAATAAAGGTCACAGAGATGCCAATTACGCATAAGTTCTTACTAGGAACCTATACCAATTCTCCGGAACAAGGCATACACCTTATGGAGTTTGATCCGGAAGCTGGGGAGATAAAAATTCTTTCCTCTGCTCCAGATCCAGACAATCCATCGTTTGTCATAGCAAATAAAGCACTGAACCGTGTTTATACAGTGGAAGAAACCGGTGGTGAAGAAGGGGGTAAAGTAAGTGCTTTCAGTTTTAAAGATGGAAAGCTAAAGAAATTAAATACGGTCTCTGCGGAGGGTAAATCACCTTGCTACATCACCATGGATCCAAGTGAAGGATTTGTAATTGCAGCTAACTATTCATCAGGGGATTTTTCAGTTATTCCTGTCGCTGAGGATGGACAACTTAAAGCTGCTGCTCAAGTGATCACTCATAAAGGAAGTGGTCTCCTTCCCAATAGGCAAAAACAACCACATGTGCATTCAGCAATATTTCATCCCAAAGACGGCAACCTTTTCATAGCTGATCTCGGAACGGATGAAGTTGATGTGTACGATTTCGATAACAGTAAGGAAGAACCCTTGAACCCAGAACCAATCTTCAGGTTACATGTTGCTCCAGGTGCCGGACCAAGGCATATGGTGTTCAATGTTGCCGGAGACAGACTTTATCTGATACATGAGATTTCTGCGGAAGTCGGTGTTTATGCATACAATGATGAAGGACTAAAGCATTTATCGACGCATAAATTGACGGAGGAGAATTTCGAAGGAAAAGTCGGTGCTGCTGAAGTGCGGCTAAGCCCTGATGAAAAATTCTTGTATGCCTCTAATCGTGGAGAAGCCAACGAGCTAATTTGCTTTAAAATAATAGATAAAGGTGATTTGGTTCATGTACAGACCATTTCTTCCGGAGGAAAAGCTCCACGAAACTTCAATATTACCCTTGACGGAAAGTACTTATTGGCCGCCAATCAAGACTCAAATACAATCGTGGCATTCAAAAGAGACATGGAAACCGGTATACTGGAATCAACTGATATACAGACAGATATATATAAACCCGTTTACATCAACTTTTTGCCCTAATTTTGGGTAAGGACAATGATATTTTCTTGAATCAATTCTTTTCCTTAACATTGGGACGATTTTGAGAAGAATGACCAATAGTGAACATAGTAAATATAAAAACATGGGGGCAACTAGTGAGCTGAAATACAAATGCTTATTAAACAGGAGAGAGACGGAAAAAGCCATAGACCTCATCAAAACAAAATTTCCTGAGATGATGTCCGAAAAGTTGAACCTTTTCAAAGTGTCTTGTCCCCTGGTGATAATGGATGGTACAGGAATTAACGACGACTTGAGTGGAGCAGAACGTCCTGTAAGATTTCCTATAAAAAATCAAGCGGATGCTCCTGCAGTAGTAGTTCAATCATTAGCAAAGTGGAAAAGGTGGCAATTAGCAGAACTCGAAACTGAAGACGGAGAAGGGATTATAACAGACATGAGAGCGTTAAGGCCTGATGAAGATTACTCACCCCAGCATTCCCTATATGTCGACCAATGGGATTGGGAGCAAAAAATAAGCGATTCAGACAGAAGTTTGGAATACTTAAAAGAAGTTGTAGAAAGTATTTATGGAATCTTTCAGAAATTGGAAAAAAATATTTCCTTACTTTTTCATGAGATATACCCTATTCTACCAGAAAAAATTAAGTTTATCCAGGCAGAAGATTTATTACAGGAATACCCTAATTTAACACCCAAAGAAAGAGAGTACCAAGCTTGCAAAGCACACGGTGCTGTTTTCCTCATTGGCATAGGGGATGAATTAAGTAATGGTGAAAAACATGATGGTCGAGCACCAGATTATGATGACTGGAGTAGTTTCAACTCAGAGGGATATAAAGGACTAAACGGAGATATTTTAGTTTGGAATCCCCTACTTGAAAACTCATTCGAGCTTTCCTCTATGGGAATAAGAGTAAATGCGGAAACTTTAGCGCACCAATTGAAGATCTCTGGTGAAGAGAAAAGAAGCGATTTATTCTTTCATAAAAAGTTATTGAACGGAGAATTGCCACAAAGTATTGGTGGTGGAATTGGCCAGTCAAGAACTTGTATGTTTTTGCTAAGAAAAAAACATATTGGTGAAGTACAATCAGGAATATGGCCAGAGAATGAAGTTCAAAAGTGTCTTAAAGAGGGTGTAGAATTAATGAAATAATAATCCTATAAAAGGGTTGAATCTTTCTGTTTATTCCAAATGTATGGCCACAACATTTTATGTAATCTTTTAATTCCTGAAAATAAATTTATTCAAGAGTTTTTTTTGCAAAAAGAATTCTTATCTTTACCCCAGTAAATACAATCAATTAATATTATTATGAACACAGGAAAAGTAAAATTTTTTAATGAATCCAAAGGATTCGGTTTTATTATCGATGATGAATCATCAAAAGAGTATTTTGTGCATGTCTCTGGACTTATTGACGAAATCAGAGAAGACGATGACGTATCCTTCGACCTTAAAGAAGGAAGAAAAGGTCTGAATGCAGTGAATGTGAAGGTAGTTAACGCATAACATAACATTGACATCAGTAGTAAAAAGCAACCTTGAAGGTTGCTTTTTGTGTTTATCAATACTTTTTTCTACAGGTGGTTTGGTACATTCATCTTAATTTTCCCATTAGTTGGAAATGGCATAAGTTCTCTCTACAGAGAACAAAATATACCAAACCACACCTACACTTTATTCACTGATCACCATTTTACCTGATTGAATTCGACCCTTGATTGTCACTGCTGCATCATTGTTTACATACATGTCATCACTACTAGATTGGTCTCCAATACTGAGCCTACCACTACCAACATTAAAGTCAAAGTTGAAATTCTTCAGGGAAGAGGTAGTGTTCACCTTCATGTAACCTGAGGATGCGCATAGATTGGTTTCGGGGCCAATACCACATTTACTGGCCTCCAACATTCCTGAGGACAGACTGATCTCCCCTAATCGACTTACCCTGTTAAGGTCTGCTTTACCGGAACTCATACTACCTGAAAGAAGGCCATCAATATCTGACAAAACAACCATCCCACTAGATCCTCTAAACTTAACATCCCCCTTCATACCGTCCAGGGTTCCCATACCTGATGACACCTCCATATTTAATCCACCTTCAATATTTTCCAATTCCAGTTTACCAGATGAGATTTTCACTCTTAAATCTGGGGATTTTAGATTTCTACCCTCAATCTTACCTGAACTTCCATTCAGTACAATGTCTTCATTACTGACATTGACGACTTCCATTGTGCCAGATGAATTGTTAATATTTACCGCCATGTCCACCGGTCCAGTGAGACTTATATAACCTTTAATATTTATAGCTGAAAAAAAGGATCCACTATTACCTAAGTCAAAGTCTATATTCAATTCATCACCTACTCTCCTAACAATTACACCTTCCATTTCAGAATCACTAGCTTCTACAAAAGCCTCTATATTTACACTTCTCGTCCCTTCCCCTCCAGTATAACTAATTTCAAGAGCTCCACCATTTATATTGACCTTAGTAATCCCTTCGTAGGAATTCTCCATATCCGTGATGGTTTCCATTGGTAATGGATTACAGCCAAATTGCAATCCGGAAAGCCCAAGTATTACAAACAAAAATAATAAAGGATACCTACTCATCTTTTTTAGTTTTAAAGTCATCACTTAAAGCCAGTAAGGAGAGCGTTTCATGCGCCATTTTAATATTGTACTCATAGGTAAGGCTTTTATAATTGACCAGATCCACAATGGTACCAATAAAACATAAACCTACAGTAAGTAAATATAGGATTCCAAGTCCAACCTGACCTAGGATAAACCTATGTAAACCAGCAAATCCGAAAAACCCAATAAGCGTCAATATTAAAATCATTTGACTATCCTTTCTTCTGGCCCGGTAAACCTGAGCAAACAAACTTGCTTGCTCTTCATTCATGTCTTTCAATATTCCCTGAATATAACCCAATTCCATACCTTCCAATTCTGGAAGGTGTCTCAATACATTTGCCATAATTTCTTTTTTATTTTTAGTTTAATTAATTCAATAATTCTAAATAAAATAACGCCAACTGCAAACCATCCCAATGGATGGTATGTCCATGAACTTCTAAACTCTCCATGGATGAAATAATGCATGGAACGACCTATTCCACAACCTGGACACCAAGTAAACCCTAAATTATCCAATGGACATAGACTAAAAGAATGATCTGATGAACCTCCAAAAGCATACAAGCCTATCAGCGCGAGCAGCCATACAATCAATTCAAAAGTTCCTGATTGATTAACTTTCATGTCAATGAATATACGAATAGAATGCCAGTTATTAAATAGGGTTTTGAAGCCAGTGTAGGCCAATTAGTGGAAAAGAAGTGTTCGATTAAGATACAGATAATGTTCACCAACGTTCATTTTCTGAAGATGAAAGAAAGGTGAATTTTTAATCCCTGCTCAATACGATAAAAGGGAGGTACGAATTATAACAAAATTGGTAATGAATACAAGTAGCATTTTGTACATTAGAAAATTAATTGACTATCAAAAACATGCTTAAATTGAAAATGTTCGGCAGGATAAATAAATCTTTCAGACTCTTTTTAACGGCTCTTTTTTTTCTAACTGTAACCTTTGGTTATGCCCAGGAGTCAACAGATTTGTTTTTAATCCAATCAAAAAAAGGTGTATTTGGATTTACTATTTTTCCGGAAACAGTTAAAAAAATTACTGTAGGAAAGTATTATGACAACCAGCCTACTTTTATAAATAAAAGCCAATTTGTATTCGCCTCACAAGATCAATCCGGTAATTTTGACATTATAATGTACAATCTGATTAGTGATAAATTCACTAACATGACCAGAACTTCAGATATAAGTGAATTCTCTCCGGACATTACAAGTTGCGGGCAATACATCTCTGCAGTAACCTTGGAAAAAGACAGTACTCAGCGGTTATGGTTGTATCCTATAAACTTCGGAGAGCCTGAATTGCTTTATGATGACATCCAGCCAGTCGGCTACTATGGTTGGCATGGAGAAACGGCAGCTTTATTCTTAATAGGAACCCCCAATCGAATGGTTTATCCCTATGGCAGAGAGGATATATTTGAAGTAGCTCAAAATCCAGGCCGTTGTATTAAGGGTCGTCCAGGGACAGATGGAATCGTTTACCTCGATAAAAGCGCAAATATAGTCTCGGATGGCAGAGATACCTATGAATTAAAAGCTTTCAATGTAAAAACCAGACAATCAACAACTATAGGTCTTGCACTTGGGAATGCTGAATATTTTTGTTGGCTGGATAAAAACAATCTATTGATGGGACGTGATAATTCCATCTATCTCAAAAACATTAGCAAAGGTACGGGTTGGGAAAAAATAGCTACCCTGAATATTCACGGGTACAAAAACATAAGCAGAATAGCATTAAGTCCAGACAAGAAAAACTTGGTCATTGCAATGGAAGCGTCAAACTGATTGGCCATGGTTTAATTGCCGTCATTGTATTAGGTGGATCGGGTATAATTGCTATTATTAGCGCCCTCAAAACCGTTCCAATCATTGTAATTGGAGTAAATAATAAAACATATAAACTTAGGGTTATAAAGAGCCCGGATAAATTAAAAGAGCTGTTGGATATTTTAGGTTTGAACAAAATAGAAGTTAAAAGAGGGGATCTTCACCAATAGGTTAACCTCATTCCAAATCCAAAAGAGACATACAGTAGGCATCCACCACAAAAATATAATACTGAAAGTGATTTAACGATATCACAAATACTAAGAGAAACCCTCCCATCTTGTTCACAACAGGAATAAGCACTAGGTGTAGATTGCATCTACACCTTTCTATCCTTGGGATGTCTTTTTCCAGTTAAATACTACTTCAGTATATCTTCTTAATTAAAGTAACACTGGATTTCAGCTGTATGTGGAATCTTATACGGATTAATAGCTTGGTTTCGGATACAGGCTCATGGACTTAGCTTATACAGTATGTACCGAGACCTTATATCCTCATGTGAGCACCATTCTCATAAAAAATGCAGGATTGTCTATGTTTATTAGCGGATAGGCCAAAAAAAAGACCCGTAGGGTTTCCTACGGGTCTGTAATAATGAAGGCGGCGACCTACTCTCCCAGGTGTAACCCCAGTACCATCGGCGCGGCAGGGCTTA
>Ga0222651_1000853_pt1 | contig 16839 bp, 15 predicted proteins | sample AntAcemetagen369_FD_179855 | JGI IMG/M metagenome (GOLD analysis project Ga0222651, IMG submission 179855) | Saline water microbial communities from Ace Lake, Antarctica - #369 | ecosystem: Environmental > Aquatic > Non-marine Saline and Alkaline > Saline | place: Antarctica: Ace Lake...
GATAGCAAACAAGAACACCGAGATTGAGCGCCTGAATGGTATCTATGAACGCCTGCTTGGCAACGCGGGTGTCGAAGTTTTCAACGGGACCGCTACTGTCATTGATCCGCATACGGTCTCCATCAATGGAAAAACCGTCACCGCCAAATATATTTTGGTCGCAACCGGCGGCTGGCCTTCCGTTCCCGATTTCCCGGGCAATGAACACGCAATCACATCAAACGAGGCCTTCTTCCTTGAGAAACTGCCAAAACGCGTTCTCGTCGTTGGGGGCGGTTATATCGCTGTGGAATTTGCCGGCATTTTCAACGGCCTCGGCAGCGACGTAATTCAGCTTTACCGCGGCCCGCATTTCCTGCGCGGCTTTGACGATGATGTCCGAATGGTTCTGGCCGACGAAATGCGCAAGAAGGGCGTTGATCTGCGGTTTAACACCAATATCGCCCGTATCGAAAAGACGCCCGATGCCTATCTGGCGGAACTCGAAGATGGCACAGAAATCGAAACCGACCTGATCATGTATGCAACCGGTCGGGATCCCAAATCGCGCGATATCGGGCTGGAATCAGCCGGTGTGGAATTGGCGGCGAACGGCGCGGTGAAAGTCGACGATTACTTCAAGACATCCGTAGATTCGATTTACGCTATCGGCGACGTTATCGATCGCGTGGCGCTGACGCCCGTTGCGATTGCGGAAGGTATGATTCTGGCCGGTAACCTGTTCAAGGACCAGACCCGAATGGCCGATTACGAAGATATTCCGACCGCCGTTTTCAGCCAGCCGAATATAGGCACCGTTGGCCTTACCGAAGCACAGGCACGCGACAAATACGGTGCCGTGGACATTTACACATCTTCATTCAAGCCCATGAAGCATACCCTCACAGGTTCAGATGAAAAGACCTTCATGAAACTGATCGTCGATCAGGCGAGCGACCGCGTGGTCGGTTTCCATATGGTCGGTCCGGATGCGGGTGAGACCACACAGGGCGTCGGCATTGCCTTCAAATGTGGGGCGACCAAGGCACAATTTGACGCGACCATAGGCATTCATCCGACCGCAGCAGAAGAGTTCGTCACAATGCGGGAAAAAGTACCTGACGACACGCGCCGGCAGGCTGCTGACTAGCGGCCATTTGTCCCACTGGCAGGTGTTTGTATGAGACGGAAAGTTATGGCACGCTTTCCATACAGGAATTCAGAAAGGGGGAAACGTTGATATGACTCACGTTCGCTATATCGACAAAACACGCGAGTACTACAAATCGCAGGGGTATGAAAAACCCTATGGTTGGGCAAACTTTGATGAGGTGCCCTTCACACCATTGAAGAAGCCACTTGCGGAATCTCGGCTGGCACTGGTGTCAACCAGTGAGGTAGCGGTGCGAACCTGGGACGACCAGCGCACGCCCCTGGAACGCGGGGAAGGCGGCAATGTATACGAAATTCCCTCGGATACACCGGCGAGCGATATTTACAGCCAGTCCAAGAGCTTCGATCGCTTCGCGACCACTCTCGAAGACGTAAACGCATTTTTTCCGGTAACGCGTCTCAAGGAATTCGAAGCGGAAGGACGCTTTGGCTCCCTGGCGCCTACTATGCTCGGTGTTTACAACGCCTACAGCCAGCGCAAGACCCGCGAAGTTGATGCACCGGAAGTATTGTCGCGGCTTCAGTCCGAAGCGGTCGATGTCGCGTTACTGACACCCGTCTGACCCGTCTGCCACCAGACCGTGAGTCTGGTTGCTCGACACCTGGAAGCGAATGGTATCCCCACGGTCATCATCGGAAATGCCCGTGATATCGTAGAACATTGCGGCGTACCGCGCCTTGTGTTCAATGATTTTCCCTTGGGAAGCCCCTGCGGCCAACCAAATCAGCCCGAAATGCAGCGAAGTATTGTTGGTACCGCGCTGGATCTGCTGGAATCCGCAACCGGCCCCCGGACAACGATGCAGACCTCGTTCACCTGGTGGCAAGGGGATGACTGGAAGGCAAAGATTTTCAGTCAGGAGCAGCCGTGGAAGGATGAGGAATCCCAAAAGGAATGGCTCGCCAAAAAGGAACTCTACCGGCAGCTCAAGAAAGAAGGAAAAATCTAACATGGCCGATGTGATCGTGTACTCGACTCCGCTTTGTCAGCCCTGCGAACAGCTCAAATCCTATTTGCGGGACAAGGGAGTCGAGTTCACGGCCAAGGACCTGATGATGGACGAAGACGCAGCGGAGTTCATCGATGACAAAAACATCCGTACGTCACCTGTATTACAGGTTGGCGATGCGCTTCTGCATGGCGTCGAACTGGAGCCGGACAACATAGACCGGCTGCTGGGCCTCTAGGGCACCAGCAGGTCGACAACGCTTCGCATTTCGTCGCGTTGTTCGATTTCGGTGACCGCCGTGATCAATCGTTCCCCATTCTCCCGGGGGAGGTTGGTTGCACCTGATTGCCAATTGTTACGAAATTTTGCGAGATGCGCCGACTCGGTCATCGGCTTCGCAGGGTTTCCATAAATGACACTGGTTGTTCGCTCGAATGAGCGCCCATCCTGCAAACGGGTTTCTACGGTGACAGGTGTGAGGTCATTGGGATCCGGATTGCCGTCTACCTTCACAACGATGCGGCGCGCAAGATCAAGCGTCGTCGGATCCTTCAAGACATCTAAATCGAAATCAGCCACGCCCAGGCCTTTGCTCATCATGGCACGAGCACCTGCATAGGAAGCACAAAGCCGGGCCTGATTAGGTGTCATGTCGGCATGTGGCAACCTGCCGACAAGCTGGTAGGTCAGCGGTGGTACGCGCGCTTCGATACTAGCAACATCCTCAGCAGAAAACCCGACCTCTCGCTGCATTTCCAGCAGACTATCGACAACGCCATGTGTCGCTCGCCCGCTCGGGAACGGCTTGTGCGCCACTTCCGTTATGCGCCATACCTTGCCAAGGTCCTGCAAGGCCGCATCCAAATCACCGCCGCCTTCAAAGAGCGTGTAATACCCGAACGGGCCTTCCAACATGTCGCGTGGCGCCTTGATACCTGTTGCAGCCATGTCGCAGGCGATCACCGCGTTGCGGGAATTGAAACCGATCTGCATCGCCAGTACGGATGAGCCTTCAAAATGGGCCTGCATTGTGCCGCATAGCTGGCTGTATACGATTCCCATGGCATCGCGCATCATTTCCGTACTGAAGCCGCGCAAACGTCCAATCGCCGCGACAGCACCGAACGCGCCCGCTGTCGCAGGACGGAAAAATCGCATTTTCCCGTTCGCGGCGACGCCAATATGGCAGGCCACATCAACGCCGAGTACCAGCGCCAGCAGAAAATCACGACCGCTCACACCGCCTTCGCGTTCGGCAACGGCCATTAACGCAGGTAACGTCACGGCCATTGGGTGAACGACGGCTTCCTCATGGACGCAATCAAATTCGGAATTGTGCAGTTGGTATGCGTTAACCATGGCCGCAGACGGGGCCGACATCCGGGTGCCGAATGCCCAGTTCCTGGCCTCGTCACCGGAGCCCCACAGGTTCTGCATCTCGGATAATTCGCGTGCCCAAGGCGCACTGCTGCCGACGATAATCACGCCCATACTATCCAGCAGAAACTTTCGGCAATCCGCCAGTGCCTCACTAGGAATGCTGGAAAAAGGTGTTGCTAAAGCATGTGCCGCGAGCCGTTCAGTGGAATCCAAGGTCAATTTACTCCAACAACATCGCCCAAAGTGGGGCCAATTTCGCGATTGAGAACGAGATCAGCAGCAGAGTCCAGTTCGGTTGGTTCCCGGTTGATGATAACCAGCCGCGATCCATTTCGTTTCGCGATTACTGGAAACCCTGCCGCCGGAAATACAACGAGAGACGACCCAACAGAGATAAACAGGTCGCAGGCTTCGGTCTCCCGCTGGGCGTCCTGCATCGGCTTTTCGGGCATGGATTGACCAAAGGAAATCGTTGCAGGCTTGATATACGGGCTCTTGCAGGCAGCGCAAAGCGGGAGCGTCTCGTCCGCAGCGAATTTTGCCATGATTAAATCCAGCTCATGCCGTTCGCCGCATTCCAGGCAGGATGCATAGGTCGAGTTGCCGTGAAGTTCGATAATCTTCTCGGTCGGAATTCCGGACCGCTGATGCAATCCATCAATATTCTGGGTGATGATTGCTGCAACTTTGCCGTTCCGCACCAGTTTCTCAACCGCCCGGTGCCCCCGGTTGGGCTCGGCACCGCGAATTCCGGGGTCCGTATTGAGTTTTCGCCGCCAGGTTTCCCGGCGCATTTCCTCAGATGACATGAAATCCTGGAATTCGATGGGCTGGTTCTTGGTCCATATACCGCCGGGGCTGCGAAAGTCCGGGATTCCCGATTCCGTACTGATTCCGGCGCCCGTGAACACGACTGCACGCCGGCTTTCATCAAGTAGCGACTGAAATTGTTCCAGTTCGATGTCCAATTCCATCATTTTCACGGCACCATCTGGTTCTTCGATAATTCCCAATTTAGGCCAAAGCACAAAGCGACGCACGGAATAGGATGAAAAATCATTGGAAAACCTACCCGTAGGACGGTATAGGACTCTTAATCCAGATAAATTCGAATTACAGGGAATAGTGATATGGGCGCAAAATGGAGCGTCGATAGTTGGAGAGACAAGCCGGTTTTGCAGGTCCCCGACTATCCGGATAAGGCGAAACTGAAAAACGTAGAGAAAACGCTGGGCGCATTTCCGCCACTGGTCTTTGCAGGGGAAGCCCGCAGTCTTAAGGCGCATCTCGGTGAAGTGGCACAGGGAAGGGCGTTCCTGCTGCAGGGCGGTGATTGCGCCGAAAGCTTCGCGGAATTCAACGCCAACAATATCCGTGACACATTCAAAGTGCTGCTGCAGATGTCCGTTGTCCTGACATTTGCCGGCTCTTGTCCTGTCGTTAAGGTTGGCCGCATGGCGGGCCAGTTCGCAAAGCCGCGTTCTGCCCCCAGTGAAACAATTGATGGTGTCGAATTGCCCAGTTATCGCGGCGATATTATCAATGCGATAGAGTTCGACGCCAAAAAGCGGGTTCCGGACCCTGACCGGTTGTTGCAGGCCTATAATCAGGCCGCTGCGACACTGAACCTGCTGCGCGCGTTTGCCCAGGGCGGTTTTGCCGACCTGAATCAGGTTAACCGCTGGAACCTGGATTTTGTGGCAGATAGCCCTCAAGGCGCCCAGTACACGGAACTCGCAGGTCGTATCAACGAGACACTGTCGTTCATGGAAGCATGCGGGCTGACAGGCAATGTCGTTCCGCAAATGCGTGAAACGGAATTCTACACCAGCCATGAGGCACTGTTGCTGTGGTATGAGGAGGCCCTGACACGCCAGGATAGCCTGACAGACGACTGGTATGACTGCTCAGCACATATGCTCTGGATTGGTGACCGCACACGCCAGCCCGACGGGGCACACGTTGAATTCCTCCGCGGGGTCAAGAACCCGATCGGCATCAAATGCGGACCGTCGTCCGATCCGGAGGTTATCCTGGACCTGATCGATACCCTGAATCCGGACAACGAACCCGGGCGTATCACGCTCATCGTTCGGATGGGACATGACAAGGTGCATGAGCACTTGCCGGGCCTTATTCGGGCAATAGAGCGCGAAGGCAAATCCGTTGTCTGGTCCAGCGACCCGATGCATGGCAATACGATCAAGGCGGATAGCGGCTACAAGACACGCCCGTTCGATCGTATCCTGACCGAAGTACGGCGCTTTTTCGAAGTGCACGAAGCGGAAGGCACCTATGCAGGGGGCGTGCATATCGAAATGACAGGACAGGACGTTACCGAGTGTTTGGGCGGTGCGCAGGCAATCAGCGATGCTGCATTGTCAGAACGCTACCACACCCATTGTGACCCGCGTTTAAACGCCAGTCAGTCATTGGAACTTGCGTTCCTGATCGCCGAATTTCTGAAGAAGCAGCGATCCGGTAGCGTCAAGAAACTCGCTGCGGCTTCCTGATCGGTTCCCGGCATGACAGAAGGCCCCGAAACGGCCGATAAATATATCAGCTCTTGGGCTGATGCGTATTTTAACCGTACGAAGAAAACCGTCGCCAATTTTGGCGACGTGCCGGTTACCTATGCGGTTTTTATGCGCCGCCCTGTGGTAACGGCACCACGTCTGGCCGTCGAATGGCTTGCGGAAATGGCGCGGCAGCGAAACACTGCATTTGACGTTGAACTATGCGGTGAAGAAGGACGCTGGATCGGCGCCGGAGAACCCCTGATGTATATCACGGGTTCGTTCCATCATCTCGTAGACTTGGAAACCCTTCTGTTGCAGAAAATAGGGCCTGCCGCAGTGGCCGCTTATAACGCCTGTGCCATGTGTATGGAGTTGCCGAATACCGCATTCCTGGCGATGGACGTGCGTCATTGCGCTGGCACAGATATGGCTGAATCAATGGCTTATGCTGCCTCTGTGGGATCCGCCCGGGCTCGCCGCAAAGTTGGCGCCATTGGCTTTATTGGCAATGCAACAGATGCAACCGCGCATTATTTCGGGCAGGAGAGGGGCCTCGGCACCATGCCACATGCCCTTATCGGATATGCCGGATCCACGTTACGCGCTGCGGAAATGTTTGTTGAAACCTTCCCCGGCGAAAACCTGACGGTACTGGCCGATTATTTCGGTCGCGAAATTTCGGATTCACTGGAGGTATGCCGCCGGTTTCCAGAGATGGTCGAGGCAGGGCAGATGTCGTTTCGCCTGGATACTCCCGGCAGCCGTTATATCGAAGGCCTGGAAACAGCCTCCGCCTATGCCGTGCTGGACCGGAACGTAGCGGAATCCATTCGCGGCTATCGTACAGACGAGGAATTGCGTGATCTGATAGGGCCCGGCGTTTCCGCAGCAGCGATCTGGCGGTTCCGAGAAGCCCTGGACGAAGCGGGGTTCGAAAAGGCACGAATTGTCGCTTCCAGTGGCTTTGGCCCGGCAAAATGCAAGGCCATGTCCATCGGCAAGGCGCCTATCGACGTTGTCGGTACAGGGAGCTATCTACCCGACCGCTGGAGTGAAACCTACGCGACGGCAGATATCGTGCAATATGATGGAAAACCAATGGTGAAGGTTGGGCGCGAATTTCTGCTGCGCGATCGGCACTGAGAAATACGTCAATCACAACGCCAAAAATCAACGAGGCCGTCGCAACAGGCTAGGCTCTTGGCACAACTCCTTCGTCCAGTCCGATGACGTGGTCAGCGATACGGCCTGGCGTCGTGAACCAGACCTTGTCGGCATCTGGATGATTGACGACATGCTCCAGCATGCGTCGCAGATGAGGCAGCCGGTAAGGCTGACCAACGACGAATGTATGCGTTGAGAAACCACATACAAGCGGTTGTTTTCGCGAATCCTTTAGCATCTGGTCGAATTGGTCAATCGCCATATCGGCAAATTCTGATGCCGTATGCTGGCGCACCAGCATGGCAGGTGAATCGTTGATTTCAACCGGATAAGGCACCGACAGGATCGGGCCGGAACGGGTGCGCATCCAGACTGGCTGGTCATCACAGGGCCAGTCCATCACATGGGAATAACCGGCTTCCTTCAACAAGTCCGGCGTCGTTGCGCTTTCTGAAATCCAAGGTCCCATCCAGCCGCGTGGCGGCGTACCGAAGCGATCGGAAAGCCCATCAGTTGCTTCCTTGATCAGCGCGGCCTCGTCCTCCTCGCTGAGTTGGCCCTGGGCTTCGGAATTGGTGCGACCGTGACCGACCAGCTCATCACCACGCGCGGCAATTCTGTCGGCAATCTGTGGTGCGTGTTTGATCACTTCGCTATTCAACAAATGGCAAGCTGGTAGGCCGAGCTCCTCCAGCAAGTCGAAAATACGCCAGATACCAACGCGCAATCCATAATCCCGCCACGCGTAATTACGCTGATCCGGATGCGGCAATTCAACGGTAGGCGTATGACCGCGCCCCTCGCCAAAAGCGAAATGCTCAACATTCACGGCGACATAGAAGGCAAGCCTCTTGCCATCCGGCCAATCGTAATTGGGCCTCTCTATTATGGGGGAGTAGTCGTACCGTCCATGTTTTGGCAAATCCATAATGGTCAAATTCTCCCTGCCTGAGTAAGGTCAGCATGATCAGCCGCAAGTCCCGCGAAAAGAGTGGAAAGATTGTTAATTTCGGATTCGCCATAACGATCGGCGAGACCGGTCCGATCTTCGACATCCAGGTATCGCTGCCGTAATGGGCCATACAATGCATTCATCAGCGTATGGAACGCAGCGTCACCAAAGTACCATTCTTTTTCGGCCTCATCCGAAGCGGACGGCATCTGTCCCGCAATAACATCAATCATCCAGTTGCGGCGCTTCGCCATGTCCGGAAAATGCTGTGAAACCCCAATAAGTACGTCTTCGACCACGGCCAGACAGATTGCATCATCATAGACGTCGTCCCAGGAAAACGCGTCACCATGGACGGCACGCATCGTTTCAACCAACGCATCGACACGATCACTGTGCTGCGAATACAGTTCCTGTCCCATCATCTGCTGTAAGGCATTGATAAAACCCGGAATAATTCTACGCGATAAATGTCGGTCAGGAGATAATGGCTCGTTGGATCGCGGCAGAAGGTCTGCAAAGCATTTGACCATGATGCGTTCGAAATGCGAATGACGCGCCTTTGCCCAATGTGCGGACTCGGCTATGGCGTAACAGCCTTGCCACACATCATTGAAAACCTTCGAATATTCCGGACTATCAAGCGGCACGAACGTCTTTACCTGCGCTTCCAATGCTGACGCCGATAAAATTCCATCATTTTGCGACGCGCAATCCACCAATTGTTCTATAAAATGGTCCAGCACGCGCTGGGCCGCATCGCGAATATGCGCTGGGCCCGGTTCCAAAGAATGTTTACTTTCTTCCCGCATCTTCAGTCAGTCTCTCTATTTGACAATCCGCGTAGAGACTTGATTTTTCAGTGCCGGAAGGATAGTCCGCTAACTCCCGATTTACCAGCCCGAGAAACAGGAACTGCCTGCGAATGACCGACAAACTGACAATAGCATTGGCCCAGATTGACCCGACAGTCGGCGACATCCGGCGCAACGCGGACCGGATTCTGGCAGCGCGTCAACAGGTGATGGACGCTGACCTTGTCGTATTTTCCGAACTTGTGTTGTGCGGCTACCCGCCCGAAGACCTTGTGCTGAAACCTTTCTTCCAGGACAAGATTGAGGCGGAAATGAACCGACTCGCTGCGGTTACCGCCGATGGCGGTCCGGCCATGCTGGTTGGCGCACCTTGGCGGGCGGATGGGAAGCTCTACAATGCTGTTTTGATGCTGGACGGCGGTGAAATTACGGGCATCCGGTTCAAGTATGACCTGCCGAACTATGGTGTGTTCGATGAAAAGCGCGTGTTTCAGGCAGGTCCGATGCCGGGCCCGATCAATTTTCGCGATGTCCGGCTTGGTGTACCAGTTTGCGAAGATATCTGGACGCCCGATGTTGCCGAGTGTCTTGCCGAAAGTGGCGCGGAAATTCTTGTCGTGGCGAATGGCTCGCCATTTGATTCGGGCAAAGGCGACATTCGCCTGCAGCACGCGGTGCAGCGCGTAACCGAAACCGGATTACCGCTTGTATATGTGAATCAGGTTGGCGGGCAGGACGAGTTGGTTTTCGATGGCGCGTCCTTTGTCCTGAACGCCGATTGTGGTCTTGCGGTGCGCCTACCGGCCTTTAAAGACAAGGTAACCCTGACGCATTGGAACAGAGATAAAGACAATGTCTGGCTTTGCGAAACAGGCGAGAGGGCTCCTCATCCCGAAGGGCATGCTGCGGTTTACGAAGCCATGGTCCTTGGTCTTGCCGATTACGTGAATAAAAACGGCTTTCCTGGTATCATTCTGGGGCTTTCCGGGGGAATCGATTCGGCATTGTCTGTCGCTGTCGCCGTCGATGCATTGGGACCTGACAGGGTGCATTGCGTCATGATGCCATCGCCTTATACCAGCCAGGAGAGTCTTGAAGACGCCAGTGAAATTGCGCGGATGCTCGATGTAAAACTGGACGATGTCCGCATTGAACCCGCCATCGCAGCGTTTTCGGAAATGCTACAGCCAGTCTTCGGCGACAGCCCGCCGGACATTACGGAAGAGAATGTCCAGGCCCGCAGCCGAGGGCTGATCCTGATGGCGATTTCAAACAAGCTTGGCTACATGGTGCTGACAACGGGAAACAAATCAGAGATGTCGGTCGGATATGCGACCCTGTACGGCGACATGTGCGGCGGCTTTTCGGTTCTCAAGGACGTCTATAAAATCGATGTCTTTGCGATGTCACATTGGCGTAACGAGAATATGCCGGCAAACGCATTGGGGCCGCAGGGCCGCGTCATGCCGGAACGTGTGATCACCAAACCGCCTTCCGCGGAATTGCGCCCGGATCAGACGGACCAGGATTCACTGCCCCCCTATGAAGTGCTCGACGATATTCTATTCTGTTTGATTGAGAATGAAATGAGTGTGGCGGAGATCTGCGCGCGGGGGCATGACGCAGAAACAGTGCAAAGGGTTTGGCGCATGCTTGACCGAGCTGAATACAAACGTCGCCAGGCACCGCCCGGTGTAAAACTCACGCGACGCGCGTTCGGGCGTGACCGCCGTTATCCGATCACCAACTCATTCCACACCATTATTTGAATCATCGCCGTGACTGACGCCAGGACACTCGACAGGGCCCGGGCGCATCTACAGGCGGGGAATCTCGACGAAGCGCTGGCGTCAGCGAAACTGGCGCTGGCCCAGGACCCGGGAAATATCGATGCGATGCTGCTCCTGGCGCGTATCCTGCGCCGGGCAAACCAGAACACCGTCGCCAGGCAGATGTATGAGACAATTTTGAGCCATTTCCCCCACTCTGCGGAGGCGCAGGCCGGGCTGGGGGCTTGCTATGGTGCCATGCGTCGCTATACCGACGCTGTTCCGCGACTTCGACTCGCTGTCGAACTCAACCCAGATTATTTCGAGGCCTGGTGCTTTCTCGGCGAAGCGCTGATTGAGCAGGGCCATCCCCGGGAAGCGGTTGACTGCTTCGAGCGATCACACGCCATTCGTCCCTTCAATCCGATCGTACTGTCGAAGTACCTTTTTCACATAGCATTCGACCCCCGCTACGATGAACAACGCATCCATGACTTGAACCGCGATTGGGCGCAAGGCATTGAAGCGACCGTATCGCCATTACAAACAGCCGCAATACACGACAACGAATTCCGTCTGAAGGTCGGTTACCTTTCTGACGAATTTCGGGAGGGCGTGTCAGCACGATTTATGGCGCCCGTATTGAATCAGCATGACAGGAATAAGTTTGAAATCATCTGCTATGCCAGAAATGCCGCGACTGACACAATGACCCAGGCGATGGCCGAACATTCGGACCATTGGCGCGATGTTTCGGCACTTTCTGACGCGGAAACGGCTACGACAATCCGCGACGACGGAATCGATATACTTGTGTTGCCGACCTCATATCGCGCAGAAAGCCGCGTCGTCATGGCCTATAAACCGGCGCCGGTTCAAGTCTGCTATGCCAACAGGGTCTCAACAACAGGCATGCGATCCGTAGATTACATGATCACGGAAGCACCGACGGACCCACCGGGCAGCGATACGTACTATACGGAACGACTGGTCCGTCTGAGCCGTGCCAACGTCTACATGCCACCTGACGCAATTGCGCCTCCGGGCCCGCCGCAATGCATAGCGACCGGACAGGTAACCTTCGGAAGCTTTAATCATCTGGGTAAACTGACGGAGGACGTGATTTCGGTGTGGTGCCGCGTTCTCGAAGCCGTACCGAATTCCCGCCTTGTCCTCAAAAGCGTGAACCGGTTCGAAGACGCCGGAACGCGAGATTGGTTTGAGGCCCGGTTTGCTGCACATGGCATTGCTGGCGACAGGCTGCAGTTTTTGGCTGGCGACCCGGACCTGGCCAGTCACCTTGGCCGCTACGGGGAAGTCGATATTGCACTGGATCCATTTCCCTGCAACGGCGGTACGACGAGTTGTGAAGCGTTATGGATGGGCGTTCCTGTTGTCACGATGAAGGGCGATACCTTCATGAGCCGGCAAGGGGCAAATTTTCTGGAACGTCTCGGCCTTACAGAACTCATTGCCGAGACACCGGACAGTTATGTCGCCGCGGCACAGCGCCTGGCAGCCGACCCCGAACGACTGGTCACGTTACGCAAGGCTCTTCGGCGTGATGCAGAATCGCGCCTTTTTGATCCCGTGAGTCATGTCCGGGAACTCGAAATGGCTTATCAGGAAATGTGGCGCCGTTACAAATCTGGTGGGGCGACCGGCCCGTTCTCAGTATCCGGCGACGAGATCAAAGCTGCAGCAGGATAACGCCGGCAACGACGATAGCTGCTGCAAGAATTCGCCAGGACCCCATTCTTTCTTTCAGGAAGAAAACGCCGATCAGGGCACCTATAACGATGCTGGTTTCACGCAAGGCCGCTATTGGTGCTGTCGGACCCAGTGTTAAGGCCCAGATCACCAGCCAGTAAGCGCCTGTCGAGAGAGCGCCGCCAAGACTGCCGATACGCAGACATCCCCGCATGGCAAAGAGAGCATCAGGCCCACGCCGATACAGAACAATGAAGGGAAAATAGAATCCCTCGATTGCAAAAAGCCACGCCGTATACCCGTGCGGCGTCTGTGCCAGGCGAGCGCCCGTTGCATCGACGATGGTGTAGGAGGCGATGAACCCGGCTGTTACGAACGCATAAAATATTGACATGGATTGAAAAGATGCGGCTTTCCGTCGCCCCAGTGCCAAGCCACTGATTCCGAGAGCGATAACGATTACGGCAATCGCGTTGCCCGGGCCAATATGCTCGCCCAGGAAAAGGCTTGTTACAATCAGGACTATGACTGGCGCCGTTCCCCGAGCAATTGGATAAACCTGACTCAAATCGCCGTATCTATAGGCCCGGGTCAGAAATATCTTGTAGCCGGTATGCAAGATTGCCGATGCGGCGATAAACACCCATGCGTCCTGCATTGGCAATGGAAAGGCAATAATTCCGATTATTCCGATGACCGCACTTGCGGCACTGATGACTGCGACCAGAACCAGCCCGTCACTGGTGTCTTTCAGCAACGCGTTCCAGGAAGCGTGCATGGCAGCGGCGAGTAGGACCATTCCGGTAACGACAGGATCCATGGGTTTAATGCCTCAACTGTGCCACGCATTTCGTCTGTATAGAGGCAAGCCCTTCAAACGCGTAATCTCACTTCAACACGTGTGGGTTGGTCACAGAGAAATGTATCAATGACCACCCCTGAACGCTTTGCCGCGCTATCGAGCCGCCATACCGCACCCCGGTTCAGCCTCGTGGCCAATGAGTTGATTGTGACGCATGGGACGAACAGCCGCCAGATGATTACACCGTTCCGGTTTGCGCCAAGCGGCAAGTCCTATTACATCAGCTAGCCAGTAAGCCAATTTATCGATTTTCGAATGGAAGCGTTCGTGGATTGAAATCTGACTGAGTTCGCAACGCCAAATGCCAGGGAGTAAATGGAATGGGTGAGGGGATATTCGACGGGCTGAAGGTTCTGGATGTCGGCAGTTTTATCGCGGCACCGGCAGCAGCGACCATTCTTGCCGATTTTGGTGCCGAGGTTATCAAAGTCGAAGCCCCCGGCGACGGGGACCCATATCGTGGGGCAAAGCGCGGTAAACGATATCCAACCAGTCCCGTCCCGCATCAGTGGATTGTTGATAACCGCAACAAGAAGGGCATCGCGCTGGACCTGAAGAGCGATGAGGGGCGTGAAATACTTTACCGGCTGGTCCGTGACTGCGATGTATTTGTCACCAATATGCCGCTCGGCCCGCGGGAACGCCTGGGTATTCGCTATGAAGATATTGCGCCGCTGAATGACCGGCTCGTTTATGCCTCGCTGACCGCCTATGGCGAAACGGGCGCTGATGCGCCGCGAACTGGATTTGACAGTACCGCCTGGTGGGCGCGCACGGGCCTCATGGATCTTGTCAAACCGTCACCAGATAGCGCACCCGCGCGATCTATGCCGGGTATGGGGGATCACCCAACGGCAGTGTCCCTGTTTGGCGCCATTGTTACAGGCCTATACCGGCGCGAACGGACCGGGAAGGGTGGAATGGTTTCCACCTCACTAATGTCAAATGGACTTTGGTCCAATGCGATTATGGTTCAGGCACAACTGAGTGGCGGCACAGTCGAGGCCCGTCCGGGTCGCGAAGATGCGGAGAATCCATTCAATAATCTCTACCAAACCTCAGACGGGTACTGGCTGCATTTAATCATGATGCATCAGGAAAACCGCTGGGCAGAATTCTCGCGAACGGTGGGCGCGCCAGAACTCGCGGAGGATCCACGCTATGCAACCGTAGTGGCGCGCGAGAAAAATGCACACAGCCTTATCCCAGCCCTTGAAGCCGTTTTTGCGCGCCACGATCGCGTGTACTGGCGCACGTTGCTGACCGACCATGGGATTACCTTCGGTGAAGTGGCATCCATTGCCGATGTAACGGAAGACCAGCAGATGAAAGATAGCGGCGCCCTGCGACCAATTCAGGACCCGCGGGCTGGTGCGGCATACATCGTCGATAGCCCCGTGCAGCTTGATGGGGCAGACAAGGAGGCACCACTTCTGGCACCGGAACTGGGAGAACACACGGTTGAGGTCTTGCGCGACGCAGGTTATGACGACGCGACAATAGAACGACTAAAACGGGAAGGCATCGTCGCCTGACCCCAAGATTGGACGAAGGAAGAGCCCGTGGCGCTGCAACTGCATAATACGTTCGCCCGCGAAAAACAGGTTTTCGAGCCGATCGATGCGAATCACATACGCATGTATGTCTGCGGGCCAACCGTTTATGACAATATCCATATCGGAAATGCGCGCCCGCTGGTCGTGTTCGATGTGTTGTATCGATTACTTCGCAGCCTGTATCCGAAGGTTACTTACGCGCGGAATATTACCGACGTCGATGACAAGATAAATGCCCGAGCCCGTGAAACCGGTGAAAATATCCGAGTGCTGACAGAGCGTACGGCGGAACGCTTTCACGAAGATGCAGCTGCTCTCGGGACACTTGTGCCGGATGTTGAGCCGCGCGCCACCGAGCATATTCCTGAAATGATTGCGATGATTGAGCGCCTGATCGACACCGGACATGCCTATGTCGCCGAAGGACATGTGTTGTTCGACGTGCCTTCCATGGAAAATTACGGCCGATTATCAAGACATAGCAGAGACGCCCTGATCGCCGGCGCGCGTATTGACGTCGCCCCGTACAAACGCGATTCCGCTGACTTTGTGTTGTGGAAGCCCAGTGCCGATGACTTACCCGGCTGGCCGAGCCCCTGGGGACGCGGAAGGCCAGGATGGCATCTGGAATGTTCGGCAATGAGCCAAAAACATCTTGGGGACGATTTCGACATTCATGGTGGCGGGCAGGATCTTATTTTCCCCCATCATGAAAATGAACTGGCCCAAAGCTGCTGCGGTAACCCCGGCTCACAATTCGCAAAGTATTGGGTTCATAACGGCTACCTCATGAGTGAGGGTGAAAAGATGTCAAAATCCCTTGGCAACTTTTATACCGTGCATGACTTGCTGGAGGAGTTCCCCGGAGAAGCCCTGCGCCTGTCACTTTTGCAGACGCATTACCGCGCCCCTCTGGATTTTACCAAAGATGGTGTACGACAGGCCAAGGCGACGCTGGACCGTTTCTACGGTGCCTTGAGAGGCCTCACCCTCGATACAACGGAAGGGCAGCCGCCGCAGGCCTTTCAGGAAGCCCTGGAAGACGATCTGAACACACCGCAGGCGATCACAGTCCTTTTTGAATGTTTGTCCGATCTCAATGCCGCCAAATCTCCTGACGATAAAGATATCGCCGCAAAAGCTATGTTAGCCTGTGGTCGGTATCTGGGCATTCTTCAACAGGACCCTGAAACATGGTTCCGTTGGGGGGGCGAAAACATCGGCACTTTAAGTGATGGCGATATCGACCAGCTTGTCGCGGACCGGGCTGCGGCCCGTCAGACCAAGAATTTCGCAGAATCTGATCGCATTCGCGACGAATTACTTGAAGCGGGTATAATCCTGGAAGACAAGGCCGCAGAAACAATTTGGCGGCGCAAGTAGTCAGTTTTTTTACTGTGCTCTTGAAGGTAAAATTTCTCTGATAATTATAATGCTGTCGAAGGGCATTTTCGGACATTTATTAAACCATTTGTTTACCGGTGCCTCGCTAGGGTTTCGGTCATGGTTAATGCATCTCCTAATGGAGGATTCCATGATTGATCGGGACAGACGCCGCCATGAGCGGGTTCAAATCAAACGTAACGTGACAGTTCGAAATGGCGCTGAAAGTCACGAAGGCGCGCTTGTTGATATTTCATCAAGTGGCGCTGCAATAAGCATTGAGGAAGACAATTATACGATCGAGGAAGATCAGGACCTGGAACTCGACATGGAAGACTTCGGGGTTCTAACAGGAAATGTTGTCCGGACCCTTGACGAGGGGTTCGCAATGACATTCGATCTTGATGAAAGCAGCGAAGATCGTTTGATCACCGAGCTAACCGGCTACAGGTCTGGTGGATTTACGGACTAACCTCCCCCCCAAAACAATCAGTTTTAGTATCCTATCTATCTTCAAGTGTCTGAACCGCCCCGGGATTGCCGGAGGCCATTTGGTTTAAGTTATGCGGCCATGGCCGCGTCGTCCAGCATGGCGTAGTAGCGTTCTTCGGCTTCGGCGGGTGGGAT
>Ga0222651_1000856_pt1 | contig 16789 bp, 13 predicted proteins | sample AntAcemetagen369_FD_179855 | JGI IMG/M metagenome (GOLD analysis project Ga0222651, IMG submission 179855) | Saline water microbial communities from Ace Lake, Antarctica - #369 | ecosystem: Environmental > Aquatic > Non-marine Saline and Alkaline > Saline | place: Antarctica: Ace Lake...
CCTGATTGAAAATCAATCATGTACATAAAAATCATTAAAATAATATTGGAATGTATTTAACTAAAGAAGTAAAAGCCGAGATTTTTAAGAAACACGGCGGGGAAGAGAAAAACACAGGTTCGGCTGAAGGGCAAATCGCTTTGTTTACCCACAGAATTAATCATTTGACGGGGCATTTAAAAAACAACCGTAAAGATTTTAATACCGAGCGTTCATTGGTGATGTTGGTTGGTAAGAGAAGATCTCTTCTAGATTATTTGATTAAGAAAGATATTGTAAGATATCGTGCTATAATTAAGGAATTAGGAATTAGAAAATAATTTTCAAAAAGGGGAAAAGTTAACTTTTCCCCTTTTTTACAATATCAATAATACTTTTAACGGTATTATCGTAAAGTCCCAAAGGGTTTCCGATGGGCAAAACAAAAAGCTTACACATAGTTTTTCATTGGTCAACAACACACAACTACAACACAACAACGTCGTCTTTAACAGACGAAAGACCATTGTTTAACAAACCTGTAATGACACAGGTTTTAATTCGTATTTATGATACCAAAAGTATTTAAAGAGGTCATTGACCTTGGAGACGGTAGGGAAATTTCTATCGAAACCGGAAAATTGGCAAAACAGGCCCATGGTTCTGTTGTTGTACAATCAGGAAAATGTATGTTATTATGTACAGTAGTTTCCAATTACAAACAAAGTGATGTGGATTTTCTTCCACTAACGGTAGATTACCGTGAAAAATTTGCAGCTTCAGGTCGTTATCCTGGTGGTTTCTTTAAAAGAGAAGCAAGACCTAGTGACGGCGAGGTATTGACCATGAGATTGGTAGACCGTGTTTTGCGTCCACTTTTCCCAAAGGATTACCATGCAGAAACTCAGGTGATGATTCAATTAATGTCACATGATGACGATGTTATGCCAGAAGCAATGGCAGGATTAGCCGCTTCTGCAGCAATCCAATTATCGGATTTTCCATTTGAATGTGCAATTTCTGAAGCCAGAGTTGGTCGTGTTAATGGTGAATTTATCATTAACCCAACGCGTGCCCAATTGGAGGAATCAGACATCGAAATGATGATTGGTGCTTCAGCGGATTCCGTAATGATGGTTGAAGGCGAGATGAAAGAAATCTCGGAAGAAGAAATGGCCGATGCCATTAAGTTTGCCCATGAAGCAATTAAAGTTCAAATTGCCGCACAATTACGTTTAGCCGAAGCATTTGGAAGAAAAGAGGTTCGTGAGTATGATACTGCAGAAAAAAACGAAGACTTAGAAAAAAGAATTCACGCTTTAGCTTACGACAAATGTTATGCAATTGCCAAGAAAGGAACTTCTAAGGCGGAACGTACTGCAGCATTCGAAGAAGTAAAAGAAGAAGTAAAAGCTTCCTTTACCGAAGAAGAGATGGCTGAATTTGGCCACCTTGTTGGAGGTTATTATAGCAAAGCCGAAAAAGAAGCCGTTCGTGAATTAACCTTAACCGAAGGTTTACGTCTAGATGGTAGAAAAACTGATGAAATTAGACCAATTTGGTGTGAGGTAGATTATTTACCATCCACTCATGGTTCAGCTATTTTCACCAGAGGGGAAACTCAGGCATTGGCCACAGTTACTTTAGGAACTTCCAGAGATTCCAATAAAATTGATATGCCATCCTACGAAGGTGAGGAAAATTTCTATTTACATTATAACTTCCCTCCTTTTTGTACTGGAGAAGCGCGTCCTTTAAGAGGAACTTCCCGTCGTGAAGTTGGTCATGGTAACTTGGCACAACGCGGTTTAAAAGGAATGATTCCAGAAAACTGCCCTTATACCGTAAGAGTTGTTTCTGAAGTATTGGAATCCAACGGTTCCTCTTCCATGGCAACTGTTTGTGCTGGCACAATGGCTTTAATGGATGCTGGGGTTCAAATGAAAAGACCCGTTTCCGGTATTGCTATGGGATTAATTTCTGATGGTGACCGTTATGCTGTATTGTCCGATATTTTAGGTGATGAAGATCATTTAGGAGATATGGACTTTAAAGTTACGGGTACTTCTGAAGGAATCACTGCTTGTCAAATGGATATTAAAATTAAAGGTCTATCCTATGAAATTTTAGTAAAAGCATTAAAACAAGCTCGCGAAGGTCGTTTACATATTTTAAATAAAATTAAAGAAACCATTGCGGAACCAAATGCAGATGTGAAACCACATTCTCCAAAAATGATCATGCGTAGAATTCCTAACGAATTCATTGGCGCATTAATTGGTCCTGGTGGAAAAGTAATTCAAGAGCTTCAAAAAGAAACTGGATGTACTATCGTTATTAACGAAGACCCTGTTACTGAAGAAGGTATTGTAGAGATCCTAGGTACTTCGCAAGAAGGAATTGATCAGGTTCTTGCAAAGATTGATTCTTTGTTGTTTAAACCTGTAGTGGGCAGTGCATACGAAGTTAAGGTAATCAAAATGTTAGATTTTGGTGCTGTAGTGGAATACACGGATGCCCCCGGAAATGAAGTATTGCTTCATGTTTCAGAATTGGCATGGGAACGCACCGAAAATGTTTCAGATGTTGTAAATATGGGAGATGTTTTTGATGTTAAGTACTTTGGTCTCGATCCAAGAACAAGAAAGGAAAAAGTATCCCGTAAAGCTTTATTGCCGAAACCTGAAGGCTATACCGAAAGACCACCACGTGAAGATCGCGGTAGAAATGACAGGGGTAACGATCGCAATAGAGATAGAGATCGCAAGCCAAGAAGGGACTAGTTTTTAAATAATAGTCACATACTCAAAGCCACGCTTATTCCTATTTTAAGGGAGAGCGTGGCTTTTTTTATGCATTTCAACTAAAAAAGCAAAATAAAAGCGACCATTTGTAACATTTCTAACTTTTGAACGTATAACCTAATGCAGCTTATGCTTAATGCACATAATTTAGAAAGAAAAATTTTCGATGAGACAGCTTAAAATTACAAAACAGGTTACCAATAGAGAAACTGCTTCTTTGGATAAATACCTACAAGAAATTGGTAAGGTCGATTTAATTACAGCAGATGAAGAAGTAGAATTGGCACAACGTATCAAGGCAGGTGATCAACTTGCACTTGAAAAATTGACCAAGGCCAATTTACGATTTGTGGTTTCCGTTGCAAAGCAATACCAAAACCAAGGCTTAACGCTTCCAGATTTGATCAACGAAGGTAACCTTGGACTAATAAAGGCTGCACAACGTTTTGATGAAACTCGTGGATTTAAATTTATTTCCTATGCAGTATGGTGGATCCGCCAGTCGATTCTACAGGCTTTGGCAGAACAATCCCGTATTGTAAGGTTACCATTGAACAAAATTGGGTCTATCAACAAAATAAATAAGACCTTCGCTTTCTTGGAGCAAGCCCATGAAAGACAACCTTCAGCGGAAGAGATTGCCAAGGAATTGGACATGACCGTTGAGGATGTAAAACAGTCACTAAAAAATTCAGGGCGTCACGTATCCATGGATGCACCTTTGATCGACGGAGAAGATTCCAACCTTTACGATCTATTGCGTAGTGGTGAGTCTCCCAATCCAGACAGGGAATTATTGCATGAATCCCTTAGGACCGAAATTGAAAGAGCTTTGGAAACACTAACCCCAAGGGAAGCGGATGTTATCCGTTTATATTTTGGATTGGCAGGACAACATTCCATGACATTGGAAGAAATAGGCGAAACTTTTGACCTTACCAGGGAAAGGGTCCGTCAAATTAAGGAGAAGGCTATTAGAAGGTTAAAACACACCTCAAGGAGCAAAATCCTCAAAACATATCTTGGTTAACCCAGACAATTTTATTTTTTGTGCAATCGCATTTCCTCATTGTATAGCTAATGTAAAAATTGTAAATTGTGTACAGTAACAACAGTTATCATGACTGTTCGTTTTTTGATTGATGAATAAACTCCGGCTGATTACCGGAGTTTTTTTTGTTTTTAAAGCCACTTGAGAACCTCGTTAAGAACTATATCCATTGGCATTTTAATAAAATTAATAATATGAACCTCCATTTTTACCAACCTATTTCAACTTAAATGACTTGAATTTAAGCAATTGCATTCCCAACGCATTTACCCAGCCTATTACTAGAAACACCCTTATCTTTGTATCATAATCCATAATATTGCAATGGCCAAAGACCTACTCCTTATAACCCCTCCCTTTACCCAATTGAACACTCCTTATCCGGCCACGGCATATTTAAAGGGGTTTTTAAACACTAAAGGTATTAGCAGTTTTCAAATGGACTTGGGTATTGAGGTTATTTTGCAACTCTTTTCCAAAACCGGATTACAGGAAATTTTTGATCTTGCCCTTGAAAAAAAATCCATTACCTCTGACAATTGTATTCGTATATATGCTCTAAAAGAAGAGTATTTAAAGACTATAGATTCCGTTATTTCCTTTTTACAGGGGCACAACACTACATTTGCCCGACAAATATGCACTCCTAATTTTTTACCTCAGGCAGCGAGATTTGATCAATTGGACGATTTGGAATGGGCCTTTGGCACCATGGGCAATCAAGATAGAGCCAAACACCTGTCCACATTATACCTTGAGGACCTATCCGATTTTATTGTGGAATGCATTGATGAAAATTTTGGTTTTAGTCGGTATGCCGAGCGATTGGGAAGAAGCGCCAATTCCTTTGATGAACTATTCGGCCATCTACAAAATAAAGCCACCTATATAGATCGTATCACTTTAGGACTTCTTAAAGAAAGACTCAATACGGTAAAGCCCAAACTGGTATGCTTTTCTGTACCCTTCCCCGGTAATTTGTACAGCGCTTTTAGATGCGCCCAATTTATAAAACAAAACTTCCCTAAGATCAAGGTATGTATGGGCGGAGGATTTCCAAATACCGAATTGCGGTCCGTTACCGATACGCGCGTTTTTGATTTCTTCGATTATATCACCTTGGACGATGGTGAGGTACCCTTAGAACTTTTAACAGTCCACTGCATGGAGCACAATTCCATGGACAATAAGGCTGTATTAAAAAGAACCTTCCTCATCAAGGATGGCCAGGTATTTTACAATAACCTATCTACCAAGGCAGATTACAAACAAAGTGAGGTAGGCACCCCCAATTATTCCGATCTATTTTTGGACAAATACATCTCCGTAATAGAAATAGCCAACCCTATGCACAGTCTGTGGAGTGATGGCCGATGGAACAAACTTACCATGGCACACGGTTGTTATTGGGGCAAATGCACCTTTTGCGACATCTCCTTGGACTACATAAAGATCTATGAACCCATAGCTGCCAAGCTGTTAGTAGATCGCATGGAGGAACTTATAGAGCAGACAGGGGAACGAGGGTTTCATTATGTGGATGAAGCTGCACCACCGGCCTTAATGAGGGCTTTAGCTCTTGAAATAATTAATCGCCGATTAATAGTTACTTGGTGGACGAATATAAGGTTTGAAAAAAGCTTTGGCAGAGATCTTTGCCTATTATTAAAGGCTTCGGGTTGTATTGCCGTTTCAGGGGGTTTGGAAGTTGCTTCGGACCGATTGCTGGCTTTGATACAAAAAGGGGTTACCGTAGAACAAGTAGCCAAGGTGACCCGTAATTTTACCGAAGCAGGCATTATGGTACATTGTTATCTCATGTACGCCTACCCTACCCAGACAGTACAAGAGACCGTGGACAGTTTGGAAATGGTACGCCAAATGTTTCATGCCGGTATTTTGCAATCTGGTTTCTGGCATCAATTTGCCCTAACCGCCCATAGTCCCGTAGGTCTCAACCCATCTGATTATCACATTATACCTGACTATCGACCCATAACATTTGCCAACAATGATATCCAGTTCAAAGATGCTACCGGTATAGATCACGAGCGCTTTAGCTTTGGATTGAAAAAATCGCTCTTCAACTATATGCACGGCATTTGTTTTGATTATCCGTTACAGGATTGGTTCGATTTTAAAATACCAAAAACCTCCGTTTCTCCCAATTTCATAGAAAATGCACTGCTCGAAGAGCCTATTTTAAAGACTAAACCAAATGCCAAAATAGTTTGGCTGGGAGGAAAGCCTATTGAGCAGGCCATTATGAAATCCAAAAAAGGCTTTACTTGGGAGTTGCTAAAATTAACCTTTCACGATAAGAAAGGTGCAATATCAATTACAGTAGATAATAAGCAAGGTTTATGGCTAAGGGATACTTTGGAGGATTTATTGGATCAAAATGGTAAAACCCTCACTTTCGGACAGCTAAAAGCCGATTTTGAATCACGTTTTGAAAATTTTGAATTATTCTGGTATTCCAAACCTATACAGACCCTAAGAGCCCACGGTTTATTGACCCTGTAAACTCTTACATCAATTGCCTTCCAATTTTACCTTACCTTTGCTACCATTACTGCCTAAACTAGTACCTATATGAATTTTAAAGAATTAAAGCTAAATAAACACCTCTTGAGAGCGGTCGCTGAAAAAAACTATAACGATCCAACCGCTATTCAGGAAATTGCCATTCCATTGGTTCTACAGAAAAATGACATTATAGCTTCCGCCGAAACAGGAACAGGAAAAACAGCGGCTTTTGCACTACCCATACTACAGTTATTATTTGACAAGCAGGAAACCTCTGAAAAAGGCAAAAAAATCAAGGCCTTAATAATTAGTCCAACACGGGAATTGGCATCCCAAATTCATGAGAGTTTTATAGATTACGGAAAGCATACCCATTTAACCTCGGCAGTAATTTATGGTGGAACTAGGATAGAACCGCAAATATCCACCTTACGAAAGGGAGTGGATATCTTAGTGGCGACTCCCGGTAGATTATTGGATTTGCACAAACAGGATGTGGTTAATTTGGACTACGTAGAAACTTTAGTATTGGATGAAGCTGATTTAATGCTGGACATGGGTTTTATTGATGATGTTAAAAAAATAGAGCGATTATGCCCTAAAGAAAAACAGACTTTATTGTTTTCCGCCACCATGCCTTTTAAAGTGGTTCAATTGGCGGATACTATTTTAAAAGACCCGAAGAAGGTGGCCGTGACCCCTACATCTTCGGCAGCGGCTACGGTACATCAGCTGTTGTATTACACTCCAAAGCCCGATAAAATTGAATTGTGCCTTTACCTACTTCGAAATACGATCAAAGGCAATATCCTTATTTTTAGACGTACAAAATTCGGAGTGGATAAATTGGAGAAAACGCTCCTTAACAATAATTTCAAAGTGGGAAGTTTACATGGCGACAAATCCCAGGACGAACGTCAAGAGGCCTTAGGTAAATTCAAGAAAAGGGAAACTAACATTCTTGTTGCCACTGATGTTGCCGCCCGTGGATTGGATATAGACGATTTGGACGCCGTTATCAACTTTGATCTACCCAACATACCTGAAACCTATGTTCACCGTATAGGAAGAACCGGAAGGGCTGGAAACACTGGAACCTCTTATGCTTTTTGCTCTGCAGATGAAAAAGTATACCTGTCCACCATTCAAAAGCTTATGCAGAAGCACATTGAAGTAGTTGAAGACCATCCGTATCCCCTTGACCCAAAGGCCAAACCGGAAGTACATAAAAAACAAGGTAGTAAACATAAAAAAGGAAGAAAATCCGAAGCGTCCAAAAAGAAAAAGAAGCGCTGGTATTGATCGTAAATTTTTCCAAAACAAATGGGGATAGACATAATCCACATCGGTTTCCACCGATTCCCTTAAACCATATCATTTTATTACCTTTGTAGAAATAATTTCAGTAAAAGTAATGGACGAAAAAATTATTGCCCCTTCCCTATTGGCAGCCGATTTTGCCAACTTACAGAGAGATATTGAAATGGTAAACAACAGTGATGCCGATTGGCACCACATCGACATTATGGATGGGGTATTTGTACCCAATATATCCTTTGGTATGCCGGTCCTGAAAGCTATTGCAGCCCATGCCACCAAAACTTTGGACGTACATCTAATGATTGTTGACCCGGACCGCTATATTAAGACTTTTGCCGATTTAGGTGCCAATAATTTAACCGTTCATTACGAAGCCTGCCCACATCTACACCGCACCTTACAGGCTATAAAAGCCGAAGGAATGGCCGCTGGTGTTGCCCTTAACCCACATACCAATATAAACTTATTGGAAGACACTATAAATGATATTGACCTTGTTTGCGTAATGAGCGTAAACCCTGGATTTGGTGGACAATCTTTTATAGAAAATACCTATGATAAGGTCAAGGCCCTAAAAGAACTCATTAATAGAAAAAGTGCACATACCTTAATAGAAGTCGATGGCGGTGTAACCTCAGAAAATGCTAAGCAACTTATAGAGGCTGGTGCCGATGTCTTGGTAGCAGGTAGCTTTATCTTCAAAAGCGACAATCCAACCCAAACCATTAAGGAGCTCAAAAAATTGGTAGGATAATGAAGATATGGGATTTAGTGATCGTTGGAGGTGGCCCTATTGGCATTGCCTGTGGATTGGAAGCCAAAAAAAAGGGATTGTCATACATTATCCTTGAAAAAGGATGTATCGTTAATTCACTTTACAATTATCCGTTAAATATGCAGTTCTTTTCATCTTCCGAAAAATTGGAAATTGATGAAATTCCTTTTATCAGCATAGAGGCGAAGCCCAAAAGAAATGAGGCCCTGGAATACTATAGACGAATAGTTACATCAAATAATTTAAACATTTCTCTTTTTGAAAAGGTAAACTCCATCAAAAAAATTGATGGGTATTTTAATATTGTCTCTGAAAAAAACGCCTATCAATCCAAAAATGTTATCATTTCAACAGGTTTCTATGATATCCCCAACAAAATGAATGTACCCGGGGAAGAATTAAAAAAAGTGACCCATTATTACAAAGACCCACATTTTTATTCCAGCCAAAAAGTAGCGGTCATTGGAGCCAGTAATTCGGCTATAGATGCTGCTCTGGAGTGTTATAGAAAAGGAGCGGAAGTATCCCTGATTATTCGTGGTCCAGAGGTGGGCCAACGGGTAAAATATTGGGTAAGACCGGACATCATAAACAGAATTGAGGAAGGTAGTATAAAAGTCTATTACAATAGCGTAGTTAATGAAATTACAGAGAACGAAATTATTCTAAAATCGCCCGAGGGAACCACAATCTTAAAAAATGATTACGTTCTTGCCCTAACAGGTTATATGCCGAATTTTAGTTTTTTGGAAAAAATAGGAATCCAATTGACTCAGGATGAGAAAAGGCTTCCACAGTACGACCCGGAAACCATGGAAACAAATATTGAGAATCTGTACTTGGCCGGAGTAATCTGCGGGGGAATGGAAACCCATAAATGGTTTATAGAAAACTCAAGGATCCATGCCACCATAATTATGGAGAATATTGTGAAAAATATAAAATCAGTTACTACTAAGCAAGTTAACCCAAGCTAACATGCTGATTAGAGATCAATTATTTAGACCGCTCCATTTTTTGCAATCTGTCCAAAGCCTCAATATAATAATAGTCTGCATAGATTAAGGCTACATCAATTTCTTTGCCCAAGGATTTTGCACCAGTAGAATGCAACAAAAAGGAATCCGCCTTTCCTACACCGGAATATTCCTCGGAACTCAACGATTCCAACATCCGTATTGCGACATTGTAATACTTTTCCTGTTCCATTTTATTCTCTACCAAAGTACTAAGTTCCAACAGCCCGGAAGCTACGACAGCTGCCGCGGAAGCATCCCGTTCCTCATTTTCTATATTAGGCACATCAAAATCCCAGTGAGGTATATAATCAGCTGGCAGTAATTCCAGATACTTGTCCGTTAACTTTTTGGCAAAATCCAAGAACTTTTTATCACCTGTCTCCCTGTACACCATGGTATAACCATAAATTCCCCATGCCTGTCCGCGCGACCAACGGCTATCATCGGCATAACCTTGTTTGGTATGTCTGTTCAAAACTTTTCCCGAGATGGAATCATACTCAATAACATGCCATGAAGTATAATCTGGCCTAAAATGATTTTTCATTGTTGTCTCAGCATGTTTTACGGCAATATCATAAAATTCTGGATTACCCCCATTTTTAGCGGCCCAGAACAATAGTTCCAAATTAAGCATATTATCAATTATGGTAATATGTTGCTGCCAGCGTGGATGCATTTTATTGGACCATGATCTTATAGTTCCTACTTTAGGGTTAAACCTACTGGCCAAGGATCCTCCTGATGTTAGAAGAATGTCCTTGTACTCCTTTTTGTCTCCAAAAATATATCCATTACCATAGGCGGGAAACATCATAAACCCAATATCGTGATGTTCATTGATGGTTTTAAAATCTTCAAACACTTCTGTCCTTTTTATAGCTTCCGCTTTCCATTTATCATCTTTGGTTAGATCGTACATATACCATAGAATCCCAGGATAAAATCCGGAAGTCCACACCAACCTCCCGTTAGGTATTTCCTTCCATTCGGTTTCAGTGGTTTCGATCAATCTTGGATGTTTGGACAGATCGGTAAGTTTAGGAACTGACCTGTTTAATTGAGCCTCACAGTTTTTAATTTCCTTATTAAGGTCAAAAGAATTGACCTTGGCGTTAACCGTACTTTCTACTTTGATATTTTTATTTTTTGACAAATTTTGACAACCGGCCAAACAGATAAGAAGGGAAAGGAAGAATAATCTCATAGTATATTAGTTTTATTTATTTGTATTAAGTTCAATCATATTATGTAATTGGTCTACGGCTATGAATATCACTTTCTAGAGGAATCGCGCTCAATTAAAGAAGACTTAAGAATAGTTGTTTTTGCCTTTTTAAACCTGGGTGAATCATTAATTTCTTGTAATAAAAGTTTTGTGGAAATTTGCCCTATTTGAAATCCTGGTTGGTCTATGGTGGTCAATGATGGATCAATTACTCCTGAAATGGGTTCATTACTGAATCCTACTATCCCAATATCCTCCGGGATTCGAACTCCCTCATTTTTAAAATACTTCATTGCCCCTATAGCAGCAATATCATTGGCCGAAAATAGTCCATCAATTTTGTTGGGCAGGGAAAGTAAGGTTTTAGCACCTTCCGCACCGTCCGTTTCCATTAAACTCGAACAAAGCACCTGCTTTGGTCTAAATGGAATGTTGTGCTTTTTCAAGGCTTTTATATATCCTGCTTGTCTATTCCTATAAATCGCCAATTCCTGGGGACCCGATAAATGACCTATATTTTTACATCCATTTAAAATTAAATGCTCGGTAGCGTCAAAACCTCCCTGAACATCATCTATAAGCACACTGCTAATTCCGTCTATATCACAATGCCTATCAAAAAAAAGAAAAGGTGTGCCATTGTTTTTTATATTCAATAAATGGTCTAAATTCTTGGTTTCCATCGAAACGGATAACAAGATTCCTGCAACCCTGTTGGCCAATAAAGTTCCCACAATATCCTGTTCACGGTTTACTTGTTCCAAGGACTGACAAATAATTACATTATAGCCCTCATCATAAGCAGCTTCCTCTATACCGGAAATTACCGATGAAAAAAAATGTCGTGATATCCTAGGCACGATCACCCCTATGGTATTGGTCTTGTTCTTTCGAAGATTGGAAGCCAATAAATTACGTTGATAACCTAATTCATTAGCCTTTGAGAGTATTTTCTCTTTGGTTTTCTGGCTTACCCTCGGACTATTGTTCAACGCCCTGGAAACAGTAGAGGCATCAATTTTCAGAGCCTTTGCAATATCATGAATAGTTGTTTTATTTTCCACGGATAAAATGTATATTAACTCTCGTAAATATACAAATTCAGAAATACAATCGATTGTATTGCGGATAATTTTTAATATATTTACAATCCAGTTGCCCATCACACACAAAATTACCCTAGTTAAAATAATAATTATTAGAAATATATAGTCATGAAAAACAATTATGAAGTTAGATATGCCTGCTCTCCGAAAGAGACAAAGGAACTAACCACAGAAGGTTTAAGAAAAGAATTCTTAATTCAGAATTTAATGCAAGACGATACTATAAATTTAGTTTACACCCATTTCGACAGATACATAGTTGGGGGTGCCGTACCTGTTAGTACTTCTTTAAAACTAACCACGATAGAGCCATTAAAATCAGATTACTTCTTGGAAAGAAGGGAGATTGGAGTTATCAATGTGGGCGGTGCAGGTTCAGTAATTGTAAATGGTAAAAAATATGATCTGGACTACAAGGAAGCCCTGTATATTGGAAAGGAAAATAAGGATGTTGTCTTTAGCAGCAACAGTGCCGAAACACCAGCCAAATTTTATTTGAACTCCACTCCGGCACATAAAGTTTATCCAACTAAAAAAATTAGCCAAGCATACGCGGAAATTGTAGAGATGGGCTCCATGGAGACCGCCAATGCCAGAACTATAAGAAAATTGATCGTAAACAGTTTGGTCGAGACCTGTCAGGTTCAAATGGGAATGACAGAATTAAACCCTGGTAGCGTTTGGAATACGATGCCAGCTCATGTACATGACAGAAGAATGGAAGTGTATTTTTATTTGGAAGTTCCGGAAGATCAGGCCGTTTGTCATTTTATGGGCCAGCCCCAAGAAACTAGACATATTTGGATGGCGAATAATGAGGCTGTAATTTCTCCACCATGGTCCATCCACTCTGGATCAGGAACCAGTAATTATACCTTTATCTGGGGAATGGCCGGTGAAAACTTGGATTATGGCGACATGGACCACTGCAAAATAAAAGACTTAAAATAATAGAATCAAACATATAAAGATGTCAATAAACCTATTTGATTTAACTGGTAAAACAGCGCTGATTACCGGTGCTACGCATGGCTTGGGCAAGGCAATGGCCATTGGACTTGGTAAAGCAGGTGCTACACTGGTCATTAATGGAGCCTCCTCACAGGAAAAATTGAACAATGCTGTTGCCGAATACAAAGCTATAGGCCTAAAGGCGCATGGCTATCTCTTTGATGTCACCAAAGAGAACCAAGTACAACTTAATATTTCCAAAATTGAAAAGGAAGTTGGACATATCGATATTCTGGTGAACAATGCAGGGATTATCAAAAGAATTCCTTTGGAAGATATGGAGGTGGCCGATTTTGAAGAAGTTATAAAAGTAGACCTGGTAAGTCCGTTTATCGTTTCCAAGCATGTGGTAAAGGGAATGATAACCAGAAAAGAAGGTAAGATCATCAACATATGCTCCATGATGAGCGAATTGGGTCGCAACACCGTAGGTGCCTATGCCGCTGCCAAAGGCGGATTAAAAATGTTGACCCGGAATATGGCTACTGAATGGGCCAAACACAATATTCAGGTCAATGGTATAGGACCAGGTTATTTTGCCACTGCACAGACCGCCCCAATACGCATAGATGGGCATCCTTTCAACGATTTCATAGTAGACAGAACCCCAGCAGGCAAATGGGGCGACCCGGACGACCTTCAAGGCGCGGCTATTTTCTTGAGCTCCAAGGCCAGTAATTTTGTAAATGGCCAAATTGTTTATGTTGATGGAGGCATATTGGCAACGATAGGAAAACCGTCCAATGAAAACTAAAAAAGTTGCCATGAAAGTACTTAATAAAATAGCCATACTATCCGTTGGTGTCTTACTTACCATAGCTTGTACAGAAAAAGAAAAGTCAACCACATTCACCGTAAAAAATAATCTGGACAGGGAAAGGACTTCGGAAACCTTGGAGCTCAGCAAAACTATCCTAAAGCTGGAAGATTTATCTACAGTGGGAATTAAGAATATGGAAACCAATCAGCTGGAAATTATCCAAAAGGTTGATAATGATGGTGATGGTACTTTGGACATGGTACTTTTTCAACCAAAAATAGCCGCGAATAGCGAAAGTAAGTTCGAGCTCGTTAAAGTTGGAGAAGGAGGATATCCTACTGCCCCGCAATGGTGTTATTCCAGATTTGTTCCAGAGCGTACGGATGATTATACCTGGGAAAACAACAAAGTTGCTTTTCGCGTATATGGTCCTACCGCACAAAAGATGATAGAAGACAATGTTCCGGGAGGCACCCTGTCTAGTGGGGTCGATGCCTGGTTAAAGAAAGTAGACTATTCTATAATTGACAAATGGTACAAAAAAACACTTGATGGAACTGGCAGTTATCATGAGGACACTGGCGAAGGCCTGGATGATTTTCATGTTGGTCCTAGTCGAGGTGTGGGTGGAATTGCAGCAAAAATCGACACGACCTACTACTATTCTAAAAATTACACCAAGTGGCGTACAATTACCAACGGACCTATACGGACGAGCTTCTATCTAGAATATGAAGATTGGGACGCCAATGGAAAAACGATCAAGGAGTTTAGAATTATTAGCTTGGACCTAGGTCAAAATTTGTCCAGATTCAATATTGCCCTAGAAGGTGTAGACCAAATTTCAGCCGGACTCACCCTGCACGAAAAGGATGGTGAGGTTAGCGGCAAGAAGAACAAAGGTTGGGTAAGTTACTGGCAGCCACATGGCGATTCGGAGTTGGGAACCGCCATCATTGCCCCTACCGATACTTTCATTGATTTTGAAAAGTACGATGTATCCACAAAGGATTTAAGCAACGCCTACGCACATTTAAAAGTTGTGAATAATGCTGTAACCTATTACGCCGGTTTTGGATGGAAAAAAAGCGGACAATTCAACACCAAACAGGACTGGGAAAATTATTTGGATGCTTTTTCCGAACAGATCAACAATCCCTTAGAGGTTACCGTAAACCCCTAGAAAACACTATAATTATATAATAGGTCATACCTTGATTCATAAAAATGTCTTTGGGTATTGCCTTTTTTTTGAGAAAATTTAACTTCTTTTTATATTTCCCGCTAGAAATAACCCTGTCATAAATTCGTATTTTTAAATGGTAAATTCTGCGCCATTATTTTTAAAAAATCGATTTGATATGGAATTGGAAAAACTGGAAAAAGAGCTCGAAAAAATATACGAAAGACTTCTAAATAATGAAGCTACAGCGGATAGGATTGTTACCTCCGTAAATCCCCAATACAAATCCAGTGCTAAAAACCTGTATCGCTATTTGCTTCTCCGCAGTTTGGATATTCGTGAGATTCAGGGCAGTCTTTCCGAAATAGGGATATCTTCCTTGGGAAGCGGGGCTGGATATGTCTATGAAAATATCTCCAACGCCCTGAAACTTGTAAGATTGCTAAATGGAAAAACTTGGGAGAAGGATTCCAGTTTGGAAGCTATTGGATATAACCGTAGTAAAAAATTACTGGTAAAGCATGCCAATGACCTCTTTAGGACAGAAAGTGAGGAACGGGATACCGAAATCATGGTCACCATGCCAGAGGAGGTGACGACAAATAAAAACCTTGTCAGAAAATTAAGATTGGCTGGTATGGGAATTGCCCGTTTAAATCTAAGCCATGGCAATGAAAAGCTATGGAAAAAAATCCTAAGCAACATAAAGAGCGTTGATAAAGAACTAGATCTTCCAATAAATATCTACATGGACCTGCCTGGTCCCAAAATAAGAATTAGCAATATTTACATTATCGTCCATGGTCAAAAACCCTTGAATTCCATTCCATTTCTAAAAATACACAAGGGAACTAAACTACTACTGATAAAGCCCAATTCCCCATATATTTCAAACGGAATAAATAAGCCAAATCCTGCTTTGGAAAGCACCTTGATCGAAGTCTCACTTCCGCAAATCATTGACGACCTTAAGGTAGGGCAAGCTGTATTTTTTGATGATGGCACCATAGAGGCCAAAGTACTAAGCCTCCATGAGGAAACGGCATCACTGGTAGTAAAAAAATCCCATAAGAAAAAACTTAGGCCTGGAAAGGGCATCAATTTACCGGAAACCACTTTGAACCTTCCCTCATTAACTCCAGAAGATGTACAATTACTGCCGTTTATTTCTGCCAACGCGGACCTAGTGGGCTACTCCTTTGTACGCAACGCTAAGGATGTAGAGGCACTTTACCAAGAACTGGACAAGCTAGGGAATAGTGATATTGGCGTTGTATTTAAGATCGAGAATAGGCCCGCTTTTGAGAATTTACCCTCCATTCTTTTTAGCGCTATGAAAAGACCAAATATTGGAGTAATGATTGCCAGGGGGGATTTGGCCGTAGAGATTGGATTTGAACGTATTTCGGAAGTTCAAAACGAGATACTATGGCTGTGCGAGGCAGCACAAATACCGGTAATTTGGGCCACGCAGGTACTAGATACTATGGCAAAAAAGGGCATGGCTACAAGAGCAGAAATATCCGATGCCACCATTAGCGCCCAAGCAGAATGCGTTATGCTCAATAAAGGCCCCTTTATAGTCGAAGCTACCAGAACCCTGAAGAATGTCCTTAAAAGAATGGAAGCCCATTCACAAAAAACAAAGAAAACCCTAAGGGCATTGAAGGTGGCCAAAAAAGGGTTGAAGGATCTTCGTAAAGATTTTCAGTAACGAAAAAATGCTCCTCGATCTTTAAACTAAAGAAAATAGATAGAAGGTCAGAATCTCCATAAACATACTATATCAACAATAGGGAGCATAGCACTTAAAATTTGGTGACCCAGCATTAAGGATAAGGCTCCCAATAGTTACTGCTAGGTGATGATTTAAAAATGCAAAAGCAAATAAAAGATTTGCTATATTAGGTTGATAATAGATATATTATCAATAGCGTCCTAAACGTTTAAAAAAGAGAAAGGAAAATTTGTTCCTCAAAGTTACCTTTGTGGTGCAACACAAAAAAACCTTTCTCCGATGCTAA
>Ga0222651_1000857_pt1 | contig 16681 bp, 22 predicted proteins | sample AntAcemetagen369_FD_179855 | JGI IMG/M metagenome (GOLD analysis project Ga0222651, IMG submission 179855) | Saline water microbial communities from Ace Lake, Antarctica - #369 | ecosystem: Environmental > Aquatic > Non-marine Saline and Alkaline > Saline | place: Antarctica: Ace Lake...
AACTTAACCAGACTGCGACGCGACTTCGCCGCGTTGCGGTGGGTTAAGACCCCATGGATTAATGGCGACGGCAAGTGTTAGCCTGAGGCATCATAAATAAGCCTGATCCTTCCTCCAATTTCGGTATCGTGGTCTCGGTGCGAGGCAGCGTGATCGACGTGCGCTTCGATCGAGTCCTGCCGCCGATCCACTCAGTGCTCCGCACGGGTCCCGACAACGAAGTGGTGATCGAAGTGCTCGCCCAGCGCGACGCGCGTCATGTCCGGGGCATCGCCCTGACTCCCACCCAGGGAGTTGCACGAGGGATGACCGTTACGGACACGGGCAACCCGTTGCAGGTGCCCGTGGGCAAAGCGATTCTCTCGCGGATGTTCGATGTGTTTGGCCACACCATTGACCGCGAACCTGCGTTGCCGGAAATGGAGTGGCGATCAGTGCATAAAGCGCCGCCTCCGCTCGCCGAACGGTCGACCCAATCGGAGATTTTCGAAACGGGAATCAAGGTGATCGACGTCTTGGTGCCGTTGGAACGGGGCGGAAAGGCGGGTCTGTTCGGCGGGGCCGGCGTCGGCAAAACCGTGCTGCTGACCGAAATGATCCACAACATGATCAGCCACCAGCAGGGAGTGAGTATTTTCTGCGGCATCGGCGAACGCTGCCGCGAGGGCGAAGAACTCTACCGCGACATGAAGGATGCCGGCGTGCTGCCCAACATGGTGATGGTCTTTGGCCAGATGAACGAACCTCCGGGCAGTCGGTTTCGCGTGGGCTTTGCCGCACTGACCATGGCTGAATATTTTCGCGATGAAGAGCACCGCGACGTGTTGTTGCTCGTCGACAATATTTTCCGCTTCATCCAAGCAGGCATGGAGGTGTCGGGTCTGATGGGACAGATGCCGTCACGCTTGGGTTATCAGCCCACCATGGGCACCGAACTTTCGGGCTTGGAAGAGCGGATCGCGAACACCGCCACGGGCGCCATCACTTCGATCCAAGCCGTGTATGTCCCAGCGGATGATTTCACCGATCCGGCGGCCGTCCATGCGTTCTCGCATCTCTCAGCCTCGATCGTGCTCTCGCGCCAACGCGCGAGCGAAGGACTCTTTCCCGCCATCGATCCGCTGCAATCCAGCTCGAAAATGGCGACCCCTGGCATCGTCGGCGAAAGGCACTACGCACTGGCGCAGGAAATCCGCCGCACCCTCGCGCAATATGCCGACTTGAAGGACATCATCGCCATGCTTGGCTTGGAGCAGCTTTCCCCTGAAGACCGTAACGTGGTCGGCCGGGCTCGCCGGCTGGAGCGGTTTCTGACTCAACCGTTTTTCACGACCGAGCAATTCACCGGCCACCAGGGGAAACTCGTGAGCCTTGAGGATTCGCTGGATGGCTGTGAACGCATCCTGCGCGACGAATTTAAGGACTTTCCTGAAAGCGCACTCTACATGATCGGAGCAATCGGTGAGGCCAAAGCTAAAACCCAATCACCATGAATACCTTCCGTTCGTCAGAGGATTCCTCGCTCAATCAAAAATACAGTGTGTTTCACAATCCACGCGCAGCCATCAACAAGAATCCAGACTACAATCCCCCAACGATTCAACTAACTCCATGATGAACAAGGTCTTCGTTTGGGACATACCCACCCGCATTTTTCACTGGGCCTTCGCCGCCTCACTCTCCGCCGCCATTATCATCGGTTTTCTCGTGGATGATGACCAGCCGCTTTTTCAACTGCATATGATTTTTGGTATCATTGCGATGTTCCTGCTTGTTGTGCGCATCGTGATGGGAGTAGTGGGATCACGATACTCGAGGTTCTCCAGCTATCCCATTCGTCCGCGTGAAATCGTTGGCTACATGATCAGTGCAGCTATTTCTAAGACTAGGCTTTACGCAGGAAACAATCCCGGATCTGCCATGGCCGCGGTGCTCATGTTCCTGCTGGTTCCCGCTTTGTTCATCTCGGGGATCGAATTTGGCGGAGAAGCGATGGAGGAACTTCACGAGCCCTTCGCCTGGGCATTGCTCATAGTGATTGCAATGCACCTCGCCGGTCTCGCCTGGCATACGTTCCGTCATCGGGAGAATATTTCACTCGCCATGGTCACGGGCAAAAAATCCGGCCAGCCCGAGGACGCTATTGCATCCGCCCATCCCGCGTGGGGAGTGCTTCTCCTGATCGGAGCCGGACTCTGGATTGGCGCGTTGTTTTTTAATCACAATTCAAAATCAGCTACCGTCAAACTGCCCGGCATTGGAGTGACGTTGCAACTCGGCGAAAATGAATCTGGTGGTGAGGAGGGGGACGATGACGATGATTGAAACCATGGAATCCGGTTGCGATGCCAACGACCAAACCAGAGGGACCCCATGACGCTTAAAGTGCTGCTTCCTTTTCAGGTCTTCGCGGAGAAAACCACGGTGTCGCGCATCGTAGCCGAAACCCATGAAGGTTCGTTCGGCCTGCTACCGCATCGGCTCGATTGCGTCGCAGCGCTGGCCCCCGGGATTCTGACTTACGAAACCGAAACCGACGGCGAGGTTTTTGTAGCCGTCGATGAAGGCATGCTGGTGAAGACAGGTCGGGACGTGCTCGTCTCCGTGCGCCGCGCCCTCGTCGGGAAAGACCTTAGTCAATTGCGTGAGGCGGTGATCCAAGAGTTCCTGACCCTCGATGAAGACGAACAGAGCGTGCGCACCGTGATGGCAAAACTGGAAACCGGATTCCTCCGTCGCTTGGCTACTTTTCGCCATGAGTGACCGGCCTAAAAAAACTCCCAACTCGGCGTCGCCGTTGGCCGCGCAGATTGGGGCTAAAGCGGCGCGCAAGGCCCGAGCCCGCAATTCTCCGCCGGACGTATGGTTCGGCCTCGGCATGATGGGACTGATCGGCTGGTCGGTCGTTGTGCCCACGTTGCTCGGCGCCGCGCTCGGCCTGTGGTTGGACAACCATTTTCCGGGCAAGCACGGTTGGACCCTAGCCCTGCTCGTCGCCGGTCTCGTGATCGGTTGTGCGAACGCTTGGTTCTGGGTCGCCAAAGAAGAGAAAGCCATGCGGGAAGAATCGGAGGATTGTGATGAATGATGCCATCATCCTCGGCTTCGCGGGTCTGGCGGGCATCGGGCTCGGCACTCTTTTCTTCGGCGGCCTGTGGTGGACGATCCGCCGCGGGACCTCATCCCCCTGCCCGGCCCGATGGTTTCTGGGCAGCGCTCTGTTGCGCATGGGGGTGGCCTTGGCCGGATTTTATTTTATCGGGGGCGGTGAATGGCCGCGTCTGGTCGCGTGCTTCGTCGGTTTTTTGGTCGCGCGATTCACGATCACTTGGCTGACCAAACCAACAAGAATAACACCCCGCGATTCCACCCCGGAGGTCCCTCATGCGTCTTAGCCCTGATCAACTAATTTTCTGGCAGCATGGCTTCATCAAGCTCAATGCTACGATCGTTTTTACGTGGGGCCTGATGCTCGTGCTGGCGGTTGGAGCGAGACTCATTACTCGGAATCTCACGGCGGAACACCAACGGTCCCGCTGGCAGAATCTACTCGAGATCGTCGTCACCGCCATCGCCACCCAGATCGAAGAAGTCGGGCTGAAGCAGTCGAAGAAATATCTGAGTTTTCTCGGCACACTCTTTCTTTTTGTAGCGGCGGCCGCGCTCTGCACGGTCATCCCCGGCTATGAGCCGCCGACCGCTTCGCTTTCGACGACGGCGGCGTTGGCGCTCTGCGTATTGGTGGCCGTGCCGTTATTCGGCATCGGGGAACGGGGATGGAGGGGCTACCTCAAGTCCTACGTGGAACCGACGTTCATCATGCTGCCGTTTAACATCATCAGCGAAGTGTCGCGCACACTCGCCCTCGCCGTGCGTTTGTTCGGTAACATGATGAGCGGAGGAATGATCATCGCGATTCTACTTTTGATCACGCCGTTTATTTTCCCCGTCGTCATGACCCTGCTCGGTCTGCTGACCGGCATGGTGCAGGCCTACATCTTTAGCATTCTCGCCGCGGTTTATATCGCCGCCGCCACTCGCACTGCCAAACCCGCCGCCCAAGTGGTGTCGGCTCCTATCGACTGAAACACCGAACCTCAACCCAGGTAGTTTTTTATGGATAACATGACCCTCATCGCCGTTGCCTCGATCATCGCAGCCGGCTTCTCCACCAGTATCGGCTGCATCGCCCCGGCCCTAGCTGAAGGCCGGTCCGTGGCTTCGGCCCTCACGGCGCTGGCCCAACAACCGGACGCCTCCGCCACCATCACCCGCACCCTCTTTGTCGGTCTGGCGATGATCGAGTCCACCGCAATCTACTCCTTCGTGGTCTCGATGATCTTGATCTTCGCGAATCCATTTTGGAACCACGTGATCGCTGGGGCGGCGCCAGCGGCAGGAAACTAATCTTATGCTCATCGATTGGTTTACGGTCACCGCCCAGACCCTGAATTTCCTCATTCTAGTGTGGTTGATGAAGCACTTTCTCTATCAACCCGTTTTGGATGCCATCGACGGTCGCGAGAAAAAAATCGCCACCGCCCTAGCCGATGCCGCAGCGACGAAAGCCGCAGCTGACCAGGACCGGGACGACTTTCAGCAGAAGCACGATGCCTTCGACCAAGAGCGCGCCAATCTCCTGACCACGGCCACGGACGAGGCGAAGGCGGAACATGAACGCCTCCTTACGGAAGCGCGCCAGGCCGCCGACACCCTCAGTGCCAAACGACAGGAGAAATTACGCACGGAGGCCGGGAATCTGCATCAGGCGCTCGCCCGACGCACGCAGCAGGAAGTGTTTTCTATCGCCCGTCAGACCCTCACCGACCTCGCCACGGCCGACCTGGAGGAACAGATAGTGGCCGTGTTCATGCATGACCTTTGGAATTTGAATGGCGAGCCGAAGCTAAAGCTGGAAGCCGCGCTCAAAAACATGACGGAGCCGGTGATCGTTCGCAGTGCATTCGACCTGTCGGACGAAGAACGTGCTTCGATTCACGACGCCCTCAACCAGACCTTCGCGGTCAAGGTGCCTCTCCATTTCGATACGGCGCCGGAGGTAGTCAGCGGGATCGAAATCACGATGAACGGTGAAAAAATAGCGTGGAGCATCGCGGACTATCTGACTTCGCTGGAGCAGGCGGTGGGCGAGCTGCTAAAACCACCGGCCAAGCCGGAGCCGGAGCCCAAAAAGAAAGCCGAACCGCAGTCCGAGACCGCGGTGAAATCCTCCGCGGAAACCGAACCAAAGACCGTTGAACCAACCGCCGCGCCCGCCAGCTCATGAGCGCATCGATTGATTCTCTGCAGACTGTTTTCGACCGCACCTTTACCGCAATCGGTCAGGCGCAGTCCACCTTTGCTCCGCGCCTCGCGGCCCGGGAGATCGGCATCGTCATTGATGTCTCCACCGGGATCGCCCGCGTGAGGGGTTTGCCCAACGTCGGCTTCGAAGAATTACTCGAGTTTTCCAGCGGGGTCTTCGGGATCGCCTTCAACCTCGATGAAGATGAGATCGGCGTCCTACTGTTGGGCGACTACGCGCATTTGCAGGCTGGTGCCGAAGTCAAACGCACGGGTCGCGTGATGGATATTGGCGTGGGAGACGAACTACTCGGGCGTGTGGTGGACCCGCTCGGTCGCGCCCTGGACGGTCTCGGCCTGATCACGACGAGCAGCCGTCTGCCCGTGGAGCGCCCGGCAGCGGCCATCATGGATCGCGCGCCGGTCACCGTGCCGCTGCAAACCGGACTTACGGTGGTCGATGCGCTCATCCCCATTGGCCGTGGCCAGCGCGAATTGATTTTGGGCGACCGTCGCACGGGTAAAACCGCGATCGCTCTCGACACGATTCTCAATCAGCGGGACCGGAATGTGGTGTGCGTGTATTGCTCGATCGGCCAGCGGGCTTCGGCCGTGGCAAAAGTGGTCGCCAGTCTGCGCGAAAAGGGGGCCATGGATTACACCGTGGTCATGGTCGCCGAAGGCAATGATGCACCCGGAGTGGCGTATGTCGCCCCTTACGCGGCGACCAGTATTGCCGAACACTTCATGGCGGCGGGCCGGGACGTCCTGATCGTCTATGACGATCTGACGCATCATGCCCGCGCCTACCGCGAGCTTTCCCTCTTGCTTCGCCGGCCCCCGGGACGCGAGGCCTTTCCCGGGGACATTTTCTACATCCATTCCCGGTTGTTGGAACGCGCCACCCACTTGAACCAGGAACGCGGCGGGGGCTCGCTCACGGCGCTCCCGATTATCGAGACCGAGGCGCAGAATATTTCCGCTTACATTCCGACCAATTTGATCTCGATCACCGACGGCCAGATCTACCTTTCGCCGTCGCTGTTTGAACTGGGCGTGCTGCCGGCGGTGGATGTCGGAAAATCTGTGTCGCGCGTTGGGGGCAAGGCCCAGTGGGCCGTCTACCGCGCGGTGGCCGGCGATCTTAAGCTCGCCTACGCGCAGTTCGAGGAGCTCGAAACCTTTGCCCGCTTCGGCGCGCGCCTCGACGACGACACGCGCAAGATCATCGCGCATGGCCGACGTATCCGCGCGTGTCTCAAACAGTCGGAATTTGCGCCGGTATCCGTTGCCGCGCAGATCACCATCCTATTGGCCCTGACCGCAGATCTCTTTGATCCAGTGCCGTTGGACCAAATGACCCCGGCCCAAAAAGCCGTGCGCGAAGCGGCGACGCATATTTCGCCGGACGTGGGGGCACGTTTCGAAACCGCCGACAAGTTGAGCGACGACGATCGCACGGCCATCATCGAAATCGCCCGTCAGGCGTTGGTGTCTTTCCAGCCGAAGCCGGAAGCAGAACCTGACGACCCTGACCAAAAGCCCGAAATTGAAGCGAGGGACGGGAACAAATCAGATCCCAAATCGAAAAAATCCGCCCCGGAGTCCGAACCGAAACCAGCAAAGACAACCGAACCTAAGCCTGCCGCAAAGGCTAAGGAAACCCGATGAGCGACACCTCGGCGAGCTTGCGAAGGAAGATCAGCAGCGCCGGCGATCTCCAATCGGTCGTCGCCGCCGTGAAGTCTTTGGCGGAACCAGCTGCCGCATGAAAAAGCTGAACCCATCGAGCAATGTTCCCGCGCGCACTCACGGGGTTCACCAGATTCGCGCCGAAGGCTCACCGATCGACCGACAAGTGTTGCTGCCGATTGAGAAATACATGCACAGCGAATCCATTAGCGGCGCGTTGCTTCTGGTTTGCGCGATCGCCGCGCTGGTGTGGGCCAACTCGCCGTGGAGCGCATCTTACTTTGCGCTGCGTGAGACGACGATTTCCCTCCAGTTCGGCTCGTTCGTCCTGGCGATGGATCTACAGCACTGGATCAACGACGGGCTGATGACCCTATTCTTTTTCGTGGTGGCGTTGGAGATCAAACGAGAACTCATCTACGGCGACTTGTCCGAGGCGCGCAAAGCGGCCCTGCCGATTGTGGCGGCATTGGGCGGAATGATTTTACCAGCGGCAATTTATCTCGCTCTCAACATCGGCGCAAAAGGTGCGTCGGGGTGGGGCATCCCGATGGCGACGGACATCGCGTTTGCTATGGCGATTCTCGCGCTGCTCGGCAAGCGCGTGCCCAGCCATCTGCGGATCTTCCTACTCACCTTAGCGATTGTGGACGACGTGGGTTCGATCTTGGTGATCGCGGTCTACTATACGCAGGATTTCAGCATGACCGGGATGGGGGCGGCGATCGCGACGCTGGGGCTGATGCTCGCAATGCGCCGAATGGGATTAAACTCGCCACTCGCCTACTTGTTTCCGGCGGTGATTTTCTGGGCGGCCATGTTGCAATCGGGCGTTCACGCCACCATTGCCGGAGTGATTCTCGGAGCCATCACTCCGGCGAAATCGCCGGGAAGCAAGAGCGCCTTTATTCAGTCCGTGCAGGAGACGCTGCCCGACGTATATGACTCTACCGACAAGAGAGTATCAGAGCGGAGCGAAGTGGTTCTCGGACGCATCGAAGAGCTGGCCCGGCAAACGGAATCTCCGTTGGGACGGCCGGACCGGATGGTTCATCCTTGGGTCGGCTATCTGGTGCTACCTGTCTTCGCGCTCGTGAATGCCGGCGTCGCACTGTCCGGTGAGTTTGTCCGGCAGGCGTTCACCAGTCCGGTGACGCTGGGCGTGATGGGCGGCTTGATCGCCGGCAAGGCGGTCGGAGTCTCCGGGCTGTCATGGCTGGCGGTGCGCCTGGGCTGGGCCGAGCTGCCTGAGGGAGTGACTCGGCGGCACATCTTCGGCGCGGGATTGATCGGCGGGGTTGGTTTCACGGTGGCGCTGTTCATCACCGAGCTGGCGTTTGTGGACAAACTCTTGATCGAACAAGCCAAAGCTGGCGTGCTCGCCGCCTCACTCATTGCGGTGCTGGGCGGGTATTGGTTCCTGCGCATCGCCAGCCGTGGACAAACGAAAAACCAACCGATGGGGAACGAATCATGAGCGATACCATCGCGAGTCTGCAAAGGAAGATCAGCAGCGCCGGTGATCTCCAATCGGTCGTCCGCACGATGAAAGCCTTGGCCGCATCGAGTATCGGCCAATACGAGAGATCGGTCCATGCTTTGGGCGACTATTATCGCACCATCGAACTCGGGTTGGGGGCATGCTTTCGCGCCCGCTCAACTGCGATGCCGAACGCGAAACGGAGCAGCCCCGGGCAAGCGACCGAGATCGGCGCGGTGGTGTTCGGTTCGGATCAGGGGCTCGTCGGGCAGTTCAACGACATCGTCGCGGATTTTGCGATCGAGACCCTTGCCGCGTTGCCCGGCAAACCGCAGGTTTGGGCCGTAGGCGAACGCGTGCACGCTCGGCTGACAGACGCTGGCCTGATCCCGGTCGGTCTCTTTGCGGTGCCGAATTCCGTCAAGGCGATTGCGCCGCTGGTCGGACAAATTCAACTCAAGAGCGAAGCGCACCAGCCCCAGGGCGAGTATGCGCAACTCTACGTTTTTCATAATCGCCCGCAGGATGGTGCTGTCTACGAGCCGGTCTTTCAACACCTGCTGCCGCTCGACGCGGATTGGATCGAAGGTCTGGCACAAAACCCTTGGCCGACGCAGGTGTGGCCTGAGGTCGTGGGCGACGGCACGACGACGCTGCGGGCGCTCGTTCGCGAATATCTTTTTATCTCATTTTTCCGCGCTTGCGCGGAATCGCTGGCCAGCGAGAACGCGAGCCGGCTGGCGGCCATGCAACGGGCCGACAAGAACATTGATGAGCTGTTGGAGACGCTCCGCAGCAGCTTCCATCGTTTGCGTCAAAGCGGTATCGATGAAGAATTGTTTGATGTCGTTTCCGGTTATGAGATGTTGGCCAAGCAGAAAAGTCATCCCGAACGTTAGACTGTCTCGATCATAACGCAAACGCCCCGGAAAATTTAGAATCTACCCGCCGCGGCCAGGCACCCTTTAATATGAAGTTCAAAATCGACCCCGCTAAATTCCGCGTGCCTCCCGCGACGGAAATCGACCTCGCAAAGTGGCCCACGAAGGTGAAACGCGTCTATGATTCCAAAGGGGACTACCACAAGCTGCTCGACAAACAAGTGGATACACTGGCCAAGCTGCAACGCCTGCACTACGCCTCCAATCGCACCTCATTGCTGCTGATCTTCCAGGCAATGGATGCGGCCGGCAAGGACGGCGCGATTCGGCATGTCATGTCTGGCGTCAATCCGCAGGGTTGCCAGGTCTTCAGCTTCAAGCAACCGAGCGCCGAGGAACGGGAGCACGACTTTTTGTGGCGCACAAACAAGTGCCTGCCGGAGCGCGGGCGGATCGGCATCTTCAATCGTTCCTACTACGAAGAGGTGCTGATTGTGCGTGTCCATCCGGAGTTGCTACGCGCCCAGGGTTTGTCCGACGACGCCATCGCCGGCCACGCCATCTGGGAGGAGCGGTTCCAGTCGATCAAGGAAATGGAAGCACATCTGCATCGCGGTGGCACGCGTGTGATCAAGTTCTTCCTGCACCTGTCCAAGGACGTGCAACGCGAACGCTTTCTCTCCCGGATTGATAAGCCAGACAAGAACTGGAAATTCAGCGAAGCCGATGTGGCGGAGCGCAAACACTGGGACGATTATATGCGCGCGTATGAAGTCTGCCTGTCGGCCACGAGCACCGAGGATGCTCCGTGGTTTGTGATTCCGGCCGACGACAAAAAGAACGCGCGGTTACTCATCTCGCAGATCGTCGTCGACTCCCTAAAGGCACTCAAAATGAGCTACCCCAAAGTCAGCCCAGCGCGGCGGAAGGAACTGCTAAAGCTGCGCAAAGAGCTGTAATTCCGTCTTGCCCGTCGGTCGGCAGGTCGTAACCCCAACTCCCGCCGCGCGTGGTGACGCATTTTGTTACCGCCAAAAAACTAGGCAATGACGATTGCAAGGTAATCACAGAAATCGTCCGACAGGCCCTCGCCTCATTATCATCCGACTCGGAAAGGAGCATTCCTTCCTCGCTCAAAACTTAAGTCCAACTGACGAAGCCCCCCAAAAGCCAATGACCGCTAATCCCTCGCAACGCCCCCTTCCTTCAAATCTGCGATCCGCCTCGGTGGGGTTGGTGCTGGCGATCCTCACGATCCTATTTGGTCAGGGGATGGGAATCGTTTTCGGCCTGAATGAGGACAGTATCAAGTCGCGTTTGAAAGCGGACGCCGCCGAAGTCCAGCAAACGGTCTATAAGGATGACCGAGCTGCCAGCAAGGCGGTCGTCGATAAATCCTGGACCTACATGAAACGGGCCCATCTTCATGCGGGAGGAATGGGTACCACTGCAGTCGCCCTGATCATCGTACTCTGTCTCGTCGGAGCCTCAGGCAAGGCTACCTCCCTCATCAGTTTGGCTTTTGGCGCGGGCGGGCTGGGCTATTCGATCTTCTGGATGTGGGCTGGATTCAGGGCACCGGGACTCGGCAGCACAGGTGCGGCCAAGGAGTCACTCAAGTGGCTAGCCATGCCATCATCCGGTGGCTTCGTGCTCGCGACGGTCGCGGTTTTCATTGTGGTCATCGTTTGGATGCGGGCAAGTAGACGAGAGCAATCGCGACCGTGAAAACGCGTCCCACACCATTGATTTGGCTCCGGGTAAAACGTCAATTAATGAAATACTGGGAAATTCATTGCCCTCACGAGATCGACTGGCTCCGTGCCACAGGGCTCGGACCCGGTAGCAGTGGTTGCCCATCAAAGGGCGCGGCTCACCGCCGACAGCAGTTCGGAAACCGTAAATGGTTTAGCCAGAAACGCATCGATGCGTGTCCAAGGATCGTGGGATAACTTCGACGTATTGATCGCACTCAAGTTGCCTGAGACCATCACGACCGGTAACTTCATGTTGGCGTTACGTAACCGGCGGACCAAAGCCAGTCCCGAAACCCCAGGCATGATGTAATCCGTCACCAGTAAATCATAATTGCCATCGAGCAGTGCCTGCCAGGCGCGTTCCCCATTCACGGCCTTATCGACACGATAACCCGCGATTTCTAAGGCCATAGCTTCGACGATCAGCACACCAGGATCGTCGTCCACGATAAGAATCCGGTGGGAGTCACCTGAGGCTACTGGTGTTGGTGAAGTTGTCATAACGGCGTGGTGTTAGTGTTGACGGGATGGCGTGCTTGGCCGCGTGAGACGTGGCAACCGACACGTTAGCCGTAATTTCGGGGATTTTCCATAGGGTGAAACCCTGCTTTGACCGTCTCTCTCCGGGTACTGCGGGAGGCGGATCGCGGTTCACGGTGTTTTCCTGACCGTGATTTGGTTGTCGACAAGCTCAAGACGAGAGCAGGCTACGGCGATAGCGGCGATGGCCACCCGGTCTGCTGAGCTAGGTACGGAGCCCCGTAAGGTCACACGTTCGTTGACGGTGCCGACGTCCACTTTTTCTCCTGTGATATTTGCTGCGTGAATACACCGAAGGATCCGCACCGTGATATCGACGTCACGGGAGTTGCGACCCTGATCAATCACCACCGCGGAGGAGGGGCCGGCGTAGTTTTCTTGGGCGCAGTAGCTGTTGATATGAAGTTCCTCAGACGTGAAAATGAACTGCGGCTCGTCGGAAAAGTCTTGAATGCTGTCATCGAGTAGCAGGCCATCGCGCCGGTCATTGAACTTGAGTGCCATGGGGGGGATAACGCTCTTCGCATTCGAATCGCCTGGTGCGATCACGATAATGCTGAGCACGCGCCCGCGAAATACATCGAAACGTAGCGCCCACACTTTACCTAGCTTCTGATGCTGCAGATTGGTAACCGGAAGGTTTACAATCTCACTGGAACGCTCGACGTAGCCCAGCATCGATTTGGGGCAAACGCCGCGCCCTGCCATGATCGTGCCCTGCTCCACAAAATAGGGTTCCTGCCGAAATACCGGTAGGCCGCAGCGACACGATTGTTGCGGTCAGCGTTGTTCCAGCTGGCCAGGTTGATTGCGGGCGCTGCGGCAAATGCCTCCTGACTGATGTTGAGACGGTAAATCAAATCGACTGGATCGGGGAGGAGGGCAAGAGGCGGCACGGCGACGGTTTTGCCGCTGGTGAAAAGGCCTTCTTTCGACTCCACTAATACCTCGATAATTCGGCCATTCTTTAGGTCGATACCCAAATCGTGGATACGCCCGAGGGGTTCGTCACGAAGGTTGCGCACTGCGATGGTGTGAAAGTTGTGAAAATCGAGGACCGGGCCGATGGCTTGAAGCGAGGCCGCGCTTGGGGTGGATGTATCTGGGGTCAGATTTCCCGCACAATCTTGGATCGTGACGACTACACAGGCCGACAGCAGGCAGGTCAGGAGCGGTGATAAGATGGTTTTCACGGCGTAGGTCTTTCCCGGTTGATGGCTAGGTTGAACCCGCCTGAGCTTCTTAGCTATGGGGTGTTGACCCAGCTGCCTCAACCAGGGGGTCTTCGCCCCATAGACGGGGAATCGCGGATGTTGGAGAATCCTCTCGATGCAAATTCAAATAGATACCGACCATAACATCGAAGGTCACGAGGCGCTGTCCGAACACATTCGCGAAGTCGTCACGCATGCCATGGCCCACGAAGCCGCGCACCTCACGCGAATAGAAGTCCATCTGAGCGATGAAAACGGTCCGAAAACCGGACCCAACGTGGTGCGTTGCACCATGGAGGCGCGCCTAGAACACCAGCAACCGCTCAACGTGACGCTCGATGCCGAGTCTGTGCATCAGGTGATCGCCGGCGCGGCAGACAAGTTGGCCCGGGTGGTCGAGCAGACCGTGGGGCGACTACGGGATGAACGCAGGCGTCGGACGGATTGAACCAGAATCTGACGCACGGCGATGAACGACACCATCGCGAGTCGGCAAAGGAAGATCAGCAGCGCCGAAGATCTGCGGGCCGTCCGCACGATGAAGGCCCTAGCCGCATCGAGCGGCGGTCGATACGCGAAATTGGGCTGCGCCATGGGAGACTACGATCGCACCAACGAACTCGGGGGTTGGGCGCGTCTTCGTGACCGCTCAACAGCGATGTCGGACGCGAAACGGAGCAGCCCCGAGGAAGCGACCGCGATTGGCGCCGCTCGTCGGCCAGAGTCAACTCGAGAGCGAAGCGCACCGAGTCGAAGACGAGTAGGCGTCGTTCTAAGTCTTCCATAATTGCTGCCAGGCTAGTGCTATATAGGAGTCAGTCTGTCAGCACCTGCTGCTCCTCGACGCGGCCGGGGTCAAACATCTGTCGCAAAACCCCCTAGCCGACCCACGTGTTGCCCGAGGTTGTGGGCGACGGCGCGACGTAGGCGATGGTGGCCGGATATTCTCCAGCCAGATCGCCGCCTAATAGTTCGATGATCCGGGCGCCGGTGATTTTGATTTTCTTAGTCTTTTTTTGGTGGGCATGAATATCGTTCGGGTTACGGAGTGGCGTTCTTTTCATGTGCGGCCGGCCAGACGCCGTCGTCGACGAGCTGTTCGGTTATGCTGCGGCCTTCGTTGTCTTCGCCCGGGCTGAACGACTCCGGAGTCTGATGTCCCGTCGAGCCGGGCACGGGATCCCCGCTCCCTGATTCGGGGATAGCGTCAATCAGGGCAACTTAGCGGTCGAGGTCGGTTTCGCCAGTGACTTCCCGCTTGGTCTGTTCGTAGTCGGCCTTGTTTATTTGGGGCGAGGCTCGACCGGACATCACGGTCAGTTGACGCGAACGGTCTTGAGCCATCACGCGCGTCACCGGACCGAGGCCCGATGAGTTGGCGGCGCTGTCTGGTTTGGCTGGGTAGTGATTTATGGGGTGTCCTCTCCTGTTTGAGCAACGTGGGTTTCCGCGGTATGTTGGATATCCGCCTTGCTGAGGTTTACGTGGACCGCCGAGCCCTCGTAGTTGATCTGGGTGATCCGGTCGGTCGGAATCTGGATCTGTTTATGGGCATACCAGTGCCCGGTTTCGACAATGAGCTCGGGGATCGCCCAGCTTTTATTGTCGATCAGAAAGCCCGACACCTCGCCGATGTCACCGTCGGTGGTGTGGATGCTGTAGCCGGTTACGGCACGACAACTTCGGAGGTGCTTGTCGTCGCGGTGATGGTGCTGCAATTTGGACTCCGAATTCTCGCGTAAGGGCGGCATGAGCACCGGAAGGCCGCCGACGCCCCACAACCCGGAGCCATTCCAATAAGCCGGCCAGCCGTAATACTTGTAGTAGTCGATCTCGTATTGACGGGAAACTGGGCGATTCAATTCGATCGACGGACTTTCTTCGATTTGCTTGCGGCGCAGTTTGACGTGCAAGGTCTTTTCAACCTGATCTCGGGTGGTAAAGGCGTGGGGAGAGAGCAGGACGAGACGCCCAGCCAGCCAATCTCCGGTATCCGCGACCAGGTAGCGAATAACCCAAGTCTTGTCGTCGAAATAAAAGTTCTTCACGTGGCCGATGTCGCCGTCTAGAGCCGCGATCTTGTCGCCGTAGAGTTGCTTGGTATTATGTAGCATAGAATAGTCTTTTTTGGGTTATGGTTGTTTGAGCCCCTCAGGGGTGTCCGCCGTTTGCGTCTCAAGCTGGGATCGGAGCATCCAAGCCGTTTTTTTCATGGTGCCCCATCAGGGCCGGTAAGGAAGTCGGCGGTGACGGTGGCCTTGTAGCACTCCGCGCAATCGACGCTGTTGGCGAGGAGTTGCGAGGTCAGATCCTTGTCGAGGGCGAGCAACTCGGCGAGCATCTGCTGGGGGGCCGAGACCGGTGCCGGGATCCGCGGAGAGGCGGGTGGCCTTGGTCAATTCGGTCCAGTTACCTCGGGCTCCCGTGCCGATGGCGTGGGCCCACTCGGCAATGTCGACTATCCAGTCGGCGATCTGAACGTAGTGGGATTCGAATTGCTGGTGCAGGCTGAGGGAATCCCGGGCCGGTCACGTTCACGTTCCGGTGGTCGTCCCGGGTGGTGGTGTAGAGCACATACTCGTTGGCGAGTAGGAGGTTGATGATTTGGCCAATCTCGAGACGATCCTCGTCGTTTAATCCGATATTTGTTTTTATAAAGCGTAGGGTGAAAGGGGGGCGATGAATAGGTAAGGGAGGGACCGGCTAATAATGCGGCACTCGGAAGGCCGGGGGCGAAGGTCTCTGCGATTTTTGGTCCACCCTAGGTTTGATGATCACGACCTGGTGGTGGGTGAAGGAGTTCATCTATTATATCTCCGGCATCGTTTCCGGTGAGTTTCCTTTGCAGCAGGTTATCGGCGATGAGCGGGAGATTAGGAGAGCGGGTAGTTTTTTAAGTTTGATAAGCGGTTTGATAAGCGATGTGAGGAGAGTCTAGGGGCTCGCACGTCATCGTCGCTATGGGGCAATAACCTACCTTGCTTGGCGCCGTGGCGGTGCGGCCATAACGCGCAGCCTAGCTATTCGCGTTTGGAGCCATTATGGAGGGTTACCGGTATGAGCTGCGTTTGGTCTCGCTTGCCTTGGCCGCAACGCCGGAAGTTCGAGCGTTCGGGGCTGGTCCCGATCAGGTCAGCTTGATGTGCAATCCGCTCTCGATGATACCGTGAGCTATGGCGTAGCGGGTCAGGCCCGCGGTCTCATGAATGTCCAGTTTTTCCATCAAATGCTGCCGGTGTTTTTCTACGGTCTTGATGCTGATGCTGAGCAAGCCGGCCACCTGCTTATTGGCTTGGCCTTCAGCCACCAATTGGAGCACTTCCGTCTCGCGGGATGTCAACCGCGTGCTGTTTTTTTTAATCAACCCATTTCGGTCACGCGGCCGTTTTCTTTCTGCGGCCAGCCGCGTGGCGATCGCCGGACTATAATAGTTTTTGCCGCCAGCGACCTCATGAATGGCGGTGGCGAGAATCTTCGCCGAGGTTTGTTTTTCTAAAAAGCCCGCCGCCCCGACCGCCATCGTGCGCTCGATGTATTCATCGTCACTGTGGGCCGAGAGGATGAGCACGCGGGCCTCCGGATTGTGAGCCAAAATTTGTCCTGTCGCCGCAAGTCCGTTGAGCTCTGGCATGGCAATATCCATGAGTATGACGTCAGGGCTTAGCGCGGCCGCGAGCGTTACCGCCTCCCGGCCCGTCTCGGCTTGTCCGACTACCTCGCAATTACCCTCCGTCTCCAATAAGGTGCGTATCCCCTGCCGCACTACGGCGTGATCTTCAGCCAGTAGGACGGTGATTTTCTTCGTTTTGCTCA
>Ga0222651_1000858_pt1 | contig 16652 bp, 18 predicted proteins | sample AntAcemetagen369_FD_179855 | JGI IMG/M metagenome (GOLD analysis project Ga0222651, IMG submission 179855) | Saline water microbial communities from Ace Lake, Antarctica - #369 | ecosystem: Environmental > Aquatic > Non-marine Saline and Alkaline > Saline | place: Antarctica: Ace Lake...
AATGGAATAGGCGATTATACGGCCAGTGCAATTGCTTCTATATGCTTCAACCAACCTGAGGCTGTGGTGGATGGAAATGTATACCGGGTGTTGGCACGTTATTTTGGTGTGGATCTGCCCATAAATAGTTCTGAGGGCATTCTCTACTTTAAGGAATTGGCCATAAAAATTATGGATTCCCGGAACATTAGGGACTACAATCAAGGGATAATGGAATTTGGGGCCTTGCAATGTACTCCCAAGAAGCCGGACTGCGACAGTTGTCCTTTGCAGGAAAGTTGTGTGGCTTATGCAACCAACAACATTGATGGCCTACCCGTAAAAATTAAAAAGAATAAGGTCCGTAATCGTTATTTTAATTATTTGGTCCTGGTAGATGAAAATAAACAGACCTTGTTGCAACAAAGGAAAGGGAAAGGTATTTGGCAAAATTTATATGAATTCCCATTGATGGAAACGGAGAAGTACTTTGAACAGACGGAAGTGGCTCAAAATCTGGGGGATTTTGTTACGGTGGAAGAGCCCTCGGAAATATACTTATACAATGAAAATAAAATAGTTCATAAACTTTCCCATCAACATTTGCACACTAGGTTTTGGATCATCACCTTTGACGGTAATCTAAAAAATGGAATACAAGTAGCTGAACTTCATAAATATCCTGTTCCAGTTTTAATTGCAGATTTTATAAAAACGTTTAAAATTTAGTACTTTTGAGGTATAATTTGAGTTATGAGCGGAACACTAAATAAGGTAATGCTGATCGGGCATTTGGGAGACGAGGTTAAGATTCACTTTTTTGAAGGCGGGAACTGTATTGGAAGGTTTCCATTGGCTACCAATGAAACATATACCAATAAGCAGACTGGGGAAAGGGTAACCAATACTGATTGGCATAATATTGTAATTAGGAACAAGGCCGCGGAAATTTGTGAAAAGTACCTTAGTAAAGGAGATAAAATATATGTGGAAGGCCGGCTGAAAAACCGTCAATGGCAGGGAGAAGATGGCAATACAAGATATACCACCGAGGTGCATGTTCAGGATTTTACTTTTTTGACCACCAAAAAAGAGAGTATGGCCAACTCCCAAGCAAGCAACCAGCCTCAGCCTCAGCAGGAACAATCCGCAACAAAAAATACGGCAAATAAGGTTAATGAGCCATTAGGCAACAACGGACCCGAAGAGGAAGATGATCTACCATTCTAGACTAATTAAATTTAAAGACTGACTATTGGACCCAGACCCCCTTAGTTTATTATTGAATTTTATTGCAATCGATAGCGGTTTTGCCCTAAAAATCGCAATACTTTTAATTTTGTTGTTTTGCTCTGCCCTTATTTCTGGTGCCGAGGTTGCTTTTTTTGGTCTATCTCAAACCGAAGTCAATGAAATAGGCGAAAAAAAGACTGCAAAGGGTAAAATCATTGTCCAGCTGTTGGACCGTCCAAAAAAACTATTGGCCACAATACTAATTGCAAATAATGCCATAAACATTGGTGTAGTATTGTTGTTCAATAACATAGGTGACACCATTTTCGCCACAATTACCTATACTATTTTTGGGATTATACCTGTACGTTTCCTTTTGGAAGTGGTAGTTGTTACTTTTTTAATATTGATGTTCGGCGAGATTTTACCTAAGGTATATGCCAATCGCAATAAATTTACTTTTGCCTTTTTTATGACCTTTCCGCTAAAGGTGTTGGATTTTTTATTTTCCCCTCTAAGTTTACCTATGAGGTCCGCCACCATTTTCCTATACAATAAATTGGGCAAGCAGAAATCCAATCTGAACGTTGGACATTTATCCCAGGCGTTGGAGCTTACTTCGGAGGGTGATACCACCATGGAGGAGCAGAAAATACTCGAAGGCATCGTCTCCTTTGGAAATACGGACACTAAACAGGTGATGCGCCCCAGAATAGATATTTTTGCCCTTAACGAGGAAATGAAATTTTTGGAAGTGTTGTCCGAGATAAAGACCCACGGCTATTCCAGGATACCTGTTTTTTCACAAAATTTGGATAATGTTTTGGGAGTTTTATACGTTAAAGATCTCTTGCCCTATATAGACAGAAAATCTTTTAGTTGGATGTCTTTGATCAGGGAGCCTTATTTTGTTCCTGAAAATAAAAAATTGGACAACTTGCTGCTCGAGTTCCAATCCAAGAAAAATCATTTGGCCATTGTAGTGGATGAATATGGGGGCACTTCCGGGATAGTAACCCTAGAAGATATTATTGAGGAAATAGTAGGGGATATCAGTGATGAATTTGATGATGAGGATTTAATTTTCTCAAAGCTGGATGATTTTAACTACGTCTTTGATGGCAAAACGGCTTTAAAGGATTTTTATAGAGTGGCTAAAATTGAGGATGAAGATGATTTTGAAGAGAAAAAAGGGGAATCTGAAACGGTGGCGGGTTTTGTCTTGGAGATTGCTGGAAGCTTTCCAAAAAGGGGAGAGGTAGTATTGTTCAAAGATTATCAATTTATAGTGGAGAGCCTTGATAAGAAACGGTTGAAGCAGATAAAAATAACGTTACCACATGAAGCTTAATATAGGACTTTTAATTTTTTTGGTATGTTTTATTGCGGCTTGCGAAGAAACTTTTCTGCCCAAGCCAAAAGCAATGCTTCGGTTGGAATATTCCCCTGGTAAGGAGGAACTTTTGCAAACCCAGCATTTTTCCATCAATTACAATGAAATGGCTAGGCTAAAATCCGCGTCCAGTACTTCCTTCGTTTTGGACTATCCGCTGATGAAGGGTTCTATTTTTGTTAATTACAAGGAGGTGAACGGTAATTTGGACAAGCTTCTTTCAGATGCCCAGAAACTAAGCTACGAGCACGTATTAAAGGCTGAGGGTATTTATGAGGAACCGGTAGTTAATGAACTTCATAAAGTATATGGAATGTATTATGAGATAAAGGGTGATGCCGCTTCCCAGTCACAGTTTTATGTAACGGATAGTATAAAAAACTTTGTGACCGGGTCTTTGTATTTTTATGCCAAACCCAATTATGATTCTATTTTGCCAGCAGCGGAATACTTACAGCAGGATATACGCAATATTATTGAATCCTTGCGTTGGAAGGAAAAATAAACGGATTAATTGCTTTTTAACAATTCCTCGGCCTTTTTTATACTGGAATTTATTTGATCCCGAAGGGCTTTGACATTTGTTTCTTCTTCATCCAACCATTTTTGTTTCTCTTCGGACAAGGTTTTGCCTTTCAATATTTCATCCCCGTCAAAGCGATCGCCAAACCCTTTCATCCAATCCATCATAGCTTTATGGGAAGCCTTTAAATCCTCTCTTGCCGCTGCATAGTTGTCCGAAGACGCATCGTTGGTCATAACTTCATCCAACTGCGAGACCAATTCACCTATAGTCCCCATTTTGGGCATTAGTTCGTCATGAATGGCCATTACCTCCTTCATTTGGGAGACCTCATTGTTTTTATCCTTACAGGAATAGGTAAAGGCGATTAAAAGGGATAGAACAAGAATTAATTTATTTTTTGTCATCGGTAAATCTTAATACTAAGTTACAGGCTTTTTTTCAAATCCAAAGATACTGAATTGGGGTTAGTGTATACTGCGTTTGGATCCTATATTTACAAAAACCGACGAATATTTTGTTATGTTAAAGTGATATTTCATAGACAACCTAACACAAATCTTGGGTAGACCCCAGGAAATATCAATTTAATTAACATTGTGGAAAAGGGGTGCTTTTTTGATTGCCTATTAAACAATGAGTCTGTGAATGGTTGATCAGGGGTTTGATGGTTAAACGGAGATCAAAATCAATTCCTTGTTAATTTGCGTGCGTAAATCATTAAAATTCTGTAAATTAAATGCATAACCTAAAAATTTAAACCCATGAAACATTTTACGCTCCCGATTAGGTTTGGAATAGCTGTAAGTGGCTCCTTAATTGCCTATTTCTTGTTGTTGTCCCTTTTCAACTTACATACCAACATATTTTATAGTCTTTTTAATGGTGTAATAACGGGATTCGGAATATATGAGGCTATAAAATACTATAGGGTTAAAGAGGGACCTGCCTTTAATTACGGCAAAGGTTTTTCAGCAGGAATTGTTACCGGCTTTGTGGGAACCTTGATTTTTACTATATTTTTCGCCTTTTATGCTACTGAAATAAATCTTGGATTTTTAGATGAGCTTTCCAAAGTCTGGTTCAGGGATTATAATACTTCTGAGGGTATTGTGTTCTTTACCGTGGCCATTATGGGTTTTGCTACTTCCCTAGTGTTGACCCTTGCATTTATGCAATTGTTCAAGTCTTCCAACAACCTTAAAAGAAAATCAGTTTAAAAATCTTAAAAATCACTTGTGGATTAAGGATTTAGGAGTATATTTGCACCCGCCTAAGTAAATATTAGGCTAGTTCTTAAATTTATAAATAACACAAGCTATGTACGCAATTGTAGAGATAGCAGGGCAGCAATTTAAAGTTGCGAAAGACCAAAAAGTGTATGTTCACCGTTTACAAGACGAAGAAGGAAGCAAAGTAACCTTTGATAACGTTCTTTTATTGGAAGATGGTAGTGACATTACAATTGGCGCCCCAGCTATAGACGGAGCCGCTGTTGAGGCGAAAGTCATTAAGCACCTAAAAGGTGATAAGGTAATTGTCTTTAAAAAGAAAAGACGTAAGGGTTACAAAAAGAAAAACGGTCACCGTCAATATTTGACAGAAATAGTTATAGAAGGTATCATTGCCTCTGGAGCTAAAAAATCTGAGAAAAAAGCGGAACCAAAAAAAGCAGCCAAACCTGCCCCTAAAAAAGCAGAGGTAAAAGCTGAAGCACCTAAGAAGGTTGAAGCTAAAGTAGCTAAGAAGGTTGAAGCTAAAGTAGCTACCGAAGATTTGAGTAAAAACACGGTTGCTGAGCTAAGAGAATTGGCAAAAGCTAAAGGAATTGAAGGTTATTCTTCAATGAAAAAAGCTGAATTAATTGCCGCTTTAAGTTAATAACAAGAATTAAAAAATTATATCATGGCACATAAGAAAGGTGTAGGTAGTTCTAAAAACGGTAGGGAATCAGAATCGAAACGTTTAGGCGTTAAGATTTATGGTGGTCAAGCTGCCATTGCAGGAAACATCATTGTAAGACAACGTGGTACTAAGCATAACCCAGGTGAGAATGTTTACGCTGGAAAAGATCATACTTTGCACGCAAGGATAGATGGTCTTGTTAAGTTCCAAAAGAAAGCTGGAGGTAAATCTTATGTTTCTATTGAACCATTTGAAGCCTAAAAGGCAAGTCTTTTAAGTTTTATGAACCCTCTTTGGAAACAAAGAGGGTTTTTTGTTTCTTTTAGTTTTTTAGGAAAAATCAAGTAAAACGTATGTTGAAATTGTTCTTCCATTTTACACAAGTGTTTTTTATCGGTTTTCGTGAATCTTTGATTTTTTTGCTTGTCCAATGAAACCGTTGAAGTAGGTTCGCGAATTCATATTTAAGAAATAACCAGGCATGAGTTAAACAAAAAAAAGACTTTTTTTGAATAGGTGGCCCCTAAAATCCTGGGATTTTATGAATCAATGCTACGGCCTCAATTAATTACAAGGCTTCAATAATTCTTTACGACCATCCCATCTCCACTAAGGCAGAAGATTCACTAAAGAACGGAATTTCAAGACAATGATCTTGTGATACTTAGTGTTGTTCGGAAAAAGAAACGGCCTATTTTCAATTTCATTTTAAATCAAGTGGTTTTCACATTGGGTAATGGAAGCCGTTCAAAAAGCATTTCACCCAAGTGAAGGCGGCCAGGGCGGTACGGTCTTTGAAAGCGCGTGGATTTAAAATGAAATTTAAAATCAGCCTAGCGTTTTTTGGTTCGTTTTTTGGGCGATGCAAAAAATGAACAGAATCCGAACTCTCGGGTTATTTATTCTATTTTTTTAATTTACGCACAACTTTTAGAATGACCCTCCAAAAATTTGGCCTATTCATGGAAATGGAATACCTTCCTTAAGCCGGATTCATTACCACGACTGACTCCTAAAGTTGTTCAACTTTGCAAAGGCAACTGTTTCGGACAAATAGTCCACAAGATTATAGCTGGGTATAGGCAGGATACTTTCTAAAAGTTGGGTATCCCATTCATTGGGCTTGGAGGTCATATAAGGGTGTAAATGCACTCCAATAGTTTCATAGTAATATTCTTCCAATTTTGAGGAAAACCCTGTTGAAGTATTAATGTGGTCTTCGGTAAAACTAAAATTGGAGAACCCCACTACCTTTAAAATTTTCGAGATACCCTTTATCATATTGGTCTCCTTGGAATGAACAATGTTTAATTGTTGAATATCCGTAGAAATTACCCTTGCAATTACTTCAGCCGCATAATCGGTTGGAATAATATTTAAACCGGTACCTACCTTGGTGGTAATTCTTATGGAATCCTTGGAGTTGTTGTTGTGAAAAAACTTCGCAAAAAGGTAAAAGACCATATATTTTGATATGAAGTAGTTTGGGCTTTCATTAATATTTCCTCCAAGAACGCTAGGTCTTAAAATTTGAATGGGAATATTACTTTCCTTACCGGCTTTTAATAGAAATTTTTCGGATGCGTGTTTGGAAGCTTCGTAATAATTGCGATAATTGTTGTTTGTTATGTTGGAATAATCATTATCCAATAGTCCCCCAATATTTCCGGCGGCAAATGCAGTACTTATATATACAAATTTTAGAATAAACTTTTGATAGGTATTGAAAATGTCTTTGGTAAACTGTAGATTCTGGTTAAAAATTTCCTCTTCAGCAGCAGGGTCGGTCGATAAATTTACAAAACCAGCCGAATGTATAAAATAGTCTATTTTATTGTTTCCTAGGAATGAAGCAGGATTTAAAAGGACTTCAGCATCGACAGTAACAATTTTATTTAAAATTTCTGGGAGATTATTTTTTACAAAATCAGTGGAATAGTCACTCGATACTACTTTAGCAACACGTTCCTTTGCGCTTACCGAAGTTTTTTTCCGAACAGGAAGGTATATGGTTTCGATGCTTTGAAAGCGGAGTTCTAATAGGGTAAATAGCACTTGAGAACCCAAGGTTCCGGTTGCACCTGTTAAGAGTATGGTCATTAGGTTTACGTGAGAATTGAAAAAATAAAAATCCTTATCTGTTTAAGTAAGATAAGGATTTTGATCTATTATAATAAAGGTGTCCAGAATCTTTCTATTTCTGAGGAAACCCTAGTACCTGTAATAATCCGGTTTAAATGGACCTTTAACAGTAACGCCTATGTATTCTGCTTGCTCTGGTCTTAAAGTTTCCAGTTCCACTCCCAACCTCTCTAAATGTAAGGCGGCCACCTTTTCATCCAAATGTTTCGGCAGCATATAAACGTCGTTATTGTATTTGTCAGTGTTGTTCCAAAGTTCCATTTGGGCCAAAGTCTGGTTGGTGAACGAGTTGCTCATTACAAAACTTGGATGACCTGTAGCACAACCTAAGTTAACCAATCTACCTTCCGCCAAAAGAATGATATCCTTACCATCAATAGTATATTTATCTACTTGTGGTTTTATCTCATCCTTGGTATTGCCGTAATTTTTGTTCAACCAGGCCATGTCTATTTCATTGTCGAAATGCCCAATATTGCAAACGATGACCTTATCTTTCATCACCTTAAAATGTTGTGACTGAATAATATCCTTATTACCGGTAGTGGTTATTACGATATCGGCATTACCAACAACAGTATCCATTTTTTTCACTTCAAAACCATCCATTGCAGCCTGTAGGGCACAAATTGGATCTATTTCGGTAACCGTAACAATAGAGCCTGCTCCTTTGAAAGATGCGGCAGTTCCTTTACCTACATCACCATAACCGGCAACTACTACCCTTTTACCTGCTAGCATAGTATCTGTAGCCCTACGGATGGCATCCACAGCACTTTCCCTACAGCCGTATTTGTTGTCGAATTTTGATTTTGTTACAGAATCGTTTACGTTAATGGCCGGCATGGGCAAGGTGCCATCTTTAACCCGCTCGTAAAGCCTATGTACACCAGTGGTAGTTTCTTCGGAAAGTCCTTTAATTCCTGAAGCCAATTCTGGATACTTGTCCAATACCATATTGGTAAGGTCGCCACCATCATCCAATATCATATTTAGTGGTTGGCGATCTTCCCCAAAAAACAAGGTCTGTTCAATGGCCCAGTTAAACTCTTCTTCCGTCATCCCCTTCCAGGCATATACCGGCACTCCAGAGGCGGCAATGGCTGCTGCGGCTTGATCTTGGGTAGAGAAAATATTACAGGAACTCCAAGTTACATCTGCGCCCAAGGCAACCAAAGTTTCAATAAGGACAGCGGTTTGTATGGTCATATGCAAACATCCTGCTATACGGGCGCCTTTTAAAGGTTGTTCTTTTCCATACTCTTCCCTTAAGGACATAAGGCCGGGCATTTCTGCTTCTGCCAGTTCAATTTCTTTTCTTCCCCATTTGGCCAAGCCAATATCTTTTACTTTATAGGGTAAATAAGGAATAGTTTTAGTACTCATATATTTATCTTTATTACAGTTAAAAGGTCCTAATCGCCAAAATAGAATAAGAAAAAATTGGTTAGAAATAATTTAAATGAAGATTATCTTCGATTAGCTTATTTCTTCTCCCTTTTTATTTTTACTTTAGTAATAGAACAATTATCATATTTTTTGCATTTGCAAAGGTAGTAATAACTTAAATAACCTAATGCCTCTTTACAAAACAATAACAGTAGACGAAAACGCTAAAGTCTTGATTTGGAAAGTTCAGGAATCGGAATCCCAGCTTTCTGAAGGGATTGTGCTTACACCGCAGTGCCAGAAACGAATGATGGGCATGAAGTCGGAATTGCATAGAAGAGGTTTTTTGAGTATAAGGCATTTGCTGGCAGAAGAGGGTTATGTTGATCACGATCTGTATTACGATGATGCGGGCAAACCGCATTTAAAGGATGGTAAGTTCATCTCCATTACCCATTCACACGAATTTACCGGCATTATAATTTCCGATTCAAAGGAAGTTGGAATTGATATTGAAATGCAGCGGGATAAAATTCTTAGAATTGCCAATAAATATACCCCTTTGGAGGAGTACAAAACTGTGGCAAATGCAGATGCATTAGTAAGAAAACTTACCATTGTTTGGGGTGCCAAAGAATCGCTGTATAAGATTTATGCCCAACACGGTCTTAGTTTTTTACACCATATAGATATTACCGATTTTTCATTATCGGACTCGGAGACTACGGGTACCATTCTGTATAAGGGAAAAACTTCCCACTATAATATTATATTTTTGGAGTTTGAAGGATATACGTGTGTATATGCCATTAAAAATTAGTGGATAGTTCCATTTTGGTGTATTCTACCCTTTAAGTTACTATTTCTATATTCTGATTAATATCCCTAAATAAATTCTTAAACTTTTAAACGGAATAGGTAATTTTGAGTCCAATTTAAAGCCTCTATCCCTTCGGAGCTTACCCGAAACAAGACAAGTTAAATCATGAATATATCCGTAGATCTTACCCTTTTCTCCCTGCAGGACGACTTTGAGGAACAAATCATCAATTTAATAAGAAAACTAAGGATTGTTGGTCTGAGGGTTATGGAAAACCCTTTAAATACAGAGATTTACCAAGAATGCGATCAGGCGATGCCTGTCCTCCATGCCGAGATCAAGGCTACTCTTGAATTGATGGGTAAGGGATTGCTATATAGGAAAATTGTAAAATCTGACCAGAGCGACTATGAACCTCATTTTTGATTGGATTTTTGCCCAGTACCAAGATACCCCCACACATTTAATAATTTTGGAAATGGTGGGAGTGGTTTTTGGATTTTTAAGTGTTTGGTATTCCATGCGCGAGAACATCCTGGTATTCCCTACAGGAATCCTAAGCACTGGAATATTCGTATATATACTTTTGATTTTTGGGCTATTGGGAGACATGCTTATTAATGCCTACTATTTTGTCATGAGTATCTATGGTTGGTATGTATGGACTAGAAAGGTAGATGAGGTCCATTTTATACCCATAACACTTACAACGGTAAAGGAAAAAAAATGGTCGCTTATTCTTTTTGGTTCTACCGTCTTGTTTGTTGCTCTAGTGTACTTGGTTTTTGATAAGTTTGATAGTTGGACCGCTTATGTGGATACTTTAACCACGGCAATTTTCTTTGTAGGAATGTGGCTTATGGCAAAGAAGAAACTTGAAAATTGGGTATATTGGATTATTGGTGATGTTATATCGGTACCCCTATATTTATATAAAGGACTTATCTTTACATCTCTTCAGTATTTATTATTCACCATTATAGCCATTTTCGGATACCTTGCATGGAAGAAAAGTTTAAACAAGAGCCCTCAAGTATTATTAAAGTAGTCTTATTTGGTCCTGAATCTACGGGAAAAACAACATTGGCCCGTGAATTGGCGGCACATTACAATACCGCATGGGTTCCAGAATTTGCACGGGATTATCTTCAGGATAAATGGGATAAGGAAAAGAAGACCTGTGAGCCTAAAGATTTATTGCCTATAGCAGAGGGGCAGATCAAATTGGAAAATTCCTTGACGAAAAAGGCCAATGAGGTTTTAATATGCGATACGGACCTCTTGGAGACCAAGGTGTATTCCGAGGCCTATTATTTAGGGTATTGTGATCCAGTCATGGAAACCTACGCACTAAAGAATACTTACGATATTTATTTTTTGACCTATATAGATATTCCGTGGGAAAAGGATGACCTCAGGGATAAGCCAAATGACCGTGAACGAATGTTTCTTTATTTCAAGGATACTTTGGAAAAATATAACAGGAATTTTATTATATTAAAGGGTGATAAAAAAACAAGGCTCACAACGGCCAAGAACTACATTAACCAACTACTGAGAAAATAATGGAATTAACGGAAGAAGACAAAAGTCAATTAGAAAAGAAAGGAATTTCTAAGGAAAAAGTTCTAGGTCAAATAGAGACATTTAAGGAAGGTATCCCTTTTGTACGTTTGGAAAAGGCAGCAATAGTTTCTGATGGAATTTCTAAATTCTCTAAGTCCGAGGAAGAAACCTATATTAAGAAATTTGAGGAAGCAAAAAAGAATATTTCGCTTTTGAAATTTGTACCGGCTTCCGGTGCTGCATCCCGAATGTTTAAAGCGATGTTCAATTTTTTGGATACCTATGACCCAAAAACCGAAAAATTCGAGGCCTATTTGGATAGGACCAAGGATAAGGACGTTAAAACTTTTTTTGAAGGTTATGAAAAATTTGCCTTTTATGATCTTATAAGAAAACGAATAGCAGGCAAAACAAAATCGAAGGACGAGGAAAAATACCTTTTTGTAAAGGAGATGTTGATGCCTGAAGGCTTAAATTTTGGATTTTACCCTAAGGGACTTTTAAATTTTCATAATTATGGCACCTATAGTGCAACCCCGTTTGAGGAACATTTAAAGGAGGCCGTTGCCTATGCACAGGTAAATAACCAAGCGAATCTTCATTTTACCATTTCGGAACAGCACGGTGAAATGTTTAATAAGGAATTTAAGATAGCAGGGGAACGGGTGGCTAAAGAATCTTCTACCTCATTTACCGTAAATTATTCCTTTCAAAAACCTTCTACAGATACCATTGCAGTGACCTTGGACAATAAGCCGTTCAGGAATTCTGATGGCACTTTATTGTTTAGGCCTGCAGGGCATGGGTCGTTAATAGAGAACCTAAACGAGCAGGATGCGGACATTATTTTTATTAAGAATATAGATAATGTTGTAGCTCCAAGATTATCGGGAGAGGTGGCCAGAAGCAAAAAAATATTGGCAGGTTTACTCTTGGAACTGCAAGCCAAAGCCTTTGAATATGCCGAGGCATTGGATGGGGATAATCTGTCTTCCGAAAAACTCGAAACTATTAAACTGTTTTTGGAAAAAGATCTCAATGTACGTTTTTTGGATAAATACAGTGGTTTTAGTATTGGTCAGCAAATAGAAATTTTAAAGGATAAGATCAACCGTCCTATACGTATTTGCGGAATGGTCAAGAATGAAGGTGAACCAGGCGGCGGACCATTTTGGATAAAGGACACCCATGATCATATATCACTTCAGATCATTGAGTCTGCCCAAGTAGATATGTCCAATCCGGAGCAGGTAGATATATTAAAGAACTCTACCCATTTTAATCCGGTAGACTTGGTATGTGGTGTTAGAAATTACAAGGGTGAAAAATTTAATTTAATGAATTTTGTAGACGCCAAACAAGGCTTTATTACCCAAAAAACAAAAGAAGGGAAAGACCTGAAGGCTTTGGAGTTGCCTGGTCTTTGGAATGGTGCCATGGCCTTTTGGAATACCATTTTTGTGGAAGTTCCATTGGCCACCTTCAATCCGGTAAAAACGGTGAACGACCTTCTAAAGCCTGCGCATCAGGTAAAGTAAGATTGTTTCACATGTTTTATTAGTCCTCAAAAAGATGTATATTTTTTATACACTTTTTTGGGGACTATACATTTTTACACATTCAATAGGAAAATACATTTACTTATAATTAATTGAATATCAGTATTTTAAATCATATTATTGTTGAATTTCTATCTTGGCATAATTTTCCTCCTATTATTTGAAAAAAATAGGTATTCACACAAAATTATAGAGATATGAAAAATGATATGAAAAATTTAGTTTTCGCAACAGCCTTGGCAATGGGAAGTTTAAGTCCTGTATTGGCAACTCCTCCAATTTTTCACGATGGAATTATGGAACTAATTATGGCCCAAGATTTTACTGAAATCGACCTTGAAAATTTGCCGGATACGATTACAAAAGCTTTGGAGAAAGATCATGCTGGGGCCGTAATCAATAAAGCCTATGTGAACGACGAAGATGAATACAAGTTGGAGGTTACTTTTTCTGACGGAACCAATTCGGAATTGTATACAGATGCCGAAGGCAACTGGATTGATATGTAAGCCATTAAAAAATTGAGTTATTTTAGTTATTTGAATTAGTAGGGCTGCCATTTGGCGGCCCTTTTTTGATGATAAAATCCAAGCTGCTGTTTTGGTCGTTCATAAATCAAAACTATTTCCCATTCATTTCAGGATAGCTTCGGACCTGGTGGATAACAAATACACTAATGGGACTATATTTATAGTTCTCTCGGCCAATTACTGGCGTTTTTTGGTTTAAAGTGGCCTATCATCCTTAAACAAAAGTGTGTAATTTTAACACAGTCCCAGTCCCAAATACCCAGAATTACCCAATTTCATTTAAGTTTGCTAAACTTCGTAAAATTCTGTCAATCAGTTTATTAGGTGTTATTGTTGACTTCGGTATTGTTTTTCCATTGGTAATGGTAATAATTATTAAAATTAGAATCATGAGAAAATTATTTTTTGGAATTGCAGTATCGCTGACAAGTTTAACCGCCTGTGCGCAGGAGAATAAAATAGTAAAGGCGGACAATAATGAAATAAGCGTTGCTCAAGATAAATTCTCCGAAATTGGGACTACGGAATTGCCAATAGCGGTAACAAAGGCAATAGACACCTATTACCCTTCTGCGGTAATTCATAAAGCTTTTGTGAATAATTCCCAACAGTTTAAACTGGAGATAGTAATGGGGAAAGGCAAAAGCGGTACCGTTTATACTGATAGGGATGGAGATTGGATTGAAAGATAGAAGTACTATGTACTTATTTATTGTAAGTTCGACTTGCCAATAAAGGGATCGTTTTTTAACGGTCCCTTTTTTTATGCAGCCTTTTAGAAAAGTAGAATAATCTCTTTAAAAAAAAATGGAATACAAAGAATAAATACGTCAGACCTTTGGATTACAATTCATTAGGTAGGTCTATACCTGAAATTAATAAAGGCCGATTACATTAATAGTGTTTAGTTTTTACCCACTTAAGCCATGGGATACCCAAAAATACACAGTTTGCAAATCAATGTGTATTTCATAAACAATAGATTATCAATGTGTTGCAATTAGATTGAGCGCAATTTTATTTCTGGTATCATATTTTCTATAGATATAGCAAGTTTAACTATTAAAATGAAAATCATGAAAAAATTATTTTTTCTAGCAGTATTATCACTTGGAAGTTTAACGGCATTTGCCCAAGACGGTGCAGAGGTAGTTGCTGAAGCAAATCAAATTGCAGTAGCTCAGGACGACTTCTCCGAAATAGAAACCACTAATTTACCTGAAGCAATTGCAACAGCCGTTTCTACTGAATATCCTTCAGGGAGTATCAGTAAGGCCTACGTAAATAAGCAGGAGCAATATAAGTTGGAAGTAACATTGGAAGATGGTACAACAGGAACTTTGTATGCCGATAAGGATGGTAATTGGATAGAACTATAGTATAACTTTAATTATTTGTTTTGTATCAAGTTGGTTTGGTAAGAAGGGGATTGCTCAATGCAATCCCCTTCTTTTTTTATGATAATTTATGGGGACGAATAACTTTCTTATGGTATTTTTACTATTCATTGTAAATAGTAAAAGAACTGTATGCCCAAACTCCTTATCATTGAAGATGATGCCGCTTTTTGCCAAATGCTTCAAAAGTTTTTGATTAGAAACGAATATGATGTAGATGTTAGTTTTACGGCCCAGGATGCCAAGATCAAAATAAAGGAAACTACCTATAATCTGGTTTTGACAGATTTACGACTTCCCAATTACGACGGACTACAACTATTGTCCGATATTAAGGAAGTAAACCCCAAAACACAAGTAATCGTAATGACCGGTTATGCCGAAGTGGGCTCTGCAGTGGAAGCTATGAAAAAAGGTGCCTATGACTATATTTCCAAACCTTTTACACCAGAGGAGATTTTAATGCAGATTAAGAGCGCATTAAGCCAGGAATTAAAACAACAAACCAAAAATCCGTCAGACGAAACCACTAAAGAAGAAAGTACTAAAGGGGAGACTACGGAAAATAAGGTAGTTGAGGGAATAAGCGAGGCTTCCAAAAAATTGAACGAGTATATTAAGCTGGTGTCTCCAACAGACATGTCCGTTTTAATAACTGGTGAAAGTGGAACGGGAAAGGAAGTCACTGCGAGGGCAATACACGACAATAGCAAACGAAAGGATTATAGTTTTGTGGCGGTGGATTGTGGAGCTATTCCCAAAGAAATTGCGACGAGTGAATTTTTTGGACATATCAAAGGGAGTTTTACCGGAGCAGTGGAGGACAGAATAGGTCATTTTGAAGCAGCGAATGGGGGAACATTGTTTTTGGATGAGATAGGGAACCTTTCCTATGAAAACCAAATACAGTTGTTGCGGGCGCTACAGGAAAGAAAGATTAAAAGAGTTGGTAGTACCAAAGAAATTGATGTGGATGTCCGTATTGTTACGGCAACCAACGAAGATCTTACTGAGGCCGTTGAAAATGGAAATTTCAGGGAAGATTTGTTTCATAGGATAAATGAATTTTCAGTGGAAATTCCGTCTTTGGAAGACCGTTTTGAAGATATGCCACTTTTTGCCGATTTCTTTTTAAGAAAGGCCAATCTATCCCTGGGTAAAAAAGTAGGAGGTTTTTCGGAAGAGGTTGAGGACATATTTAAGCAATACCATTGGCCCGGAAATCTTCGCGAATTACAGAACGTTATAAAAAGAGCCGTGCTCTTGACCAATGGCGATTTTGTGGAGAAGGAAGCCCTGCCCAAGGAAGTCTATAAAAGCAAGCTAGGGAATGTAAAAAACGACAACTTTTCCAAGGCTGATTATGAGAAGGAACAGATAGTCAAAGCCCTAAAACAGTCCAATTTTAATAAATCCAAAGCTGCCAAATTGCTTCAAATCACGAGGAAAACCCTGTATAATAAAATCAATCACTATAATTTGGACTTATAGCCAAATACGATTTAATGGCCAGCATTAAAACCGTGGATTTATTGTTGAGGCTCCTATAGGTTTGCTTTACTATTTTAGCGTCCATTTGGTCAATTTTCAAGATTTCCAATTCTTCCAAAATGGGAACAATTTCAGTACTGTTCAATTGCCGGAACATGGGTAGCATCCTATGGGAAATAAGGTTAATTGTCTTTATGTCCAAAACATCTACCGCTACCTTTAATTTCTCCATGTTAGCCGAAGTATCTGTGATAAAAGTTTGTAAAACTTCGGATATTCCTTCCTCATCATCGCCTAAAAAGGAAGAGATGACCCCCAAATTAAATAGGTTGGAACCAGAGGAGATAGTTGCTTGGATTTTGCTTTCGGGCCTTTCGTAAACTTCTTTAGGGAAAAGGTTGGTCAAAACCTGCAAGAACATTTCCTTGGTAAAAGGCTTCTGTAGAATATCTGAAAAACCTGCTTCAAAATAATGCTCCTTTTTTAAGTCCTTTCGTCCGGTCATTGCCACTATGGGTTGGCCAGTATAATGCGAATACTTACCATTTTGTAATTGGCTAAATACCTCAAAACCTGTAATGTCGGGCATTTGTATATCGGTCAAAACCATGTCGTACTGAAGTTCATTTTTCTCTATAATATCATTGAAATTATTGTAAGTATGGGCGGATAGGCCCAAATATTGACAAACTTCCTTAAGTAATTTAAGCATGGCTTGGTCGTCA
>Ga0222651_1000864_pt1 | contig 16510 bp, 20 predicted proteins | sample AntAcemetagen369_FD_179855 | JGI IMG/M metagenome (GOLD analysis project Ga0222651, IMG submission 179855) | Saline water microbial communities from Ace Lake, Antarctica - #369 | ecosystem: Environmental > Aquatic > Non-marine Saline and Alkaline > Saline | place: Antarctica: Ace Lake...
AACCAAGCTGGCACCGAAGAAATTTGTTGGGCAAATGATGGGGATGTGGTTTTTGTCCATAGCCATGGGTAATCTTATTGCAGGAAGGATTGCAGGAGGAGCCAGTGGAGGTACTTCTGAAGCTTTATCCCAAATGCCCAATCAATATATGCTCATCGTTTATATTGCGGTAGGTGCGGGCATCGTGTTAATTGTCGTGGCCAAACCAATACGTAAATTAATGGGTAATGTACATTGATCTAATAAATTCCATGTAGGCATTAGGATTTATTGTTCTTTTCTCAAAAGAAAAGGAAATTAAAGGCAAGAGACTGAGGCCTAATCTCAAGGCAATGAATTTATAAAAAATAGAAACCTCTTGTATTAATTAAAACAAGCTGGCAATTTATTGCCAGCTTTTTTTAGTCTTTTTTGCCGTCTTTTTTAAAAACAGAGCTCCTGAAGTCAACAGCAGAAATCCCTGCTCCTAAACCTACCAAAATGGCAACGATCAACCAGAAAGTCTGAGCTCCTAGTGCTATAGGGGCGCTAAATATATCTAATAACATGATGAAATGGTTTTAAATGTTAGATTTGCTTGCAATTTAACACTCAAAAGGGGGATTACAAAGCCTATTTTTAAAAAGCCTTAATATCTAAAGAAGATGAGTGCGGCCTGCATTAAGGACGGTATGGGAAATAATTATTTAGATGAATTTCCCCGAACAAAATCAGGGGAAATCCCTCAAGTGATTGCTTACTAAATTGATTTAAACCTGCTACCTATGTCTATAATTTATGCACCTGAATAAACCCCTAAATCATAATGTGCATTATTGAAGGTTCATCATAGTCAATTACAAAACATTTAATCAAAATCATCATCTTCATCAAAGATGTCATTCAATAATCTCATCCTCGTCGAAGTCAGTTAAATTCAAGTCAAAATCATCCCCATCATCATCCAAAAACACATCCTCTTCCATGTCGTATTTATCGTCATTGAATTCGTCCTCGAATTCATCCTCAAAATCCTCATTCAAAAATATAAAATTGAAATTAAAAAGTAATAACCGGTGCTAAATAATGGAAAAAACAGCAATTCTCAATGCCCCTAAAAAAAATAAATTACCCTATTACTATATTGTTAAATTTCAAGGGTAAAAGCCAAATAATAGGGATAGAAAGGTTAATGGTTGGAGCTGGTTTGTTGGCTATTAAACCTTAAGTGCGATAGCCACTTATTTATTTGCCCGTTTTGGAAGGAGGTAGGTTGTATTGTGGTTGCTGACAATAAAAGACTGAGAGTAAACTGATGAATTGTGCCTGGAAAGATTAACTAGGAAGCGTTTTATCATTGGAGGTTTTACCGTTAAAAATCAGCTTAATATATTGTTTTATCAAAGGTTTGGTAAGGTAGTTTTTAACTTTTTTATATTGACCAGCCTTTGTAATATCCATTTCATCAATGGAGCTACTTAATATGTAAATTTCAGGATTTTTTTTGACAGGCTTAAATGTTTCTAAAAAATCCCATCCATTCATTTCTGGCATGTTGATGTCTAGAAACAAATAATCAGGCCGGATTTTATAAATGTCTTTTAATGCAGCAGCAGCACTGCTAAATGAAAACACCTTGAATGGCTCCAAAACATTCCTTGAAATCAGTTTTTCCGTTACGAATATACTGATAGGATCATCATCTATTAGGACTATTTTTATCATTTAATTACAAAAAACAAATGGTAAAACGCATTTAATATGTTATAAAAATAGTGAAAATAATCTCATTAATAGAATAAATGTAGTTTTTTCATGTCCATATTTCCAATTAATTATTTTTTTAGGCTAATATTGTAATTCTTTCTTATGGCTAAAATCGGAATAATATATCGAATAATTAAATAATTTAATTTATTATTTCTTATAACAAGTAAAATAATAATTTTGTTTCAGTTTAACGGCAAGCTAATAAACGGAAAATTTCAATTAAAAATATTTTCTTAGCTTATTAACTCCCAGATTATATTAAAAATTAAGACCAAGTGGCATTTGTCTATGGTCTATAGTTTATAACTTGAAACCGCGTTATGTACTAGAGTTCGAATATATCTGCCTCAGATCTACTTGATAACTGGTGTGATCACAAAGAAATTAGTAAGTTTGAAAATTAACTTACAGCACTTCTATGAGGTACGTGAATTCCAACAATTGCCTGAGGTTGAATGGAATTAAAAACTTGATAGAATTGCAATAGCCTATTTCAAATTAAAAGGCAGTATTAGACAAAGTATTAATTGATTGATTAAAAAATGAACAAACCGGATTTTGATGATATTTTTATGGAGTTGGCGGTAAATTTAGCGCAGCGTTCCCATTGCATAAAAAAACATGTGGGTGCTGTACTGACTAAAGATACTCGGATTATTTCCATAGGATACAATGGACCACCACCAGGGACGCATAACTGTGATGAGGAATTCCCTGTGGAGGGTTGTAGAAGAGATAGCAAAGGGAGTTGTTCTCTGGCATTGCATGCAGAACAAAATGCCATTTTATATGCGGTAAAAAATAAAGCTACGGTAGAAGGATCTACCTTGTTTGTGACTTTGGCACCATGTCTCCCATGTGCCAGAATCATTTATTCCATGGGCATAACAAAAGTGATTTTCCTTAATTCTTATGCCGAATATAAAGGAATAGGAATTGATGAAGGCCTTGAATTTCTGAAAAAATTTGGCGTAAAAGTATCAAAATATGCCAAGTCGATAAAGAGTGGTGACGATTTAATCTAAACTTGAATTAAATTTTCTGAATTAATCACATTCACTTCTCTCTCCAGGGCAATGCCAAATTTTCCCTGCACCTCCATTTGAATTTTTTGGCTTAATTCCAGGATATCCTCCCCTTTGCCATTTCCGTAATTTACCAAAACCAGGGGCTGTTTTTCATGAACCCCTACTTCCCCGATCCTTATGCCTTTCCAGCCAGTATTTTCGATCAACCATGCTGCAGGAACCTTAACATGGGTTGCATTTGGATAGCCAGGGAGGGTGGGGAATTTTTGCCTTAAATTATCGAAAACATCGACAGGTATTACTGGGTTTTTGAAAAAACTTCCTGCATTACCAATTTCTTTGGGATCGGGAAGTTTGGTTTGACGAATACTAATTATTGCTTCGCTTATGTTTTTAGCTGTAGGTGTGGCTTGGTTCATTTGAGCCAATACTGTTTGTATGTCACCATAGCTTATATTGGGCTCATGCATTTTGGAAAGGCTGAAAGAAACCTTGCAAATGATGTATTTTCCTTTCAATAGGGTTTTGAAAATGCTCTCTCTGTAGCCAAATTTCACTTCCGAAGGAAGAAAAGTTTTAGAAAGTCCTGTATTGATTTCTATGGCTTCAAGACTATGGAAAACAGCTTTTATTTCAACGCCATAGGCACCAATGTTTTGCATGGGGGCTGCACCCACTGTTCCTGGGATTAAGGATAGATTTTCAATTCCACTTAAGTTCTTTCCAAGACAGTAAAGGACAAGCTCATGCCAATTGACCCCGGAACCCGCTTCTACTAATACAGTTTTGTCATTGGATTTTATTTCTTTAATGCCAGTGATATTAATTTTCAACACCAACCCATCCAGGTCTTCAGTGAAAAGCACGTTGCTTCCGCCACCCAAAATAAGAATCGGTTTCTTTATTTTTTTAGCAAAGGTAAGGGCTTCAAGAATATCTTCCTTATTTTCCACCTCTGCAAAGAAACTTGCGTTTACATCAATTCCAAACGTATTGTAGGCCTTTAAAGAAATATTTTCCTGTATCTTCATTGTCTTATTCAAATCACGAATTACAAGATTATTTAATCAATTTGGAAAGATTATAACAAATAAGCGCTTTATAATTAATAAGGGTAAGGAATTAAATAGGGAAACCAAAAGAGTATTACCGCTGAGAATCAGGTGAAATTTGATATAAAATAGTTTATTATGAAAGAAATGGTTATCAACGGGATCAGGGTTAGGCCCGGACAATCTCTGAATATAGAAATTGCTATTGCTAGACTTCCTACGCATACACTTATTGATTTGCCTGTGTTTATCAGAAGTTCAAATATACCTGGTCCTACTGTCCTTATCAGTGGAGGGGTTCATGGGGATGAGATTAATGGTATCGTTACTGTTAAAAGGATGTTGGAGGAAAATATTTTTGAGCCTATAAAGGGGACACTTATTTTTATTCCTTTGGTAAATGTTTATGGTTTTTTGAGTAATTCCCGGACATTTCCAGACGGAAGAGACCTCAATAGAAGTTTCCCTGGAAATAATAAAGGCTCTTTAGCTTCCCAAATAGCCCAAATCCTTACCCGGGAAATCATTCCACAAATAGATTACGGTATAGATTTTCATACAGGGGGCAGAATGTTGTCCAATCACCCCCAGATCCGGGTCGATTTCAAAGATAAAAAAGGATTGAAGCTCGCTGAGGTATTTGGAACAAACTTCACTGTGAACTCAGCTCATATCGATAAATCATTTCGTAAGGAAGCTTTTAAAAACAATAAGCACATTTTGGTTTTTGAGGGAGGAGAGTCCATGCGGTTGGATGACCAGGTGATTCAGGAAGGGATTGCAGGAACCGGCAGATTGTTGAAACACCTTGAAATGATCGACGGTGATTATCCAAAGACCAAAACACATAAAATTGAAGAAAGTAGTTGGGTTCGTGCAAAGGTTTCAGGCATTTTTAATTCCTCGGTCTCTTTGGGTGAAGAAGTGAAAAAAGGGCAGATGCTTGCCAAAATTTCCGACCCTTATGGCCAGGTAAAAGTACCAGTTAAAGCTTCAGCTTCTGGATATATAATAGGTATTAATAACCTGCCTGTAGTGAATGCAGGTGACGCACTTGTTCATATAGGTAAATCCCAAACGGAAGAATATTCACCGACTTAATAACCTGATTTCGAGATAAAATCGTCCTTAAAAAATTGACTAATTCGTCACTGCGAACCCTTTTTGCGGGGTTGCGGAGGTGGGAAAGGGTGTGGCAGTCCCGCCTGATGTTGCCCATGGCTTTCTTCTCTCAAAACCCTCTCTGAGCCTCTGAAGGACGAATTTGTTTGAAATTGGGTCGAACTAAGGTTAATAGGAAGAAGATTACCCTCCTCTAATCCTATATACCGGTAAGCACCCCTTTATTAGTGAAAATAGAGGGGCTAGTCTGAAGTAGATGGTAGGGCTAGGGTTGTTTGACCATGATTACTCCTTCACTCAACTTTATGGTCGTTTTAGTGTCGCAGCCTTCAGCGTTTGAATAGGTCAATTTGTGGGTTACAGGGGGTTCTACAGTTCTTTGGATCGTCCAGCTTTCTTCACCAGAAACAGGCCTGAATTTTAATAAGGAGAGGCATTCAGTGGTTATGATTTTAGGAGTTGAAATCACTGCCTCCAATTGGTTTCCACCCCAATTTCTTCCTTTCATCGTTCCGCTGCTAGTTATTTCCGTAAGCTTTTGTGATTGTATTTTGCCCTGATGTTCCAAATCCAAAAAAAGTCTCGTACTCGATTCATTCTCATCTTTCAAAAGAAGGGTGTCTGAAGACTCTTCAAGGATCATGCTGGAACTTCTTTTTTGCACTACCTGGAATAATCGATGTCCTTCTAATTTACTTTTATTGTACTGATAACCTTCATAAATAATTTTTATGGAATCATTTGTACTGCTAGAACTGCTACTGTATTTCAGCATTAGTTTTCCCTGACGATCGGTTGACCCTGCTTCGCATTTTGGGCTGTCATAATCGAGCGTCACGGTCTGTTTGTCCTCGCCAATAGTTACCGTAGGACATCCCGGAAGACTATCTGTAAAAACAGTATTAGAAAAGACCGATACATCATAAAATGCCAAGTAGAAATGTTCATCTAAGGTCTTTGAAACCCAGTAGGCTTCCTCACCTTCAAAAGATTGGTCAATCTGCAAATCCTTGTTGGTATCAAGGTTACAGGAGAAAAGATAGATTAAAAAAACCAGTGGGATATATTGCTTCATTTTTGTGCGTTACTTACGTTGTTCCGGTTAATTTAATCAAAGATAAATAAACTTTCACCCAAACATTTCAATCCTTTGAAATTTATGTACTTTGAGATATATTAGATAATAATAATTTAAAAAAATGAAATATCAGGAAGGTATGCTCGTTCATGATGCACTAAAAGATCATGTTATAATGATATCCGGAGGCGGTACTGGTTTAGGAGCTGCCATGGGTAGGTATTTTTTAACCCTTGGTGCCAAATTGGTAATATGCAGCAGAAATTATGAGGTTTTGCAAAAGGCTGCTCGTGAAATGGAAAGTGAGACCGGAGGAGAGGTTTTTCCAATAGCCTGTGATTTGAGGGATTACGATCAGGTGCACAAAATGTACGAACAGGCTTTGGCTCGCTATGGTAGAATCGATGCAGTGGTCAACAATGCCGCGGCGAATTTCATCAGCCCAACGGACAGGTTGTCCCCCAATGCTTTTCATACCATAGTGGATATCGTATTGAAAGGTACAGCCAACCTAACACTTATTGCAGGGAAAAACTGGATCAAAGAAAAGGCTGCTGGAACATTTTTAAACATTGTCACTACCTATGCTTTTACTGGGTCTGCATATGTGGTGCCAAGCGCTGCAGCCAAAGCAGGGGTTTTGGCCATGACCCGTTCGTTAGCGGTAGAGTGGGCGCCTCACAATATTCGATCAAATGCCATTGCACCGGGACCTTTCCCTACTTCTGGAGCCTGGGAGCGCTTGCTGCCTGGAGAATTGGCTGAAAAATTCGACCCTTCCCGAAGAGTTCCACTTGGGAGGGTAGGAGAACACCAAGAATTGGCCAATCTGGCAGCTTATCTTGTTTCTCCATTTTCTTCCTATATCAACGGGGAAATAATCACCATTGATGGTGGGGAATGGTTACAGGGAGCCGGACAGTTTAATGGTTTTAGGGCCATTAAACCAGAATGGTGGGATGCTATGGAAGCAAAACGGAAGAAAAAGTAAATTTCCGAATACGAATTAAATCAGAGAAGAAATAAATGTTTTGAATCCATTTGATATGCAAATTCAGGTTTTAAGTAGCCTCTTTCTTCCTGCTTTCTCTGTAAAACGTGGTCAATTTTCGAATTCAGATTCATAACCTTTCTCAGGCTTAGCATTAGGCTAAATTAGAAATAACATATTAAAATTGGTCTTCCTTATAAACAGGAGGCTTTTTATAGGGTAATTCCAGACTATGGTCCCAATTAGGGAGAACTTTGCTGATATTTTGCTCATTAATCGAGGTGGTTTCGATAAAGTACCAATTGCCCCTACCTTCCGTGCCTACGGCTATTAGGTTGATCTCGGAGGTAATCGTTCCTCCTGGAACTTTTGTTACTGAAATGATAGGTACTACAGCGTGAACTTCTGTAGTGTTGGTGGTGAATTGAATGTCATTACCAAACTCCAGTGACGTAAGTTTTTGTCCTTTTTTGGTTTTGGTTTCCTGAATTTGCTTGAGAATTTTCTTCATGGCAGGCCTACCTCCGGCCCTTTCAATTAACAAGGGGTAAGTAAAATCCAGAAGGATTTCATAATCTCCATGAATCTGAGCGTAAGCGTAAATCTGCCCTGCCGTTTTAATTTCTTCTATAACCTGTGCTTCAGCCGTTAAGGTAAATTGACAAGCACATACAAAAAGATAGCATAAAAAATTCTTAACCATAACCTTTACAATTTATCAGCTAAAATAGGTTTTAGTCAAGAAAATTCAAGTTAAATAGCCAGAAATTTTATTGTTCGATATCGGTAGCCTCAAAGCTTTCCAATTCACCATCTCGAATTTGGTAGCTAACTTGTATGGGGTTACAGCAGACTTCGCAGTCTTCTATGTAATTTTGCTCGGGTATACTCGGGTCCAATAGCATTGAAATTTCTGCCAGGCAATAGGGGCATTGGAAAAAATGTTCTAATTCCATAGTAACTCAGTCTTGGTTCATTCAATTATAGCGAAATTCTGTCTATAAAGTTGTGTTTTGTTCTTTCAATTTAAGCTGATTGATTATCTTAGAAGATTCAAGGCTAGGGATGAAAGCTTCTTCAAAAACCTTTGCTTTGGTTCAAAGCGATAAAAAAACAAAAATGGCTCCGATGATAAAAACGACTTCCTTTATTTTAGTAATGCTGCTTGTATTCAGTTCCTGTCAAAAGAAAGATGTTCGTTCTGATGTGAAAGAGAAAATTGACCTCTTGGGGCATAGGAATTGGGTTTTACTGGTAGATAGTGCCTATCCAGAACAAAACATAGCAGGAATGGAGACCATTTTGGTGGAAGGAGATATGCTGGATAACCTGCCCTGGTTTTTGGATTTGTTGGACAATTCTCCGCATATAGCTCCGGTTATTTATAAAGATCAGGAATTAAGGTACCTGGATGATGGCATGGTAGCGGGTATTGACGCTTTCAAAAAGAACATGGACAATATTCTAGGTGAGCGAGCGGTACAGGAACTTCCTCATGAGGAAATATTTAAAGTTTTGGACAAAGAAGGAGGGCCTTTTAAAGTTCTAGTGATCAAGACTACTCAGGTGATGCCCTATACCTCCTTGTTTTTTCAGTTGGATTGTGGCTATTGGAACGCTGATCAAGAAAATGCCCTTAGGGAAAAAATTTCCGGAAGTTAAAGGATATGTGAATAGGGGATTTGAAGAGAAAGATTTTTATGGAAAAGGGGGAGGGGTTAACTAGAATTAATCTAGCCGATGCTAATTACACATTACTAAAGCCTTCCTATGGTTTATTAGCCTTTTACTTATAATCCGCTACCTGACAGAGATATGGGTGCGTTTTTGCTGTCCAGAACTTCGGTGTTTTCACACTTTAGTATACGGTAAGGATATTTTTTTAGCAATTCATAATTATGGGTAGCCATCAATATGGCAGTGCCTCTTTTGTTAATTTCCTGAAAAAGTTTGAAAATACCATCCGAGACATTTGGATCCAGATTTCCTGTGGGTTCATCCGCCAGAAGAATAGAGGGTTCATTTAGTAGTGCCCTAGCAATAACCACGCGCTGCTGCTCACCACCTGAAAGTTGGTGGGGCATTTTGGTGGCGGCACCTCCCAGACCTACACCCATCAAAACCTCTATCATTCGGTTTTTCATTTTGAGCTTGTCTTTCCAGCCGGTGGCACGCAATACAAAATAGAGGTTTTCGGCCACCGTTCTGTCAGGGAAAAGCTGAAAATCTTGAAAAACAATGCCTAATTTCCTTCGTAGAAACGGGATGTCTTTCTTATTGATTTCCTGGATGGGGTAGCCAGCAACTGAGGCTTTACCCATAATCAATGGTAAATCTGCATAAAGGGTTTTTAACAGAGAGCTTTTTCCACTTCCTGTTCGCCCGATTAAAAAAACAAACTCCCCTTTTTCAATGCCGAAGTTTACATTCTTCAAAATGGTATTGATGCCTTGAAAAATACAAGCATCTTCTACCTTGACCACTGGCTCATTAGAAAAAACCATATCAGAGATCTAATTTTTTTAGTTTGCCGAAGGGAAGTTCTTTGATAAGCTTTTCAAGCGCTTCTTCTTTTCCTCCAAGCCCGAATTTTTCCATTTTTTTAAGCGGTCTATCTGCCCTGAAGTAAGCCACAAGCACAAAATTTTCATCCCTGATCTGTATATAATCAGGGATTTTTGCTTTCCCTTTCACTTTGATAATGTACATATCCGGTTGTTTTTTTACAGTAGCCTTATAGCCTGGCAATAGTTTTCAAAATGGGGCAGGAAATCAAACCTACCCCATTGAAGTTTATTTGTTTGCTTTGGCATGATCTGCCAAGAATTGAGCGAGTCCTTTGTCTGTAAGCGGGTGATTCAATAAACCTGTGATCACTTTAAGTGGACAAGTTACTACGTCAGCACCAAGTTCAGCACATTTTATCAAGTGCATAGAGTGGCGAACAGAGGCAGCTAAGACTTCAGTTTCATAGCCGTAGTTTTGGTAGATGTGTACGATTTGAGCGATCAGATCCAATCCGTCGAAACCGATGTCATCCAGTCTTCCAATAAAGGGAGAGAGGTAAGACGCACCTGCTTTGGCAGCTAAAATGGCTTGACCCGCTGAAAAGACCAAAGTGCAATTGGTACGGATACCTTCACTTGAGAAATATTTGATGGCTTTGATACCATCTTTGATCATCGGTACTTTTACTACGATTTTGTCGTCAAGTTTCGCCAGTTCTTTACCTTCTTTAATGATTCCCTCAAAATCAGTAGCAATCACTTCTGCACTTACATTGGCATCTACTATGTCGCAGATAGCCTTGTAATGGTTGATGACATTTTCGTCACCGATAATTCCTTCTTTAGCCATTAAGGAAGGATTTGTAGTAACCCCATCTAATACACCTAGGTCATAGGCTTCTTTTATTTCGTTGAGATTCGCAGTATCAATGAAGAATTTCATGCTTGTTTTTAGGTTTGTTGATATGTACTGGTAAATTTAAACCAAAATTAACAAAAAGAAGGGGCTTGTGTACGAAAAGGGTAAAAAAATAAGCGGCATCGCACCGCTACGACCGCTTACCCTTGCTTCCTTCCGGACCTGGGGGATTCAGCGGGAGCTGGTCGTGCCGCTTGCATCAAAGGTAACTAATTTCGGTTCACTCACAAAATATATTTTTCACACTTCTCTAAACCCTTTATAATCAAAGTGAAAAATATCTGGCAATATTATTGATAAAATTTCTTTAGAAACAACCTTATATTTTCGGTGTTTTGTAAGCATAACAGTTATTAGCTATGAAAAAGACATTAAGTATTTTAAGTTTGGTATTTATAATGAGTTCATGTGCACTTATCCAACCAAGGATTCCTTATCAATTGGGCATGTCTGAAAGTAAGTTTCTTAGACAGAATAAGGATGCTGTCATCAGTCAAATAAGTGAGGACAAAAAAGTGTATAGAGTCAATAATGGAGACAGGTTCTACCTATTGGTCACTTTTGAAAACGATGCCCTGACAAATCTTGAGGAAATGGAATTGACACCACAATGGCCAGCTCAACGATATATGGAGGAAAATAACCCGAATTATAACAATCCAAATTATAACAACCCCAACGGAAATCCCAATAGGTATCCACAGCCGAATAAACCTAATTGATACTTTGGAATGTTGGTTTATACAAATTAGACAGAAACAAGTTTTTTGTAGTTCTTGTTTGAGTTAAAGGGCCTTCTTAATTTAAGGAAGGCCCTTATTTTTGGTTATAGGGCCTTGTGTGATTTTAAATTAAACAAAAAAATGTATAAAGTTTATTGGATTGCTTAAAATTATGATTTAATATTTTCTTACATTTAATCCTTATTTAGCAGATCAATACACAATAACATGAACAATAACAGGCGGAAATTTTTAAAGAAAATGGGTATGGCTGGAGCTGCTTCGGCTATTGTTCCCGCAGCATTTGCAGGAGCAGAGCAAAAGTCATTTTCCCAGTTGAAAAGAAATCCTGAGGTTCCTGCAGATAAGGAATTGAAAATAGCGTTGATTGGCGCAGGGATTATGGGTTCTCAGGATATGAATACGGCACTTCAACATGACAATGTGAGTATAGTTGGTGTTTGTGACTTGTACGATGGCAGATTAGATTCCGCGAAGGAAAAATGGGGAGAACACCTTTTTTTGACCAAAGACTATAAAGAGATTCTAAAAAGAAAAGACATAGATGCTGTCTTGATTGGTACGCCGGATCACTGGCACAAACAGATAAGTATAGATGCACTGAATGCAGGCAAACACGTTTACTGCGAAAAGCCTATGGTGCATAGTGTCGATGAAGGCAAAGCCGTCATTAATGCCTGGGAGAGTTCCGGGAAAATAATGTTGGTAGGAAGTCAGGGTATTTCCAGCCTCGGAAATGAGAAAGCCAAAGAATTGCTGGCAGCAGGGGCCATCGGAGATATCAATTATGCTGAGGGTTTCTGGGCAAGGCATTCTCCTGAAGGAGCTTGGCAATACAATGTGCCCGAAGATGGTACCTTGAAGACAGTTGATTGGGCAAGGTATATTTCCAATACCACAGATCGCCCATTTGATCCACTACGGTTTTTCAGGTGGAGAAATTACCTGGACTATGGTACAGGAATGTCAGGAGACCTTTTTGTACATTTATTTACCAGCCTTCATTTTATCACCAATTCTTTAGGGCCAGATAAAGTCTCAGCCATGGGTGGATTGAGATATTGGAAAGATGGAAGAGAAGTGCCTGATGTTTTATTGGGGATGTTTCAATATCCAGACAGTCAGCAACATCCAGGCTTTAATTTGTCCTTGCGTTGTAATTTTGTTGACGGTACCAGCGGCTCTACCTACTTAAAAATTGTAGGCAGCAAAGGGTCAATGGATGTAAAATGGGATGAAGTTGTCGTGAAGACGAACAAGCAGGGGGCAAGTGATGATCCTTTTATGGAGGCTCAGGCCAAAATGAGAGGAGAGGTTTCTGATCGTAAGAAAATTTTACCACCAAATGAAATGGTCTATAAAGTGGAATCCGGTTATAAAGGAGCACACTATGATCATTTTGGGAATTTTTTCAGGGCCATCCGAGAGAATGGACAGGTAGTAGAAAACCCGGTATTTGCCTTCCGGGCTGCCGCGCCAGCTTTATTATGTAATGACAGTTATTTTCAGGATAAATTTATTATGTGGGATCCTGTTAATATGAAACTAGTATAATTAAATCTAATATTTAAAACCAATGATGAAAACACTTATTAAAACAAGCAGCCTAATGTTGGCTGCAGTCCTTGTAATGTCATGTGCTGCTGATGGCACCGACTTGTTAAATGGTAAAGACCTTACTGGGTGGACAGTTTATGGTACTGAAAAATGGTATGTAGAAGATGGGGTTCTAGTCTCTGAAAGTGGTCCTGATGGGGAATATGGCTATTTGGGTACCGAGAAAAACTATAAGAACTTTGAATTGACTGCTAAATTCAAACAAGACCAAGATGGAAATAGCGGGATTTTCTTTCGCTCTAACTTTGAAGGAACCAAGGTTTCTGGTTGGCAAGTAGAGGTTGCACCTCCTGGCGATGATACAGGAGGAGTATACGAATCCTATGGCCGTGGATGGTTGATCAAACCAGATCCTGAGAAAGACAAAAATCTGAAATTTGGAGAGTGGAATGACATTAAAATCCTTGTCGTAGATGACCATGTAACCACTTGGCTTAATGGTGTTGAAATGATTGATTATACCGATGAGAAAATTGGTGAAGGTGAAGGTCAGTTGGCACTTCAGATCCATAGTGGAGGAGGCCTCAAGATTTCATGGAAAGATATTAAAGTTAAAGAATTGTAAGCCGGCTGTTTTAAACCATCCTGTAATAAAATTCATAGAAAAATAAATGACAAAAAGCTCCTTTTATGGGGCTTTTTTGTGTTCAATTACTATTGTTTGACAAAAGGAACTAACCTTTGAGGCATTTTTAGTAATTTGCGTCCTAGAAAATAATGATATATGTCCAAATTTGATCCGATAAGACCTTTTTATGATAATGAAGTCAATCAGGCACTGAATGAATATGCCCAGCATCCCATGATGAAGGCCATAATGAATTTCACTTTTCCTGACAGATCAGAGGCCGAATGGGAGGAAAAGTTTTTAGATATTCATTCAATTAGAGACTTCCAAACAAAAATCATATATGATGCTGTTCTCAGGGTTTTGGAATTAAGTTCTGATGGTTTGTCTACTTCCGGGTTCGAAAACTTGAAACCAAATACTTCCTATTTATTTATTTCGAACCACAGGGATATTATTTTGGATACCTCTTTGCTAAATGCAACTTTGTACGAACATGACTTGGTAATGACTACCTCAGCAATAGGGGATAACTTGGTAAAAAAACCATTTTTAAAAGCTCTTTCTAGGCTCACACGGAATTTTGTTGTTTTCAGAGGGCTAAGTCCAAAGGCCATGTTTGAAAATTCCAAGCTGAATTCTGAGTATATAAAGGAAGCATTACTCACAGAAAACAGGTCGGTATGGATCGCTCAAAGGGAGGGAAGGACCAAGAATGGCATGGACCTAACCCAAAAAGGGATGCTAAAAATGCTGGCATTGGCTAGTGAAAAAACGCCCCTAAAAGAATATTTTAAGCAATTAAAAATAGTTCCTGTTTCTATTTCTTACGAAAATGATCCCACGGATGTACTTAAAATGCCTGAATTATTGGCAAAAGCCAGGGAGGAAATTTACGTGAAGCAGAAAAATGAAGATTTTAAGACTTTAGTGAGCGGAATCATTGGGCGAAAGAAGCGGATTCATATTTCTGTAGGTAAAGTTTTAGATGAAGAGATAGGTGCAATTCTCGGAACAGAAGGACCCTTGAATAAACAATTGCAACTTCTTGCTGAGGAACTGGACCGTGTGATTGTACACAACTACCAGTTATGGCCAACCAATTATATTGCCCTGGACCTAATGCACAATACCAATAAATATGTAGCACATTATACCGTGAAAGATAAAGAAGCCTTTAAGGAAAGGATGTTCAAAGGTATAGATATGGACAATGAAGTAGCGATACATAATTTTTTGGCAATGTATGCCAATCCAGTGATGCATAAACAAAACATTACGCAAACAGCCTTTTAATTCCGTTTAGTAATATTTCGAAAATAACCTATGTTAGCAAACTTGAATCAGCTGCAATAGGTAATTTTCGTTTTGGTTTAAAAAATTGACTTAGTAAGTTTGGAAGTGATTGATAATTATACTTTCAAGTACGCCTTCCTTGAAATTGAGTTTGACAACATCCATTTTATTCTTTTCTATAGTATAACCAAAGTACCATTGAGGTGATTTGCCCATTTGGTTGTCATATATTTTGGAAAGGTCTTTGGTAAGTAAATTGATGGCTTCAAACTTATTTTTGTATTTTTCATTTTCGCTGATGGTTTTTAGTTTGTCATACAATGCCGCTACGTCATCGCCTTTTCTGATAGCAGATTGTGACAATTCTTTAGGCCATTTTTCTAGCGCTTCACCACTGCTTAAAAATAGGGTTTCGATGCTATTGTTCTTTATACCTAGCTGTACACCTGAAGAAGTTCCTTTTTTTTCATCTATAAAAATATAGTGATACAGGGGCAATTTATCTTCTAGCTCTGCAACACCTGTGTATATATTTGAGACGATATTTAAATATTCAAGCCCTATGTCACTTTTTAATTGGTTTACTGACTCATAGGTGAATTCAGCAGTGGTGCCAATGGTAAAGGTTTTGTAATCCCCAGATTTGATGGAATCCGTAGCCACTAAGGAACTGAAAGGAGGCTCAATAATAATTTCTGGCACCGTTTCATTGTCATTCAAACACCCAAACAATAGGAGAGGTGCTAGGAATAAAGTCCAAAGGCTAGATGGATACTTTGCTTTTTTAAATGGGGACTCGCTAATTGAAAAGGAGTTTAGAGGGTTTTTTGTCATGGTAAAGGCTTTGGATTAGTAAATAATAGTTTCAAGAACAATACGAAATAAAAAATGTATTTGTCCTGATGAAATTAAATCCCTCCCTTCAATAAGTTTTAAATAACTATATACTGCTTCTTTTAACCGGTAATATCACTCAGTTTCCACATCGGCTGATTGGAAACTGAGGTTAGTTCTTCCAAGCTTTGGGATCCTAGTTTAATCAGACGTTAGACCCTAATACCTCTGGAAGCGAAGCCAAACTTGGTAAAATATAATCAGGTTGGGCGGTCTTTAGTTGCACTTCATTTTGAGCACCTGTCAACACACCTATTGTCAAGCCACATTTTGCATTTTTCCCCTCTTCTATATCAATCGTAGAGTCTCCGGCTTTTAGCACCTCCTGAGAATCTTTAATACCACATAGAGCCATGGCTTTGTAGATCATGTCTGGTTGGGGTCTTCCATTCGTGACGTCATCGGCAGTGACCAGGCCGTCGATGTCTTTTCCTGTCTCCCAACCCAGTTTTAGTAGTAGAGAAGAGGCCGTATTTCGGTCATAACCTGTATTTAGCACCACAAACACACCTTTACTCCTTAGACCCTCCATCATTTCTTTTACTCCAGGGAATGATTTCACTTCAAGTTTCGCATAAGTGAGTTTTAGTGTGGGTTTAAAATTGGCAAAAGCTTCAGAAGCTACTGTTGGAATGTCCGTGGCATTCGTACATGCTTTCAAAACATCTGTTATCGCCTGGTGTTTCTCTTTGCCTGCTCCATGCGCTAAAACTTCCTCCAAAGAAACGTTAAAACCTTTGTCATTGATTACCTTTTGAACGGTTTTGTAAACTACATTGTCTTCATCCACGGTAGTTCCAGCCATGTCTAGTACTACTAGCTTAACCCACCTTGCAGGTTTTGGGGACCAAACGAGAAATTTCTATTTAATTTCGGACCTAAAGCCATCTTTTGTGTGTACCTCCCTACAGGTAAATGGATTTTTCGCTCTCTATTTGGCTTTAAA
>Ga0222651_1000870_pt1 | contig 16438 bp, 12 predicted proteins | sample AntAcemetagen369_FD_179855 | JGI IMG/M metagenome (GOLD analysis project Ga0222651, IMG submission 179855) | Saline water microbial communities from Ace Lake, Antarctica - #369 | ecosystem: Environmental > Aquatic > Non-marine Saline and Alkaline > Saline | place: Antarctica: Ace Lake...
GCAGATTCACGCAGATAAACGCGGATTTTTTTTGAGCTACGGTTGAGGAGGTTGGAGTCCCGCCTTTAGGCGGTCGCGTATGCATCGTCTCTCAATCGCTGCCGCCTAAAGGCGGGACTCCAACCTCACTGGGCTCAGGCATCCAGTCGGCAGCGAGGCCGCGATAGAGCTCGATCACGCTGGCGAGAGACGACTCGTAGTTGCGCACGTAGTTGAGCTCATTGGTGAATAACTCGCGGCTGGCGTCGAGCACTTCAAAGTAAGTGGAGACGCCTTCGCGGTAGCGCTTATCTGTCAATTCTAAGCGCTCGCGGCTGGCTTGGATGATCTCGTCGGAGGACGCGACTTGTTTCAAAAAGCTCTGGTGGTCGATGAGGGCGTTTTCGACTTCGCGGTAGGCGTTGCGCACGGAAAATACATAGCTCTCGCTGGCGATGCTGCGGGCGGCCTCGTTGGCCTGCAAGCTGGCGCGCAAGCGGCCAGCATTGAAGAGCGGCAGCGCGGCAGCGGGCGCGATGTTCCAAGCCTCGGTCTCGTCTTCGAAGAGATTGCTAAACTCGCCGCTGATAAAGCCGGCATAACCGGTGATCGAGATGGCGGGCAAAAAGGTCTTACGTGCGGCAAACACATCGAGCTGGGCGGCCGCGAGCTGGGCTTCGGCGGATTGGATATCGGGGCGCTGCGCCAACAAGGCATTGGGCAAATCGGCGGGCAGGCGCGCGGGCACCACACTATCGAACAAGGTATCACTGCGCTCAATGTCGCTGGGTGCGCGCCCGAGCAGGATCGAGAGTGCGTTTTCTTGGCGAGCTTGTAGGCGCTGCAGCTCGGCGAGTGTTTGCGCAGCGGACTCGGTGAGGATCACGGCTTGGCGTAGGTCTAGACCAGAAGTCACCCCGGCCTCGCGGCGGTCGTCGATGATCTTTTGCGAGTCGCGGCGCGATTCTAAGGTGGACTCGGCGATGGCGACTTGGCGATCGAGGCTGACGAGATTCAGGTAAGCGGTGGCCACCTGTGCAGTGAGGGAAACTTCGACGGCGCGGCGATTAAACTCGCTGGCGAGGAAACGCTGCTGCGCACTTCCGGAGAGTGCGCGCACGCGCCCCCACAGGTCGATCTCCCAGCTGGGCACGCTCAGCAGGGCGCCCCAAGCTTCGGTGATACCGGCTTGGTTACGCTCTCGCTCAAAGGAGCCAGTGCCGTTCAGATCGGGCAAAAGCTCGGAACGCTGGATGCGAAACTGGGCGCGGGCTAACTCGACGCGCTGGGCGGCGATGCGAAGATCGGTGTTATTGACCAAGGCCTCGGCGATCAGAGCGTCGAGCTGGGAGTCTATTAAGATGGTGTTCCAATACGGCGCGGGCTGGTCGAGGCTGGGATTCGTCCACGACGCTAGCTCGGGAACCTCGGGCTCGCTGTATTTATCGGAAGAGAGGCAGCCAGTGAGACTCAGCACGGCGGCGAGGCTAGTGGCGATGGCTAAATATTTCATCATAGTATTTAATTAGTTGGAAGCCAGAGCGGTCTAGTCCTTGGCTTTAATAAAGAACCAGAAGAAGAGCGATGTGAAGAAAATACCGATCAGAGCAGCGGAAGAGCTTCGTTGAAGGGATAGATGCGGCAGGCATGATCTCAAACTGTACGCTTTACTTTAGACATTTTAAAAGTTAGAGTTTAAAAATGTCTAACTTATTGCATCGAGATTTAACCGATGAACTACTGCAAAGCGCCTCAGAGTATCCGGTGGTGACTGTCATCGGCCCGAGACAATCGGGAAAGACCACACTGGTTCGTACTCAGTTCCCCGAGCATGGCTATGCCAACCTTGAAAATCCAGAGCTGCGAGAACTGGCACAAAACGATCCTAAAGCCTTTCTCGCCCGCTTCCCAAACCCTGTTATCTTAGATGAAATACAGCGGGTGCCCGCCTTGCTCTCTTGGATACAGGTCTTTTCGGATGAATTACCGGGAGCGAAGGGGCAATGGATATTGACGGGCTCAAACCAATTGCAGCTACGTGAATCCGTCTCCCAGTCCCTAGCGGGACGGACGGCACTGCTCACCCTGCTACCACTTTCACTCAATGAGCTAGGAGGTCGCCACGATGACTGGACGTATGCCGAGTGGATACACAGCGGATTCCTCCCTCGCATTTACGATCAGGGGATACGTCCGATACGAGCTTGGCGTGATTATTATCAGACCTACGTCGAGCGTAATGTCAGGCAGCTAATTGCGCTGGATAACCATCTGCTGTTTGAACGCTTCGTCAAGCTACTGGCGGGACGTGTAGGACAGTTGATTAATTTAAATAGCCTCGCCGGAGAGGTGGGCGTCTCGCAGCCGACATTGGGTAAATGGCTGAGCATTTTAGAAGCTTCCTTTCTGATTTTTCGTTTGCCTCCCTATCATCGAAATTTTGGCAAACGTTTAAATAAATCTGCAAAGCTTTACTTCACAGAACCAGGCCTGGCCGCTTATTTGCTGGGGATCGAGAATCCCTCTCAGTTGGAACGAGACCCGCTCGTGGGAAACCTCTTCGAGAATCTAGTGATTGTCGAAGCTCTCAAATCAAGAACGCACCGAGGCCACGATCCAAACCTATACTTTTTCAGAGACCATAACGGGCAAGAGGTTGATTTACTCTACCCTGAGGGCAACGAGGTCATCCCGATAGAGATCAAATCCGCACAGACTTTTAATAATAGCTTCGCTAAAGGGATTCATTATTTCCAAAAAATCTCTGGATCGAAACGGCCAGGCCGCATCATCTATGCGGGCGACACTGAAATCTGCAGCGAGCACTACGAAGTGCTAAATTTCAAGTCCGCCTTCCCTTAAACCCCAGAAAGCGCACACCTCAAGGAGGCATCATTGGGTCTCCTTAAGAAGACATACAGCTCGACCATCGCTCAAAGCCACCCCCCATCCAAGAGAATAAATACGCTTCTTTTTCTGAAAAAAAGGTTTTGCTTCTAGCACAACAGCTCGGTTCACTATCCCACTATGTACGAACTATCCGGCACCGTAAAATTAATTTTTGATGAACAGACCTTCGGCAGCGGCTTTAACAAGCGCGAATTTGTGGTCACCACTCAGAACGACAAATATCCCCAAGAGATTAAGTTCGAGTGCCTCAAGGAAAAGGTGGAGCTAGTCGACAAGCTAAAGACTGGCGACAAGGTCAAAGTAACCTTCGACATCAACGGGCGCGAGTGGAACGAAAAGTATTTTGTCAACCTCATAGCCTTCCGCATCGAAACCGCCGGCGGCAGCGGCAGCGGCAGCGGCAGCAGCGCAGCCGCCAGCGACGAGCCGCCCCCCTTCGATCCTGCCGACGAGATTCTCGACGAAGAGCCTCCCTTTTAGACTATGAAGCGCATCGTCATCATTAACGGCCCGAATCTCGACCGCCTCGGCTTACGCGAGCCAGAGATCTATGGCAACCAAACCCTCACCGATCTGGAAAACTTGTTGACCGAAGAAGCCGAATCACTCGGGATCGAAGTTAAATTTTACCAGAGTAACCACGAAGGCTTTTTAATCGACGAGATCGGCGAGTATGCCGACTCCGAAGTATTTGGCCTCATTATGAATCCCGGCGCGCTCACCCACACCAGCCTCGCACTCCGCGACGCCATCGCCGGCAGCGACCTCCCCGTGATCGAAGTCCACATCAGTAACATTTATAAACGCGAAACTATCCGCCAACACTCGATGACCGCCCCTGCGTGTATCGGCGTCATTTCCGGCTTAGGCTTCGATGGCTACGTCGCCGCACTGCGCCACCTCGCCAATCTCGATTAATATTTTTAACGCACATTAGGCAATTTCGCCTATGCACTAACCACAACGAAAGACAACATCATGGCAGACGAACCAAAAGGACTGAACAAACCCGTAAAACTCAAAGCAGACCTGGCTTCCTTCCTCGGAGCTAAAGAGCTTCCTCGCACTGAGATCACCAAGAAGCTTTGGGATTACATCAAAGGTCAAGGCCTGCAAACCAAGACCGAAAACGGTAAGCCTGAGAACGCAGGTAAATACATCGTCGCCGACGCCAAGTTGGTTTCGATCTTCAAGCACACTCACTCGACCAGCAAGTCTGGCAATGTCACGGATCTCCGTAACATCAAAGCGGGCCAAACCATCAATATGATGCAAATGGCTGCCGTAGTCGGCGCAAACGTCGAGTAACCGACCCAGCTTTCAAACTGTTTTTAACAACGGCTGCCCCAAACGGAGCAGCCGTTTTTTTTGGGGAGGCGCAGCCGCGGCTTTTAGACACGCAAAGTAAGGTTGGAGTCCCGCCTTTAGACGGCTTTTGGACACGCAAAGTAAGGTTGGAGTCCCGCCTTTAGGCGGCTTCTGGATACGCAAAGTAAGGTTGGAGTCCCGCCTTTAGGCGGCTTCTGGACACGCAGCCGCCTAAAGGCGGGACTCCAACCTCCTCATCCGCGGCTTTTGGATACGCAGCCGCCTAAAGGCGGGACTCCAACCTATTCCGGCGGCAGTAGTTTCGCGAGCTCTTCTAGGTCGCCGAAGTGCTCGGCTAGATCCTTGGCGCTGCCTAGGTGGCCGAGCGTGCTTTCGAATAGCTCGCGCTTTTCCTTTTTTAAATGCTGGATGCGCTCCTCGATCGTGCCTTGCGTGATCATGCGGTAAACAAACACGCGGCGGTCTTGCCCGATGCGGTGCACGCGGTCCACCGCCTGGTTCTCCACCGCCGGGTTCCACCACGGATCAAGCAGAAAGACATAGTCCGCCGCGTGTAGCGTGATGCCGGTGCCACCCGCACGAAGGCTGACGAGAATCACCGCCGGCCCTTGCGCTCGCTGGAAGGTATCGACGGGCTTGGCGCGATCTTTCGTGGAGCCGCTCAGCTCTAACAACGCGACCTTAGGAAACGTCTTTTGAATGACGGGTTTCAACCGCTTAAGCAGACTCACGAATTGACTAAAGATCACCACCTTGCGCGCGCCCTCACCTTCCAACGCTTCCTCCAAGCGGGTCAGCAACATTTGTATTTTGCCACTTTGCAGTACGTCTGCATTCACGCCCGGGATCAGCCCCGGATCACAACAAGCCTGACGCAGGCGCGTGAGCAGCGCGAAGAAGTGCAGCGACTGCGTCTGCATGGCCGACTGTAAATCATCGCCCAATTCTTCACGCCCGCTGGTAAGTAAATTCTCGTAGGTCTGCCGCTGCAGTTCTGTGATCGGGCAGATTAAATCCATCTCCACCTTGGGCGGTAGATCTTTGCCGACTTTATCCTTCTGGCGACGTAGGATAAAAGGCGTGAGTTGCTGCCGTAGGCGATCTTGGAAAGCTTGGCGAAACTCCGCATTCTGCGACTCCAGCGCATCTTCGAAACGGCGACGCGAGCCTAGCAGCCCCGGCATCAGAAAACGGAAGAGCGTCCATAGATCAAGCAAGCGGTTCTCTATCGGCGTGCCTGTGAGCGCGAGTCGACACTCGGCCTGAATCGAGCAACAAGCCTGCGTCACTTTCGCATCAGGATTCTTAATCTGCTGCGCCTCATCGAGCACCGCGTAGCCGAATTGTGCCTGCTCCAGCAGATGCTTGTGCCGACGCAGCTGGGTATAGCTCGCGATCCAAAGCTTAGGCGCTTCCGACTTGTCTGAGCCAAAGTCGTGCCCACTGCGCAAGACCTCCGTCTCTATTTCCGGATACCAGCGCTTGACCTCGCCCTCCCAGACCGGCACGACGCTGGCGGGGCAGACGATGAGGCTATGCTTCGAGTCGAAGGGATAAAATTGCAACAAGGTCAGCACTTGCAGCGTTTTGCCCAAGCCCATCTCATCGGCCAGTAGCCCATGGCAGCCTAGCTCGCGCAGCTTCGCCATCCAGTGCACCCCTTGCGCTTGATAGTCGCGCAAGAATTTGGGCAGCGAGATCGGATCCTCGGCGGCCTCTCCCAGCAAGTGCCCGCGCCACGCCGCGAGCTCTTCTTCGAGATCTAGCTCCGCACCACGCTGCCCGAAAAGCGAAAAAACCATGTAGCGCGGCCAGGTCTGCGCCTCTTCAGAGTTGGCAGCTGCTGCGACGCGCCACTCAGCCAAAGCGGCCGACTGATCCTCACCGATGCGCACCAACCCCAGTCCACGCACCACATGGGTGCCCCGCCCCGCTTTAGCGAGGCGCTCGGCATCTTCCGGATCGAGCCATTGGTGACCCAGCTTGAGCCGCCAGTCGACCCGCATCTGCTCCTTGCCCGAGGGCTCGACGCGCCCAATGAGTTTCACCTTGCGCACGCCCTCAGCCATACGCTGCGCTTCAAAGTCGAGATCCAGCGCTTGGAAGACTGCCTCCCAACGCTTGCGCGTGTGCGTGAAAAACGGCGCAATGCGCTCCGCATCGTAGAGCATAAAATCGTTCGAATCGCGGCGAAATTGGAAGCCCGCCTCACGCGCACGCCCTGTTAACCGCACCAGCAATTCACGCTCAGCAGAGCTCATCGGCACTTCATCGCTACGGAAGGCAGGCTCGCGGCTCGCATCCGCATTTGCCCAATACGCAGTCAAGCGCAGGCCAGCAACAGATCCTTCGAGTTTTGGCGTTAAACGGCGCGCAGACACAGCATCCTCCAGCTCGACTTCGGGCTCCACCGCAGCTAAAGCTTCGTCACACTCTTTGGGCTTCGGCTCGTAGGGCAGCGGATCGATCTCATCGGCGATGAGTTCTTCCACCTCGTAGAGCCCACCGACCGCCACCGCGTCGCCGAGTGCCGCATCGTCGCTGGAGCTGCGCACCTTCGGTCCCGTCTTCGACCATTCGATTACAGCGTAGCAGGTATCTTTGCGGGCAAATTTGCAGTGGACGATGGCTTCATCGTTGGCGAGTTCCACACCAGAGATTTGCCCTTGGCGGTAGATCTCGCGCCCGCGCAGCAGCGCCTCGCGCGTGAAGGACTTTTCCCAGTCGATGCCCACATTGGCAAACCACACTTCAAGAGCGGCAGTATTATAAACACGACTGGAGGCACGGCTGGACATCAGGACAAAATCAACCTAGCACGATAACTCTCGCTAGAACTCAGCCGCAAGGAGATTTCGTAAAATCTCTTCAACCGGGTCGAGGTCGAGCGGCGTAAAAAATCTCAATCGTAGCCGAAGCGGTCACGCTTTGGATCGCTGAACACCAATGGCTAAATCGTCCAAAAGCTCACGCTTTCGGCTACAATCTATCCCGTTCTAACAACCCCGCCCTACCCCCGCCGGTGCAATTTCGAGGAGGGGGTAAACAATTTCAATCCGTCCAAAAGCTCACGCTTGTTCCGCTCTGCTGCGCAGACGGTCTTGTCGCCTAAAGGCTCGGAACGGCTACAATTCACTGACTGCGTAGTAGGAGAACCTGTAAGTTCTCGACCAACTCTGACTACTTTAAGAGCTTTTCGAGCTCATCCATCACGTTGGTCGGCCCGATAAATTTCCCAGCGCTATCGTAGCTATCGAGCAGCTTTTTGCCGTTCGCATCCGTTACGATCAGACTGGGAATGCCCTTCCCGTTGCGTTGCACAATATCCTTATTCTCACCGTAGGCAAAGGCAGGCCATGGCATATCATATTCGTCCATGTATTCGGCCATCGCATCTTCACTGCGATCGCTACTGATAAAAATCAGCTCCACGGGGTTTCCACGGCGCTTTTGCTTTTTATAAAAGTCGACTAGCTTGGGGGTAAAGGTACGGCACGGCGGGCACCATTGTGCCGATTGGTAGAAGGCGAAGTATTTTGGGTTGTCCGTCGGCTCGGGCTCGAAATCGACCAAGCGCTTGCCCTTCGAGTAGACCAGATCCTTGTAAACGCGCACAGCAAAATCTGTGCGCTCGACGGTCGCGACTGTAGCCCCACCCTGATCAGGCGACTGCGCTTTTTGCCAATCGCGCGCGTAGTCCTGATCGGAGGGCTTAAAATTTGTGAGGGGCATGTCGATCGAGCGCCCCTCCTTATTTTCCAGAGTGATCGCAGTCGTGCCGACGCCCGTGAGCTTAGCCTCGAAGTGGCCGCCTCCGATCATGTTCCATGTGCGGTAGTTTTCAGCCGATAGAAAAATGGCTCCCACGACGGTTCCAACCAACATGAAGACAACGAATTTTTTGTTACGCATGATCAGACGCTACAAAACTTTGCTGCGTTGTCGATTCACTTTTTCTAGCGCAGCATCCCGAAGTCAATTTCACTGATGTCGAGATAATCGCCGGGATATTGGCGCGAGACCACCACCCGCACCCGCAGATCGTAGGCATTATTCGGCGCGGTGAAGGGCAAGTGAATCTGCACGTGCTCAGCACGCTGTCCCAGCGGTAAGCGCAACGGCACTTCCGAGCCGAGCGTGTGCCCCTCCCGATCCAACCAAGCCACGTGTACGTGCGCCCTATTATCGAGGCTGATCTGCCAAGCGGCTCGCATCCGTAGCTCGTAGTCCCGATTCGACACCACGGGGAACTTTCTGAAGAGCGAAACAATATCGGCACCCTCGATCCGGATGCCCGCATCGCCCGCTTCTGATAGACGGCTGGCGATGACTTTAAAATGCTCGCTCGCCCGATAATCCAAGTGCCAGCCATCCAGATTCGGCAGTACTGGGCCGAGGAAATTTCGCGCCACATAGCCTAAGTGCATCAGCTGGGGATCATCCGAAAGACTACGAAATGAGCGGCTCTCGGCCTGCAGCACCGCCGCGGCCAGTCGCTCGGGCTGGGACTGGCCGAGCGCAATGCGCCTACGCTCAGGCGCGTATTCAGAGCTGCCGATGTATTGTTCAAAGTACTCTTCGTAGGCCGCACGCGCCGCTTCGAAAGCAGCCAGCTTGGTGGCCACCACCGCGGGCGACTCATCGAAGCAAGCGATCACTAGAGCACGCCGCGACTGATCCATCGCTGAATAAAGCTCCGTTAGCTGAAAGGCTTGCGATACGACCTGCACCCGCGCCGCGAAGCGCGCAGTCTGCTCAGGTTGGAGTCCCGCCTTTAGGCGGTCTGGTGTAGCTTGATCAGACCCCTCTTTCCCACTACCCTGACCGCCTAAAGGCGGGACTCCAACCGCTTGATCAGACCCCTCTTTCCCAATGCCCTGACCGCCTAAAGGCGGGAGTCCAACCGCTTGCTCGGCGGCTGCTAGGTGGCCTCGCATCTGTTGTAAGACCTCGGGCGTGAATAGTGCAATGCTTGACTCATCTTTGTAAAGTTTGATCCAGTCGGCCTTACCTTCGTTTTCGTTGCGATATTGCTCGGCTAATTCGTAGAAGTTCCGTATCGGCTCGGCAGCGGCTCCGAAGAAGTTTGTGTAATATTCATCCAGCAGTGCAGCCGCGTCTTGCTGCGGATCCCATAGCAGCTCGGCCGCCAGCCAGGCCTTTGCGCCATCCAGCCCCCAGAACGATGGCAACTGCGAAAACAAAACATCGACCCCCGCCTCGGACATGAACTGCAGGCTTTCAGCGATCCACTGATTAAATTGGCGCGGATACGGATACGGTGCTCCGAAATAATAATCCCAAGTCGCGATGCGCTCCGCGCCCGAGGCGACCCACGCTTCGATCAGTTTTTTATCTTCGGCGCGGTAGGCGGGATCGTGCCACTGCGCGCGATCTGAAGTGAGTACTGGCATTACGCGCGGGTGGATCGAGATCGTCGGCGCTGGCTCTGTCCAATAGTAAGCGAGCGCCGTCAGGTAGCGATCCTCGCCATCGGATGTTTGCCACGCGCCTGCCTCATCAAATACACGTTCGGCCACGCGGTTCATAAAGCCGAAAACTAGATCTGTGTAATCGGGGCGGGTGCGAAAGTAGCGCAGCGGACTCACGGCGGCCTCGGTGCGCGCGCTGGTATCGAAGAGCACGTTGTCGTTGATCGAGAGCGAGAAGCTGTTGCTGCTTGGATTGGCGCCAAAGTGATCGAGCGCAGCTTGAGCTGCGATCTCGACGGCTGCGGGATGGGTTAAGTCGGGCTGCGGATCGGTGCCGCCGTTGCCGCGCGGTGGCTTGCGCTGGCCGTTGACTTCTGCGAAAACTTCTGGCTGCGATTTGAATAGCTCCGGCGAAAAGACTCTAGCTAAGTTGTGGTTGAATGAATAGACATCATTCAAGCGATTGCGGCGCGCGAAGTCGGTGTTTACCGGGTGCAAGCGCCGCTGCACGAAGGCAGGCCTTTCGTGCAGCCGCTGGGCGAACGCGCGCTGCGCAGGCGGTGCCCACTCGAAGCCGAGCGAGCCCGACCAATACCAACGCGCACCGAGCATCTCTTGCGCGATGGCGTAGATCGCGTTGATCCAGCCTTCGTCGCTGCTGCCGCGAATGAAGACTCGGCTGCCTTGGGCGTGGATTGCAAACGCGCCGTGCGGATACACCTGCGGAGCATGGCGCTGAAAGATCAGGGCGCGCTTCGGCGTGCCTTGGTGCTGCAAGCTCAGGCTGTGGCCATGACGGTCGGCGAAAGTTTCTTGTAAATCATCCAAAGCTGCTCGCAGCGCTTTGCTCTCCGTTGCGGGGATGACGATGCGCTCGATGCCTTCGATCAGCAAACGCTGAGAAAGCGGTGCGTTAGTCGGCTTCCAATCCTGAGCGCGCGGCTGCGAGCCGAAGAGCGGCGCGGCAACAAAGAGAGTGAGAGCGAGGTAGGTAGCAGAGCGAAACATAGGCAGCATGGGAAACATGAGAAGCAAATTGCGCAGACTGGAGAAGTAAGGCAAGTCGTTGTGCGTATTGTTTGAGCGCAGCGATCTCTGGATGCTCTGCAGGCGTCCGCAAGCGGGCACGCTACGCTCTTCATAAAAAAGCCCCGTCGCTTTTTAGCGGACGGGGCTTTGGAGAAAACTTACTTTACTTTACGCGACGCGCTCAACGATGAGCTCGGGCGGATTTGGGCGCTTGGGCGCGAGACGATAGGCGGTCTTGAGGTATTCCAGCGCTTCTTCCATCTTGGCTTCGTCGTTGTAGTGAATCATCATCAGCGGCTCGCCTTGTTTGACTTGTGTGCCGACCTTTTTGATATCGGATACGCCGACGGCGGGATCGTATTTGCCGTTCTTTTTGATCGCGAGCTTAGCCACGCCTTCGGCGATGAGGCCGGCATTGATGGTGTGCACGTAGCCACGCTTGGGAGCGGGCAACTTGCGGATGTGCTTCGCGGTGGGGAACTTATCCGGATCGTCGATCACCGAAATGTCGCCGCCTTGGGCTTCGACCATGTCCTTAAACTTCTGCAAAGCAGAACCATCCTTGAGGTGGCGCTGCACGGTTTGCTTGGCCGAAAGGGTCGAACCAGCGACACCTGCGAGGCGGACGATCTCCATGCCGAGCTTGAGCACCAGCTCTTGCAAATCCTCGGGGCCTTCGCCCTTGAGGAGCTGGATGGCCTCTTTGATTTCGAGCGCGGTCCCGACCGTATCGCCGAGCGGTTGATTCATATCGGTGACGAGTGCCACACAGCGGCGTTTCATTAAGCGACCTACGCGTGTGATCGAACGGGCAAGTTGCTTGGCTTGCTCGACGTCTTTGATAAAAGAGCCATTACCCCACTTAACGTCGATGACTAAGCCCTCGGCACCTTCAGCTAATTTACGGCTGAGCACACTGCTCGTGATCAGGGGCAAGCTGGGGATCGTGCCCGTTTCTAAGCGCATGTTGTAAAGGATGGTATCGACGGGTGCGATGTCGGGGTCTTGTCGGATAAAGGTGCAGCCGACTTTCTTGAGCTGCGCGTGGAAGCCTTTGAGATCGAGCACGGGATTGAAACCGGGGATCGAGGAGAGCTTGTCGAGGTTGCTGATGATGTGCTCTTCATCGACGCCGTTCATAGTCGGCATGACCACGCCACAAGCCGCTGCCAGCGGAGCCAGCACGAGCGTCGTCTTGTCGCCCACACCGCCAGTCGAGTATTTATCGATCTTGGGGCGAGTGATCTTAGTGAGGTCGATGACCTCGCCAGAGAGCATCATTTCCTCAGCAAAGATGGCTGTCTCCTGTGCAGACATTTCCTTAAAGTAAACCGCCATCGCAAAGGCAGCCTGCTGGAACTTGGGCATCTTCTCGTCTAAAATGGAATCGACGATGAAGCGTATTTCTTCGTCAGTATATTCGCCACCGTCACGTTTCTTTTCAACTAAATAGCTGAAAGAAGGCTTGATGAACTTGCGCGCGCTAATGATCTTTTTTCTCATTGAATGAGTATGTGTATATCTGTGGATGAAACCGTCCGAGACGGCATAAACCTTTGATTAATCGGTACTAAGGCGCGAAATGTCGAGACCAAAATCTAGTTAACTGTAATCCGGGCTGAGATAGCCGTGATCGTAGGGGCGTGACTTGTCGCGCCCGCGCCGGAACAGCCCCCGTAAATTGGTTCGGTGGCGATGGGGCGGCTGAGTCTCGGCCTATTCGATAACGCGAGGCTATTTTGGCGAATTTGGTGGCGCGGATTGGCCTCAATCCGCATCCCCCTAACAGGCGCGACGATGCTGTATGAGCCATGCAGCGCTACCTTCCGCGCGACGGTGCTGCATGAGCCATGCAGCGCTACCTTCCGCTGGTTAGTTTAATCAGGGTTTAGCGTCTTGCGATAGCTAAAACCTTTTCTACTTCCGGAGGCAGCTGATCTTCTGGGAGCGCGATAACTTCGCCTCCATAGCGAAGCGTTTCGGCTGCGATGTAGTCTAGCAAATCTTCGGCGCAACTTTCGTCGCACTCTGGGGCAAGTTGCACTTGCATGTTCTCAAGGTCGACCGTGCCGAATATATGTATATCTTCGCCCAATACCACTGCATCTAGTTGCCCAGTCGCCGCCGCCAAAGCGCACTTCTCGACGCCGCTGACGGCTTTATCGCCGCCGAGTTGGTTCATGATATTCTCTACCTTTGCTTCAAGCGCTGACTGCCCACTCTTGGAAAGATGCTCAAGTGAAACTTCTTTGATCTTTTCGAGTTTCCAGCCTTGCGGATCGGCATGCTCAATCAATACCAAACGCTCAGAGAAGGTCTCGTTACGGGTAAGCTGGCCGACGTTGTGAGCCGACCCTATAATGACGAGTGCGTGTGCTTTGTCCGCGAGATAAGCCTCGAGTGCGTTGGCAGTGTCGCGAAAGAAGCGCTCCTCCAGACTGTCTTGATAGTCTGCTTGGCCATCGTGCCCATGCATCTGCGTGGCATGGCTTGAGCCAGTTGTGCCACTGGCCGATATTTTGCCGGAGGTGTGCTGGTGTAGAGATTTTTCTGGGTCATCAAACTCGGCAGTCTCATCGATAGACTTGGGCAGATCAGCAATTTCAACTTGGTTACAGTGGATCGAATCGCCTGCAAAGGCCGCGACATGGCCGCGACTCAAGCAAACCGCGAGGAAACTATGATCGGCCTGTGCAATCTTAAGCAGGGGCTTGATCTGAAAATGCTTGCCCGTATGCGTGCTCGGCACGACCACAAAGGGCAGGTCAACCCGCCTGATTCCTTCGCCATCACAAAAGAAGGCCACCGAAGCACCAGCACCGATCAATGCGGAGGGATCTTGGACATACGCCTGCAAAGGCTGCATCCACTTGTGCGGAGACCCCTCTTCGGATTCAGATAAATCTTTATCCACTTCCTTGAGCAGATTTTTGAGCGTGGTGGCATTACAACCATCATTCTGCCCGGGCAGTGAAATCGGCATGTAAATACTGACGAGCGCGTCGCCCTGTGTGCGAGCTAAGTGGCTCACTGTATCTTTATTAACTTCGATGAGGGATATTTGATCGTTATGCATACCCTTTAACTTTGCAGAATCGATGCCAGTTTAAAAAATACGGCGACTGCAAGGGGAGAACAGACGCCCTCACCCAGCTAAAATACCGAGATTGTAACGAATCGAAATTCGGATCGTCCGCGCATAATTGCATCCTGCAAGCCCCCTGAAACGGGTAATCGGGTATTCTGCAAGGCCTCTCCAACTCGGCTCACGCGACACAAGCTGTTTGATAGTAGGGTCGAAACGGGTTCCCCCGTTCAGCTACGCTGACTGCGTCAGCTTTTGAGCGCTCTTCACTAGGGCGGCGAAGGAGGCTGCTTTCAGCGCGGCACCGCCGATGAGGCCACCGTCGATGTTCTTTTGCGCGAGCAATTCGTCGGCGTTTTCGGGCTTCATGGAGCCGCCGTAGAGGATGCGCACCTTTTCGGCGGCTTCGGCACCGATCAGACCGGCAAGGAGGCAGCGGATTTCGGCGTGTACTTCTTCGGCCATCTCGGGTGTGGCTGTCTTGCCTGTGCCGATCGCCCAGACGGGCTCGTAAGCAATGACGAGGGCGTCGGCCGATTCGGCTGTGACGCCGACGAGAGCGCCTTCGAGTTGAGCCTTAATCACTTCGTTGACCTTGCCGGCTTCGCGCTCGTCGAGCGTCTCGCCAATGCAGACGATGGGCTTTAGGTTGGCGGCGAGGGCGGCGAGGGTCTTTTTGTTGACGATAGCGTCGGTCTCACCGAAGTATTCGCGGCGCTCGGAGTGGCCGAGGATCACGAAGGTGGTGAACAGGTGGCGAAGCATCTCGGCGGAGATTTCGCCGGTGTAGGCACCGGATGCTTCGAAGTGCATGTTTTGCGCCCCGAGTTGAATATTGGACTTGGTGACGACTCTGGAAACAGATTCCAAAGCGATCGAGGTCGGGCAAACGCAGACGGCGACATCGGTTTGTGCACCGATGAGGTTAACTATGTCTTTAGCGAGCTCTGCACCTTCGGCAGAGTTCAAGTTCATTTTCCAGTTACCCGCGATGAGGTATTTGCGTGCTGATTGACTCATAATATTAGATGAATGATTAATAATGACTGATGATTAATTGATTAGATTTGATCCAAGGCGGTGACGCCGGGGAGCTCTTTGCCTTCGAGGAATTCGAGGGATGCGCCGCCGCCGGTGCTCATGAAGGTGACTTGATCGCCGTAGCCGGCCATCTTAATCGCTTTCACAGAGTCGCCGCCGCCGATAATCGAGCAAGCGTCGGACTCGGCAATAGTCTTGGCCACGGCGAAGGTGCCCTTGTTGCAGGCGTCGATCTCGAAGATGCCCATCGGGCCGTTCCAGAGGACGGTCTTGGCATTCTTAACTTCGTTGCTAAATAGCTCGATGCTCTTGGGCCCGATGTCGACGCCTTCCCAGCCAGCATCGATATTACCTTCGAAGATTTTGGTCTCACCCACAGTGCCGGCTCCGAAGTCGAGGTCTTTGACCGCGAGATTATCGACAGGGAGGAGGAACTTAACGCCTTTTTCCTTAGCCTTGGCCAAGGCGGCCTTTGCGGTATCGACAAACTCAGGCTCGCTGAGCGATTCGCCGACGGTGCGACCTTCGGCGAGTGCAAAGGTGTAAGCCATGGCGCCACCGATGATGATGGTGTCGGCCTTTTCGAGCAGGGAGTCGATTACCTTAATCTTATCCGAGACTTTGGCCCCACCGAGGATAACGGTAAGCGGGCGCTCGGGGCTGTTGGTCTTGTCGCCAAGGTAGGCGAGCTCCTTCTCGATCAGAAGGCCACAGACGCAGGGGTCGAGATACTCGGCGATGCCGGCGGTCGAGGCGTGGGCGCGGTGTGCGGTGCCGAAAGCGTCGTTGACAAAGGCGTCGGCGAGCTTGGCGAGTGCTTTGGCAAATTCAGGATCGTTGGCTTCTTCACCCGCGTAGAAGCGGACGTTTTCGAGCAGGAGCACTTCGCCCTCGCCCATTTTGGCGACTTCAGCTTCGACTTCTTCGCCGATGCAGTCTTCGACGAAAGTGACGGGCTGGCCGAGCTGCTTAGCGAGCTCCTCGGCGACGGGCGCGAGGGTGTATTTTGCATTCTTTTCGCCCTTGGGACGACCGAGGTGCGAAGCAAGGATGACTTTAGCGCCCTGCTCTACGAGGAGCTTGATCGTAGGCAGCGCGGCAACGATGCGGGAGTCGTCGTTGATCACGCCGTCTTTGAGAGGCACATTAAAATCGCAGCGAACGAATACGCGTTTGCCGGAGAGATTGACGTCTTTGATAGTTTTTGTGGCCATGGCTTTTTAGAATTACGGATTGAGAATTAGGAATTAGGACGAAGCGCTAGTGGCGCGGAGATGGTAAGCTGAAGTCGTAAGACTTTGGTCGATGTAGCCGAAGTCGTAAGACTTTGGTCGATGTCATACACGTCTTCGCTCTGTGAGCTACGCCGGGGTTCTTTTTCTTAGCGCCGCTAAAGCGTCGAGAAAAAGAAAAAGGCCGCCACGATCAAGAATCCTTGGGGATACCTGCCGCGGCGGCCTGAAAAATCAATCTGCGGTTGCCGAGATCCGGATTAGAGGAACTTGGAAACTTTTTGAACGAGTTCGACGACGCGATTGGAATAACCCCATTCGTTGTCATACCAGGAAACGAGCTTAAAGAACTTATCGTTTAAGCCCATGCCGCTGCCTGCATCGAAGATCGAGCTGAGCTC
>Ga0222651_1000872_pt1 | contig 16430 bp, 19 predicted proteins | sample AntAcemetagen369_FD_179855 | JGI IMG/M metagenome (GOLD analysis project Ga0222651, IMG submission 179855) | Saline water microbial communities from Ace Lake, Antarctica - #369 | ecosystem: Environmental > Aquatic > Non-marine Saline and Alkaline > Saline | place: Antarctica: Ace Lake...
CCATCTTGTGGGTTTTCCATCGTAATCGATCAGTTGCAAATCATTATCGACAATATGACTGACGATACGGTCTATAAGGGCCACTACCCTTTTTTTATCGTCTTCGTCGGCGACCAGGTCATGGTACAAAGACATGGAAAGCAAATGCCCCACGATTTCATCAGAACTGGTATCGTCCAGCCATTGCCATTTGCCATCGGGTGAGGGGTGCCAGTTTTTAGGATGTGGAGACCTGGACGGTGCCAATAGGTCTTCTGACCTTACATAGGATCTTGCAGGGTATCCTGGTATTCCCGTTATGGTTTCCAATCTTTCCAATGCTTCAAAGGTTCGCTTTGCTTTTTCTTTCGCATCTTCACTTTTGGTTACCCCATATCTGAAAGATTCAGCAATCAGGTAGCAGGAGGTCCATAGTCCGTCATTGTCTTGATTTTCCAAAAAGCTACTGCTGATATCTCCCGGTATTGCAAGTGTGGATCTGTTGACAATGCCGAGTCGGTTGTGTCTTTTCTCGATAATTTCTTCTATTCCATTGGCCTTTTCTTCTAAGGTCATGGCTTTTAGGCCCATTTCTGAGATACCATTTGGTGTTGCAGCCCACACTTTTCCAGGGTCAATGTAGAGGATATCATTGATTTGGTCATCAGGTAACCATCTCTTGCCGGCATAATACCTCCAGCCGCTTCCTTTGCGGATCAAACCTTTAGGAGTGCCTATCCATAATAAGGAATCCGTTTCAAGAATGTTTGTAGCAGGACCATAAGGAAGCCCGTCTGCACCTCTCATAAGCCAGTGGCCCCCATTTGAAGCTAGGGAAGCCACTGCTTTTGGTGAGCTAAATAGAATGTCTTTCCCATTTAGTCCAGTGGTTACCGTCAGATACTGGCTTTCATGTCCAAGTGCCAAACCTATTTTATCGATGTCCAGCCATACCTCTGATTTCTTTTGCCAAAGACCTTCGTCAGATGCAATCCATAGCATGCCTTCATCGTCTTGTGTTATAGCGTTAATTTTTATATTAGGAAAGGAAGCTACTTTTTCCCAAGTTCCATTCCAAGTATATAGTCCGTGGGTGGTTCCTGTTAATAGGGTACTGTTATCTATCCAATGGGTACTTGTAATGGATTGACGGCCATCTGTTCGTGGAGGGTTTGGGATCCTTTCGCCTTTTTCAGACCATATGGTCTTGTCATTGTTCATCCATACCGTTTGTGAATTGTCAGTAGTGGCATTGATTATTCCTGAAACAAAAGGTTGACCGGTCCATTTGCCTTTATTTCTATAAAATATCCCATGAGAGGTAATCACCTTTATAGTATCGCCTCGGCTGAATAGTTTAATGACATTTAAACCAGCATTGATGGGGAGATCAATTTTTTGACTAACCTCTTGGTAATAGGTGCCAGAGGCCATTTTTTGACTGAAAACTTTGAGTGGGCTGAAACAAAACCACAGCATAAAAAGAATAGTGAATTTAAATACTTTCATTTCTCAAAGGTTTCATGAAGTTGTGAATAGAAGGTCTCAAGGGTGACTTTTACTTTTTATTGAATCTCCTTGCCCTATTACTAAAAGTAGAAGGGTTTGGGCTATTAAATTCGAAATAGGTAAAAAGCAATCAATCATTGTTTTTATGTCTATAAAAAAAATAGAGGTGTCTCCCTATTTAAAAGCCTTGGGAAAGTAGAAGAATGAAACGTTTTTATAGCATTTTGAACCTGATATGGAAGCCTGTGAGTTTTTGTATCGCTATTTTGAATCTGAAGGGCATTATCGGGTAGGAAATAGGGGATTGGTCTTTTTTAAAAAATAGAAGGCACTCTTAATGGTTCAAAGGCTTAATTTTTTTTAAATTTTACCTACGAAAAGGTCATGTTGTCAAAAATATGCAATTCAATTGTTTCACCATTGTCCATAAAATAGCAGTCAGCCCAATTTTCTAGTGGAAGTTTGTTGTTCACGTTTTGACCGAAAAAGCCCAATTTCCCTCTGCCATGATGGTGATAAGGGCGGTTATAAAAAAATCTAATGGTATATTTTCCCACTCTTTTATCGGCTGTTTCAAAAGACATTTCTAGGTGAGTAATAAAGTAATTTGTCAGATGGTCCCGGATTTTGTTCTGGGCAGACTTGGTCAATACCGGAGGTAAAAGGAACCTGTTGGCAATTTTTTCACCATTGGGATCATTGGTTCCGAAAGGATAATGATGGATGTCTAATAAATCTGCAGTGACCAATCCCATTGTATTTAGTGTTTAATTTTTTGGAGAAAATTGAAAATTCTAATTTATATAGTTGGTTTAAATTTTCAACAACTACTTTAGTTTTAAATTATTTTAAAGTATTTATCTATATTATAAATATAAACATATTATATAATAAAACAAATGGTAAAAGTCAAATATTAATACCTAAAATTATAAAAGTAATTATTAAGCTTTATGAGTCAATAAATCAAAGGGCTTAGATTTAGGGATTTAGGACGTTCAGTATTGTGCTTTTCGAGACTCTGGTTGAAAATTATTTTAACCTGAATATCTTGTTCAGTTTTTGCGATGAGTGAAAGTCAGGTGAAGGAGGCCTTAGAACATACCCTAAGGGAATTCGCCAGTAGGCATCGTAATATTACCAAGCTTTTTAATCGGCATTGCCACAATGTCAGAAATATCATTGAGCAAATGCAGGTGGACTTTGATGCTATTTCAAATGAGCAAAAAATGCTTATTGGTTCCTATCTCACAATGGAATTTTCTATAGAATCCGCTGCTTTTTTTAATCCTTCCATTATTCAAGATTTTGACCAATCTTATTTAGAGGAAGGCGAAATGCGCGTTATTATTTCTTTCAGGGCAACAGGTGAAGGGCATATTTCTTCTTTAGTTTTCAGGAGAGCGATAATCGACAAGAATAACGACCTGCAATTAATGAGTGTTGGCGATTCAATCGATATGGCAGGGATATCGCATAAAATGCTTTATGACAAAGGACGTTTTGTGGAGAAGATGAGCGAAATGCGAATTTCCGTAAAGCATTCAAAAAGTATTATAGATGATCTTCCGGATAAATTCGAATACTACTCGCTAAAAAATGCCGTAAAAAAAGTAATTACTAATAGCGCCATAAGTATTGACAAAAGAACGGCACTTGAAGAAATTACCTGGTTGGTAGATTCCTATTATGATATCGATTTTCACCATGACGCCGATATTAGTGAACGTGTTTTGTTTCCCATTTCAGAATCGGAAAGCAGGGGAATCGAAGATGCCCGATTTGTTCGATTCATAGAAGATGACGGTTCCATAAAGGTTTATGCCACCTATACCGCTTATAATGGTCATGTCATCCTTCCCAAACTTCTTTCTACGGATGACTTTTATAAGTTCAGGCATGCTTCCTCTGGCAAAGGCAATTACGGGAGTCCCGCACATCATGGCTTCTAGCACACTAAGGCCAAAAGGTTCCTCAAAAGAAATGGGATGTATTAGCGCTTTTGCTTTGCCTAGCAATGTGTTCCGTGCTACAGGTCCTACATTCCCCAGGTATTCAATATTGGTTTGGTCAATTAAGTGTTTGATCTGCGTTTCAAAATACGAAGTGTCTTGAATAAGTCCGGCAATTTTTAAAGGATAGCCCGAATTTTTGGCAATTTCAATCGCTTCACGTGTCCCTTTTTCAGGGTGGATTCTACCGAAATAGAGCAAATAGTCTTCCTTATCTTTATTAAAGCTGAATTTTTCAGGATCTACCCCATGATAAATGGTGTCAAGATAAGTTAGCTCTTTGTGTCTGTCGGCATTTGAAATGGAAATATAGGCCGAAGAAGTGTTGTATTTTTTATAAACCGGAATGATCTTGGGAGACGAAAACCCATGAATAGTAGTGATCATTGCGGTTTTTATTAGTCTGGAATAGGAAAGCGGAAGAAAATTAAAATGGTTATGAATAATATCAAATCGTTCTGCCTTTTCCATAAGGTGACTTATGTGAAGACATTCCAACACTTTAGGGTCATTTGTGCGATCTTCCTCATAAGATAATTCACAAATTGATTCCAACTTAGCTGATGTAATTGAATTGCCACTTGCAAAGAGACTCACTTCAAAACCATCGCAACATCCTTTGGTCTCAAAATCATAAAGACTCATCCGCATATCGTTTTCCCCCAGAAACCACATAAAGGAGGTGAAAAGTTTCTTGAGATAAGCATCGTCACCAGTTAAAACATAGGCTTGATGATACATAAGCACCATGGCTTGGGCATCCAATGGCTGCTGTGCGAACATGGAGCGTTCTTTGTCCTTTAAGTACCAATCTTTATTTCCAATAATGGACAAATAATCATCTTTTAACGTATGTTCGGTAATGAACTCCATAGTGGCAAAGGCAACTTTGGTTACCTTTTTATCTTCCAGAACCTGAGCGGAATGGAGCAGGGACAGGGGCAAAATACCATTGTCATAAGCCAAAAGGGATTCAAACCATTTCCAGTTTTCTGATTGGTTTTGGTTGTAATGGGCAACAAGCTTATTCGCTAATTTGTGTAAAATTTGTTTCATTCCGTCATCCGAACCATTGGTTTTCATATAATAACAGATTCCAATAATGGTGTTGGCAATTCCCCTAATGGATTTTAGTTTTTTGAAATTCGGAGCAGCATCGAAAAAGACCAATTTTCCTGTTTGATAATATGCGTCGTTAGGTGGATTGTTCAACAGATACCCAAGGGCCCAAATGGTTCGGCCAAAGGAATCTTCGGAACCTACTTCATCCATAAAATTACGGTTGAAGCTCAGGAAATTTCGAAAAGTACCGTCCTTGTTTTGCATGTAGTGAATATAACTCAAGTAAATGGGCATAAATTCTAAGGCCACAGGATCTTTTTTTTGCTTATAGGTCAGGCAAACCATTAATAGCGCCCTGGTATTGTCGTCTAGGCAATAGCCCTCTTTTAGGTTAGGAATCCCAAATTTCGCATGTTGGATATACCGGTATCATCCGTCAGTCTTTTAATGTGTACCAAAGAAAATGGAGGCAGTAACAATGGATCCAAATCCGGCTCTTTTTTCTTTAAAGATTGATTGGGTTCAGATAATATTTCCTCTATTAAGGTAGCATACTTTAGACCGATTTTAGGCCAGGTAATATTCTGTCCGTATTCAGATGCTTTTTTCTGAATCTCCTTAAGTATTTCGGGCTCTTCGAGTAACTCATTCAGATTTTGGGCCAATGCGTTCTGATTGTTAAAGTCAAAAAGACGCCCTTTGTTATCGGCCAACAGTTCGGCGGCATGCCAGTAAGGAGTAGAGACTACCGCACAGCCTGAACCCATAGCATAGGAAAGTGTGCCACTGGTAATTTGTGCTTCATTGATAAATGGAGTGATATAAATATCACAGGCAGATAGGTATTTAAATAGCTCTACTTCATCTATAAACTCATTAAGTAGTAATACGTGCTCATTAAGTTTAAGGGTTTTTATAAGCTTTTGTAGGTAATTCCTATATTCTTCCCCAGAGTGCCTCAGTACGCTGGTATGTGTTTTACCTAAAACCATGTACAGCACTTCGGGATGCTTTTTAACGATTTGTGGCAATGCTTTGATTACCGTCTCAATACCCTTATTCCTGGTTATGGTCATTCATTGCGAAAACCATTATTTCATTGATTCCTTTCCCATGTTTAAGCATAGCATGGGCAAGGTTTTGGGTAAAGGCACCAATACCGCATTCACGCGGGGGATAGGTACTTACGTAGGCTAGTTTCATTTTTAGTGGATTACGTAAATAAATAGAGGGAAATCAATTATAGACAGGCTCTTTTTAGTTGGTAAATTTGACTCTTTTCTTCTCCATTTATTGGGTAGGTTCTCTTTTTAATCGAAGGAGAAGTTTTGGTTTAATGGTCTTTTGGGAGCTTACTTTGTTCTGAGATTCTATTTGGTTTTATATTTTTCCAGCTTTTGTCAGGTCAAAACCTAATGTGTCTAAAATCGACGTAATGAAGTTGGATATAAAAGGAATTAAGTTAAATAATTCACAAGTTTATGCTGTAAAATACCTTTTAAGATGAACGGATTCTTTAAGTTGCAATTTTAAATTGGCACTTAGTACTTTCAACCCGGATTATGCAATAGGATTTCCTTACCTTTCTCAGCGAGTCCTGACCATTCTCAGGGGAAGTGATTCCATCACGTAATAGGATGTCTATTGCCTATTTCGGGTTTAAGAGATGCCTAACCTGTCTCGCATTATAGTTATAAACCTTTGGGCAACGATTCGATAGTCAAAATTTTCAACCACATGTTTTCTTGCTTCGACACCCATTTTATTGCGTAGGTTTTCATCGTTCATTAGGATTAGCAGATATTTTGCGATATCCTAGACATAAATTTCCTTTACCCAATTAGACGTTACTAAAATAAGGGGCAATTCGTTTACAATTTCTTGATAATTGGCAATATAACCGTCCGCCACTAGCCAAGGAACAGGCATTACGCCGTAGCGTTGCGGATGGAGGACAAGTCGTAGTATGCCCCCAATAGCCTACGCCCATTACTACATCGGGCTCAAACCATCGGTAGTACCATTCCTTTTCCTGGGCAGATTCAAAATGAGCTGCATGGGCATCTACTCCGCATTCAAGCAGGCCCTTTAGAAGTAAATCACCCTGAGTGGCAAGCCCTCCTGGAGAAAGAGGGTAATCATAAAGAACCAAGACTTTCATAGAAGAAAATTTATGTGGTTTATGGTTGAATTTTCTCTTTTTCCATAGTTCTATTACTGCCTTACCGATCTCCTCATGGCGCAAATGCCTGGTATATTCACCGAAGGGACTATGTGGTAGGATCAGGTCAAATTTTTGCTTTGGGAGCAAACTTAAAATAACCTTTTGGACTACTTTTGGATCGATTGGCATTTGCTTTGGACCATCTCCCAGAGCCACCATAATCCCATTGGTCTTATATAATCTAAGGGCTTTTTTTGGTTTTACTATCCCTAATTATTCATAACCACTTTTAATAATTGTAGCAATCATTTTGAAGCGTTCATTGGCTGTAAAGGTGTTTTTGGAATGTGCTGGAATAATAATAGACTGACCGGTTTCTAATGTCAGTGAATTTCCATCGATCAAGACCTCTGAACGCCCTTCAATAATTTGGATAAACTTATCGAAAGGCGATATTTTTTCTGTTAAGTTTTCTCCAGAGTCAATGGATACGGCAGTTACATTACCAGTCGTTTTCTTAATAATGGTTTTTATTACCACAGCATTTGGAACGTACTCGATGATTTCTACGATAATAAAAGCTTTTGATTTTTCAACTTCCTGGTGTTCCATTGCTATAACTTTGAAGGATGGGTTATTATGAGTATTCTCAGCCTTTCTTTCAAACCTGAACATTAAAGGTGATGTATTTTTGTGCATTAAGTATTATATATAAAAGTCGAAAAGTTACAGTATTCCCACATTCGTTTAGTTGATGTTAAATTTGATGTTTAAAAAATGAATTCTTTGTAAAAATTGGGCAGATTTTCCATCCTCCATTCTATTATAGCCGCCCACTTAAGCTAAAGATCCTCTAGGTTTATAAAACGTTTCTTTTTCAATTTTCTAAAATACGAGGGGGTAAGTCCTGTAATTTTTTTAAACTGATTTGATAAATGCGCCACACTACTGTAGTGCAGCTTAAAGGATATTTCTGTAAGATTAAACTCATCATAGAGTAAAAGTTCCTTAACCCTTTCAATTTTGTTTATAATGATGAACTGTTGAATGGTTATTCCTTTTACTTCGGAAAATGCATTGGCCAAATAGGTATAATCATAACCCAATTTATCACTGATGTAATCTGAATAGTTCACTTTTGGTATTTCATCTGAATAATGGATCATTTCAATAATTACGGACTTGATTTTTTCAATGATTATTTTCCGATTATCGCCCAACAGTTCCAATCCATATTTCTGTAGATTTTTACCCAGTTGCTCTTTTTGAGAATCGGCGATGTTTTCTAGAATTTGGACTGTCCCAAGGTCTACGTTAACATAATGTAGGCCAATATTTTGCAATTCTTGCTTTACCACCATCTTACACCGTTGACTCACCATATATTTGATGTATATAAACATTCGGTTTTTATTTTAATTGGTTTTGGTCAATCGAAAAGATGTTTCAATTAAAATGAAGTTGATAGAACTTAGTCCTAGGATTTTTAATAAAAATGGCAAATATTATGGATACCTTATATTGATGAGATTAGTATAAAATCATCTTATGAAAAAGACTTTTAAATTTGACACTTTCATTTTTAATAATAATTTTTGAAATATACAGTATTTTCTTGGAATACTTCTCTTTTAAAACTTAGAATGCAAAGATATATTCCAAACTGAATGGAAGGCACCTTTTCGATTACGAACTTTTCAATATGAGTCATTTGAGGAAGAATAAATGAACCTAAAAAAGGGTGAGCTAATAGATCTTTCAAAGGTTTCATAGTATTCGTGGTATTGGGTTTCAAGCTTTGAAAGAAATATGGAAAAATTTTAAAGCCCATAATTAGGGCCTATGTTTCCTAGCCCTTTTTCATTGTAATCCTGGATTATAGGTAAAATGCAATGCATGAACCACTTAGGGTTTAAGATTGGAGTTGGTCAACTTTCATGGAGTTTAAATTCCCGAAACACTCATCTTGTGGGATATATGTAAATCTTTACACTGATTGTGTAATTTCTTTAGGTATTAAAAGAACAACCTTTATACTTAATAATTCAGGCACACATAAACGTTATTAATCCATTATTATGCGATTGGATTCGAAATAGCCTTTCCTGACCTTTCTCAGGAAGTGTTTCAAGCACAATAAAATCAGGGGAGTTATAGACTGAGGCTAAGTGTCAAGAACAAGGTTTAATTAATCAATAACTCGGTTTAAAATAGTTATAATTGAATAATTGAGAGATAAAAGCATCAATTAGATACCAGCTCCATGGACACACACTACATATAACGTAGGAATAAATTGGGAAAACACCCGAAAAGGCATCTTGTGTTCTCCTGAATTAAACCAGAAAAACAGCGTATGTATTGATGTGGCCACGCCTCCGGAATTTCCCAAAAGAGTTGAAGGAATCTGGTAGCTCGAGCATTAGTTTGTTGCGGCTATCAGCGGCGGCTTAATGACGACTTTTTTGGCTATTGCAGAGAATTCCACGCTTGAATTTACAAGCTTTAGTTGTCAGGCAAAAGGAAAGCTAGAAATGGTGAAAGGCAAATTAATGATGAGCGAAGTCTTTCTCAAACCAACTGTCGTCATCCACAACGAGATGCATAGAGATAAGGCGGTTCGAATTATTAAAAAAGCTGAAGATGCTTGTTTGATAAGCCATCTCGTGAAATCAAAAATCACTATGGAAATAAATATTCAGGTGATACCTATATTAATCGAAACCAAATGAAAAACAACTTTATAACAGAAATATGAAAATCAAAAAAATAATAAATCTTTAAGAAGTAGCTATTTAAATAATGAGAAAAGATCTTCCCCTATACACATATGGCGCAATTCTAATCTTTGAAGATGTTTTTCTTCTATGCATTTTCTGAAATTATCTTTTGTCTATGGATTTTCCATTTAGAAAATAAAGTTGACTACAAAATCGTTTTGGTTTGCGTTTCCCTTGGGCTATTAGTGGGGGTTGGCACTATTGTAATTAAGCATTATTATAATATTAATGACGCAATAGCCTTACCAGGTTATGGTATACTATTTATGATAATTGGAATAAATATCCTTCTTTATATACCAATTATGAAAAAAAATGAATTGATGAAGGTTGGTGAAACTTCTGCTGTATCACAATCAGAAGACTAAATAAGGCCTTTCTTATATTCAATATAGATGAGATAGAAAAACAACTTTTCTAGAAAAAAAATATAATATGAAAACCAAAGCAGAATGGGGTCAAGATGTCATCAACATCACCAATACCATTCACCAGAAATTTCCCGAGTTGTCTAAATACATTGCTGAAATGCCAATGAAGAGTTCAGGAAAAGATGACGTGACCGTTAAAAATCTTGAGGACTATTATTATTCTTTAGAGGATTTTTTAAACAAATACGCCAAAACACATGCGGATACTAAAGGAAAATTTAATCCGCCCATGTTTTCTGGATACCCACTTTATCCACCTTCAGAAGATATCTACCAACATTTCAAAGAAGAAACAGATGTAAACCCTGAAGAGCCTGCAAAAAAGAAGACGAAAAACGAGGCGAAAGGATCAATGAACGAGAAGAGTTTTAAAGACGATATGTCTGGCGATGATTTAGACCTTCCAGGATCAGAATTGGACGATCAACAGGAAAGTGCGGGCAGTGAGGATGAAGCAAATAATTATTACAGTTTGGGCGGAGATAACCACAACGATTTAGAAGAAGATAAAGCGTAAGATAAAACATTAAAATCAAGAAAGAAAAACTATGAAAATTCAATTTAATACCGACAAAACTATCAATGGAGATAAAAAATCTCAGGATCATTTCACAACTATAATAGCAGATACATTAAAGAGATTTGATTCTCATATTACAAGAATAGAAGTTCATCTATCAGATGAAAATGGCAAAAAAGAGGGGGTGAATAATATACTTTGCACACTGGAAGCCAGAATTGAAGGTAAACAACCAATTGCTGTTACATGTCATGCCGATACTGTTGAATTAGCCGTTAATGGTGCTCTCGATAAGATAAAATCTTCCTTAGACACCATTGTAGGACGTATGAAGCATCATTAAAATAACAAATTTAGATGTATAGCTTTTGCAATTAAAATCCCACATTGGGAATTTGGCATGAAATGAAGTGATAGCAATCAGACTTTCATCTCGTACAAAAAATATTTTTACACAAAAAATTAAAGGAAAATGGTAACACAAAAAAACTTAGGTATTTGGATGGATCATTCAACTGCCGATTTGATTGAGATCAGCTCTAAGAAAAACATTCATTCCATATCATCGGAATTTAATGCTGACATAAAAGAAGAAGCTTTGAGTAAGAGTGAAAAAGGGATGCACAACAAACGACAGCAAATGCATGAAAATTATTATAAAGAAATAGCAGATAAGATTTTGAACTATGATCAGGTTCTCCTATTTGGTCCCACAAATGCAAAAACTGAACTAAATAACTATCTCAATAAGGATTTACACTTTAAGGATATCAAAATTGAGGTGGAGGCAGCAGGTAAAATGACTGATCATGAGAAAGAAGTGTTTGTGAAAAATCTTTTTGAAAAGATATAATTGTGAAAATTAGCAGTAAGTTTTCCTGTTGAAAACTTAGAACAAGCGAAGGGTTATACTTTTCATGCATTGGATGATGTGGAGGATTTTATAGTAGATGACACAACTGGACAATACATTATTGGTAGTTGAAACTAGCAACTGGTTGCCAAGTAACCACTTTCTCGTAATCGGAGAGGGCTAATTTTCGGATAAATTTGGAATAAATAAATGGGGTTTTAAAATAGAGATCTTCTTTTCTGGAAAAAAAATGAAACTAGTTCCTTTTCAATTGGATTAACCTCACAGAGAGCTTAATGTGAGATATATGTAAACCATCGCCTTGATAGTATAATTCATTTAGGTATTAAAAAAACACCTTTGTATCCAAATTATTTAGGCTGACAAAATTGCTTTGAAGATGATAAATACAAGTGCGCCAAGTGAACAATTCTTTCCAACAGTGTTTCTTCTTCGAATAAAACATTCATTAGCATACTGGTTTATCTTATTTGCGCCAAAAAACTGGAATAAATTGATGTGCCAAATTTCAAAATGTAGTAGCCAACAAATAGACTTTTGGAAATTAAGAGATCACGAATCACAAAATAGATTTAAGCATCTTTTATAGCAAAATTAAAACATTCAAAACTAGAAAGGCACAAGGTTTTGGAGTGATGGAAGAATGAAGTATTGGCGCAAGGAAATTTAGACAGGAGGGCTTACCCTATTGGCCCGGATTATAGTTATAGGGTTTCCTGACATTTCTCAGGAAGGGGTGTAATCGCAAAAAAATAGTAATGATTGACTGATTTTGAATTGATTTTATTACGTAATAGAATGGCCATTGCATGCTTTTAAATGTGCAAATTTAAAAAGTGGAACAAAGGAACGCTATGTCTCAATCGAAAAAAATTATAAAATATGTGGAGAACTTATCGAGGATAGAGGAAGTCAAATTACCTATTCAGGATTAGGTCAGTTTGCACCACTAGCAGAAAAGGTGAAATGGGATCCTGATTTCTCAAAACGGAAATAGATCAAAGCAATCCATAATACCTCTATTCCCGGGTTTTCTGTGAACTTGGGTGGCACCGCTTCGGTGGATATAACTAAGGCTGGTATTGATAAATCCTATGGGATTTCAAAACTACAAGACACTCTTGGTATTGCTCTTCAGGACATGGTTTTTATTGGTGATGCCTTATTCCCAGGAGGCAATGATTATCCGGTCAAAGAAGCCGGTGTTGTATCTGTTCAGGTTCGGGATCACAATGAGACGAAACGAGTAATTGAAGGGATGATAGCCTGTCTGGAAAGTAAGAACGACCCAACTATTTAAAATGAGCAGTTTAAAATTATATCGTTTGGGACAGATCATGGAGGCAGAACCGGGCAACCCTATGGAGGTAGAAGGTGTTTTGAACCCGGCTGCCATTCGTGGCCCTGACGGCCAATTATATCTTTTCCCAAGATTGGTTGCAAAGGGAAACTATTCCCGCATTGGAATAGCCAGGGTACTTTTCAATCAAGAAGGGGACCCAAGTGGTGTTGAAAGGCTAGGCATAGCTTTGGAGCCAGAAGCAGATTACGAGTTGAGATCTGATGGTAGTGGTGGATGTGAAGATCCACGAATCACTTATGTGGAAGTGCTTAAACACTATATGATGACCTACACTGCACTTTCTCCCAAAGGCCCGAGAATAGCTTTAGCGATCTCCAAGGATTTGTTTCATTGGAAACGCCTTGGTTTGGCAACCTTCAGTCCTTTTAGGGGCATCGATTTTGTGAATGTAGACAATAAAGATGCTGTTCTCTTCCCTGTTGCTATTCCAAACCACCAAAATAAGCTTCAAATGGCCATTTTGCACCGGCCACTTTTTCAAGGTACCCGTCCCGACGAAACGATATTCCAACCAACACGGAGAAAAGTAGATGTTTACTATGAAAGTATCTGGATTTCCTATTGCCCGATGCCTTTGGATGGCTTTGAGCCAAAACACAGTGGGATGTTTAATTCCCATCATAGGCTTGCAAGTCCTGTTTCTGCCTGGGAGCGACTGAAAATAGGTGGGGGTACGCCACCGATCCTGACCAGGCATGGTTGGTTGATCATATATCATGGAGTAAGCAACCTGGAAGAGAATGAAAATCTAGGTCTCCAATTGTGCTATTCGGCTGGTGCGATGCTACTTTCGACCGAACATCCACATCATATCCACTACCGGACATCAGAGCCGGTATTGAGGCCGAAGTTGTCTGAGGAAATCCATGGAACAGTTGCAAATGTGGTCTTTCCTACTGGGATCGACCGGAGAGATGACCTGGGGTTACCAGACTGTTTTGATATTTATTATGGAATGGCTGACAATCGCATTGGGGTTGCAGGACTTAACCTCCCAGAATTTTTGCCTTTAAAAGCACTGACAGATGCTCCTGGGAATAAGGTTTAAATATAATATTTCAAGTGCTAAAAATCTTAAAAGTCATGCAAAAAGCACATCAGGAAGAGATTGAAGAAGCCAAGAAAGCTGCTTTGGAGGCACTTCTCCACAATGCTAGGACCCTATAAAGGACTTACTCGAACAGCAGGATGGGGCAAGACTGGCAAACCTGGAGTGTAACACGCTACCTGTATGCTTGCCAATGTGTGGAGGAGAAGAGGAACCCCTACTTTGATACCCTACGCGAAGTTGCCTGGAAGACTCGCTAGGTGCAAACAGGTCGATTATAAATGCTTTGTAATCAATAGAATACGTATGTCATTAATTTTATATGTGATTTATGTAAAAATCATTTTTTCGATGTAACAATATCCCTAATTTAGGGATGTACTTTACTCTATACATTTTGCTGAAACAAGCGTGTATTAAGAATGGACTGATTTCTTATAGCAGTAGAGATAGGAGTATGCAATAATTACGGAACTTATTTTAGCGTAGAAATTAGTACTGAAATTTTCGATTTGAAACTGGAAAAAACGATCCTCAAAACGTGGAGAGTAGATATGGATTCACACTGAACACAAGAAAAAAGTAGCTGCTAAAATGATTAATCCTTTGGAATTGAATAGTGAATCGAATACCGGTAAAGTAACCAGCATACGTGGAAGTGTGGTCGATATTTGGTTTGAGTCCCATTTACCAGCTATCAATACCTTATTGCATACAGGAAAAGATAAGCAAATCAAAATGGAGGTATTTACCCAGCTAGACGCCCACCATGTGCGTGGCATTGCATTGACTCCTACGCAGGGCCTGGCCCGCGGTATGGAAGTGAGCTCAACGGGGAAAGAACTTTCCGTTCCTGTAGGGAAACATATTTTAGGACGCATGTTTGATGTTTTCGGCAATACCATTGATCATCAGGAACCTTTAATTGATGGGAGGAGGAACTCCATACATCAATCTCCACCCCCGCTGTCCAGACGGTCCACCAAATCTGAAGTATTTATTACGGGAATCAAAGCCATAGATGTCCTCATACCCCTTGAGCGTGGTGGTAAAGCCGGGTTGTTTGGTGGCGCTGGTGTTGGTAAAACGGTGTTGCTTACAGAGATGATTCACAATATGGTAGGCCATGACAAGGGCGTAAGTATGTTTTGTGGGATAGGAGAACGGTGCCGAGAAGGACAAGAACTTTACCACGAAATGAAAGATGCGGGCGTATTGGAGAATATGGTGCTACTATTTGGGCAAATGAATGAACCTCCTGGCGTGCGCTTTCGTGTTGGACACGCGGCTTTGACCATGGCAGAGTATTTTCGAGACGAAGAGCATAGGGATGTTCTCCTATTGATCGACAATATTTTTCGTTTTATTCAGTCTGGAATGGAAGTTTCTGGATTAATGGGACAAATGCCCTCCCGACTGGGCTATCAACCCACCCTGGAGACAGAGCTATCCAAACTCGAAGAACGCATTGCCAATACTGACGCAGGAGCCATTACTTCGATCCAAGCAGTGTATGTACCTGCGGATGATCTAACTGATCTGGCAGCCGTTCATACCTTCTCTCATCTGTCCGCATCGATTGTGCTTTCCAGAAAGAAAGCCAGTGAAGGGTTATATCCTGCCATTGACTTATTACAGTCAAATTCCAAAATGGCCACTCCGGGAATAATAGGAAAACGACATTATGAATTGGCGCAGGGAATACGCCAAACTTTGGCCTAATATGAAGAACTCAAAGATATCATTGCGATGCTAGGTTTAGAGCAATTATCGACTGAAGATCATTGTATTGTTAATTGTGCTAGATGACTGGAATGTTTTCTAACGTAATCTTTTTATGCTACTGAATAATTTAGTGGTATCAAAGGAAAGGAAGTAGGTTTAAACGATGCACTTGATGGTTGTGAGCGCATTCTTTCTGATGAACTAAAAGAGATTCCTGAGCAGGTTTTTTAATGATAGGAAATATAGATGAGGCTTTAAAAAAAGCTCCTGTCAAACCAGGAAAGAATTCTAGTAATGAGAAAAAGAGTGCTTCAACAAACGAAGAAGTGAATACTACCACATGACCATGCATCTTAAAATATTGCTGCCCTTTCGTGTGTTTGATGACATTCCAAACGTCAAGCGGATCGTCATGGAAACCAGTGATGGTGCCTTCGGGCTTTTACCTCAAAGATTAGATTGTGTAGCGGCCTTGGTACCAGGGATTTTTACTTACGAAACAGAAAGCGAACATTATATTGCTATTAATGGTGGTTTCAGCAGCGCTAGTCACTCGTCAGTTAAAAACCGACATTCGCATCTCACGATGGCAGTGCTTTTTGGAAATGTTGGTTACAGGTATCAATGAACAAATTAAAGAAGTAGGATTAAAACAACCCAAACGATATATAGGCTTCATAGGAACCCTGTTTTTATTTATAGCGGTGGCCAATCTAATTGATCATTTTTCCTTGGTACGAGCCACCAACAGGATCATTGTCTACTACAGCAGCGCTCGCCATCTCAGTGCTATTTGCAGTGCCCTTTTTCGGAATAGAGGAGATTGGCTTTTTGGGGTATTTAACCCAACTTGAAAATTTTGGAGTAAAAATTTAGAAAATTATAAAAAGCACTATTTTTAAGGTGCTGAATATCAATAATTTGGAAAAATAGCTTTTTTGCAATAAATCGTATAAAGCTGAT
>Ga0222651_1000875_pt1 | contig 16401 bp, 11 predicted proteins | sample AntAcemetagen369_FD_179855 | JGI IMG/M metagenome (GOLD analysis project Ga0222651, IMG submission 179855) | Saline water microbial communities from Ace Lake, Antarctica - #369 | ecosystem: Environmental > Aquatic > Non-marine Saline and Alkaline > Saline | place: Antarctica: Ace Lake...
CTTTAATTTTGCAGCATTTACTACGGATCCATATCCTGTCATTACCCCACAGCTAATAATACTTGCAGCCGAAAAATTTAGATCGTCGTAATCAACTTTTACCAGTGCGGATTCCTTGACCAAGGCGTATTCAGTAAGTGTTCCCAAGTTGAAAGAGCGCTCAATGGGCCTGCCTTTCCATAAGGTACCTTCAAAATGTGCGTGACCAGGTGTATATCCATTGCCACCCGCTACAACAGGCGAATTATTCTCACAGATGTTCTGATTGCCTTCCTGACACTGGAAACAGCTCATACATGGTGTTGCCCAATTTAAGATGACCTGGTCCCCTTCCTTGAAATTTGTCACTTCCGAACCTACTTTTGTCACTATTCCAGCACCTTCATGCCCCATAAGTACAGGCTTCCCCCAACTAAGGGAATCGTAGTCGGTATGACAGAGACCGGCTGCCTTTATTTTTACTAAGACCTCATTCTCTAATGGATCACTGAGGGTAACTTGATCAATAATAAATTTGCCATCGCCGGTCGCTATTGCACTCTTTGAAATTATGGACATATTTTCCTTTTTAGTTTTTTGATGGATAAAAACATCTTTTTTTACTCGGCCAACAGATTTATTGGATTAAATTCCACTTCTGGATCCTCCAGTTTTGCCTTATCTATTTTGTCACCGCTTTTAATAAATTTAGTGCCGTATACATAAGCCTTGGCATTGTTCACGGCATCAACGGCAAGGAGATGGTCTACTTTGAAATACCATACGGAAAAACATTTTTCATTATCAGCTTCCTTCCGTAAAATTACTTGGTCATATCCTTGTGATAAACCTACCATCTGCAATTTTACGTCAAATTGATCCGACCAGAACCAAGGAATGGTATCATATCTCGTTTCATTACCACATATGGCAAAAGCAGCAACTTTCGCCTGGTCAACTGCGTTTTGGACGGACTCCAATCGGACAAAACGGTCATAATGTGGATTATAATGAAAGGTACAATCCCCTATGGCATAGATATCGTCGTCTACTGTCTTGGCGGTTTCATCTACTTTTATACCATTTTCAATGGTGAGTCCGGCAGAGGCGGCCATTTCTGTATTGACATGTATACCTACACCAACAATAATAATATTGGCGGTATAACTTACTCCATCATCACATTTTACCAATTTTTCTTCGTTATTGGTTTCAATGGCGATTACATTCTTTTGGGTAAAAATATCGACGCCGTTTTCAGCATGCAGATTTTGAAAGAAGGCCGACATTTCCGGTGCGGTAACCCTTGCCAAAATTCGCTCTTCGCGCTCCAGCACCGTTACCGAAGCCCCTAATTTTATTAAAGAGGCAGCAGTTTCCAGACCAATATATCCTCCCCCTATGACAACTACCCTTTTATTTTCACTTTCAGCCAAGCAAGTTCGAATGTTGGCCACATCGGCAGCAGTGCGTAGTGGGAAAATTTTATTTGAAGACATTAGACCTGGAATTGGCGGCATAATAGGGCGGGCACCGGTAGCTAGGACCAATTTGTCATAACTTTGTTCAGTGCCATCATTGAGAACAATATGCTTTTTCCGTCTGTTAATTGAGCTTACCTTAACCCCCAGTTTTAGGGTTATCCCTTCCTTTTCATAACTCTCGGCAGATTTCAATAGGTTTTTTTCAATCCCGTCATCACTGGTAAGATATGCTTTTGAAAGTGGAGGCCTGTGATAAGGTAATATAGGATCGGCATCATATAAAATGATTTCGCCTTCCCAGCCTTCCCGCCGTAAAGCAAATGCAAAATTTACTCCGGCATGACTTGCACCGATAACGACGCATATTTTATTGTTCTGATGTTTGGTCATAGGTGGATAAATAGATTACTTCGCAACCTTTAACACCACCCCGTCCAGATGATCGCCTATTTCCAACTGACAGCACAATCGGCTAAATTCGTTAGCATTATCGTCCAGCTCCAACATATCTGTTTCTATTTCACTTGCCGCACCGGTTTTTTCCATATCCTCTGGGCGAACATGTACATGGCAAGTTGCGCATGAGCAAACACCCCCGCAATCCCCGTCTATTCCTTTAATTCCGTTTTCAACGGCCAAGGCCATCACCGATCCGGAATTTCCTTCTATCGTAATACTTTCATTATCACTCGTAATAAATGTGATTTTTGCCATAATCGACTTTATATTTTAGGTTAATTTATTAAACTTTACATTCATTCGATAGTATCCCACCTTGCGTTCAAATTCATCAAGATCCTCAATATTTTCCTTGTAATCCTGAATCTCTATCGATTTAACTTTTCTAGCCAGCGTATTTAATAGAATTTTCAGTATTTGTCGGGCATGGGTAGCTCCAAGACAATTGTGATGACTAAAACCAAACCCAACATGTGGATTTATTTTACGGTCCAATACAATCTCTTTGGGGTTTTCGAACACGGAGGCATCCCTATTGGCAGACGCCCAACACAAGGATATTCTGCTATCCGCTTTAATGGCATGCTCACATACATGAGTGTCTTCAGTTACCACTCGGCCCATTTGAGTCAAAGGCGAAAAATATCGTATAAATTCCTCCACAGCTTTCACTGCAATCTCAGGTTCTTGGCGGAGACGCTTAAGTGATTCAGGATGCTCGGCCAGATAGGCAATAGAATTTGTAACGGCATTAATAACGGTATCGCGACCTCCGGCAAAAGTCAGGACCATTACCCCTTTTACCTCCTCTTTGCTAAGTTTTCTACCTTGAAAATCTGAAGATAACAAAATAGAATACATATCATCCCCTGGGTTTTCAAGGGCTCGGCCTATTTCTGCGTCTATATAATCATAAAGAATGTTGGCCTTATCGGCATCAAGGGCTTCTCCTTCACTTCGAAAAACGTGGGTACCCCAGGAAATCCAGGTTTCGGATTCCGAAAAAGGAGTGTTGAGCAATAAGGTCAAAGCCCTTGATTGCAATGGTAAGGCAAATTGATTGACTACCTCTACCGTATCTTTATTCAAAATTTCATCTACTAGAGACGTTATTTGTGCCGTTAATTTCTCTTGGTATTCCTCTTGCAAAGGACGTTTGAACCAAGGTTCTACTATAGCCCTGTATTCCCCGTGGAGTGGAGGGTCTACTTCAAATGGAATTTGACGGGTGTCGCGAATATTTACCTCTGAAGGTACAACGATACGACCGGGTTGGGCACCGGATTGAAAAGTTTTAAAATTATGGGCACTCTTCCTAACATCTTTATGGCGCAAAAGCATGGTTACCGGATCATCTTGATCGTTCATTTCGCCATAACCTTTGTCCAACCTCGCTTTTTCGAACGGGTCCGGTAGTTTACTTTTTTCCATAGTATAATTCTTGAATCGACATTATTTTAAGGTAATTTCAACGGTGATACAAAATTGGCTATAATTTATTCCATATAAGTAACCATTTTTGACCAATAAATAAACTATTCTGTTTATTATATTACATTTATCAGTATTTTAGGGTAAAATAAATCAATTACGGTGCATGTGCTAATTACACATATTTGAAATTCAAATTAGATTATGAAGCCGATCCTGGAGCCTATACCTTTAAGTGAACAACAGACTATTAAGGGGTTTCACCATGTTAATAAGGATTTTGCAACCCCTTGGCATTTTCATCCTCAACATGAACTGACCTATATAGAGGCTAGTGTTGGCACCAAGTTTATTGGAGATTATGTTGGTCCATACGCGCCAGGAGAACTGGTGCTTTTGCGTTCCAACGTGCCCCATTGTTGGAAAAATCACCAACATCAAGTTTCAGATTCAAGGTCACTGGTAATCCAATGGAACAGGGGTGTTTTTGCTAAAGCTCCGGAACTTACACCCGTTTTTGAGATGCTTAAAATGGCTTCCAAGGGTATAATTTTTGATCAAAATGAAATAGCGACCGTTGTTCCCCAGCTAATAAAAATGATGCGGTTAGAAGGGCAAAATTTATATCTTGAATTGTTGGCCGTTTTAATAAAGTTGTCCACAAGTACATATAAGACCTTATCGGTATCAAGCTTCATTGAGGATTTACCAACTCAATATGGCACTCGAATGATAAAAATCCATGATTTTGTAGGTTCTCAGTATCACCGTAAGATTTATTTAAAAGAGTTGGCGGATTTGGTAAATATGTCCGAGCAATCATTTTCTAGATTTTTTACAAAAATGATGGGGCGTTCGTTCTTTACCTTTTTAAATGAGTATCGTATAAATGTGGCGGCGAGAATGTTGTTGGATACGGAAGATTCTGTCTCCCAAATTGGTTTTGCCTGTGGGTATGAATCCTCTCCTTTCTTTTTTAAAAAATTTCATAGCGTATACAAGGTATCTCCTGCAAAGTACAGAAAGAAGTACTTGATGAAAACTTAATGACCAGGCCGTAAATGTCTTGATGATAGATTATTTAAGTAACCCAATTTCTTGGGAAATGAATGTTATCCCCTAGCTCTCCTTAGGCCAACTTATTATTGAAAACCGATTCATTATAACGTTATCTATCCCTGCATTAAATTAATATTGAACGAAGAATTAAAAGTAGTCCTTCAAAATACACTTACGTGCATTTTAAGATACAATTTACTTTTGTTTCTTCCATTCAAGCTTGTCAATACTTACACCTCTATAGGGCCATTCTACACTGGAGATATACCATTGGCCATCCTCGCCTTGAAAAATTTCTGGGGCATGTCCCTTAAGAACAGTTATTTTCTTTTGATCATCAGTCCCAAAATCGTTTAGGTCGTCCGAGTTGTACACATAAGCCTTATGGGTATAAGCCCCTTGAATGTCCGTACCATCCCAATCGTCTACCCATGCGCATACAAACAGATAAAAGGTGTTGTCATGAAAAATCATTGAGGGAGATTCCGGATCAAACTTATTGGTTTTTAGAATAATTCGGGGTTTGCTCCAGTTCATCAGATTTTTTGAGGTAACCATTCGCACACTTTTAATAGAACAGTAGGTTAAATAGTACGTCCCATTGTAAAGCAGTAAATTAGGATCCCTAGCTCCATCGGGATCTGAAAAGAGTTCCCCTTTTGGTTCCCAATCATAAAGATTGGATGACTCTGCCAATCTTATTGGACTGTGTCCATACACCATTTGAAAGAGCCCATTCTTTCTGATAATATAGGGTGCGTGGTTTTGAGGTATTTCACCAGGACGGTTTTTTGGTGTCAATATTTTGGGCAAATCATTATAGTGGTGCTCCTTAACCGTTTCTTTAAAATTAGTTGCAGCCGACACCGCATGAAAAGACGCATATTCCCCTTCGTGAATACCTTTGTTCAGCGGTTTGGTTTCTACAAGTGGATGTGTAATACCAAAAATATGCCACTTCCCGTCATTGGCCTTTACAAATGTATGATCGTTCGGTACCCATTCATCATACCATTTCCCCTCCTTTAGGTTAGGGGTGTTAGGTCCAAAAAAGTAGTCCCCGTCCGGTTTATAGATCCTTAGGTATTCATCTGCCTGTATAGGTACTAATATATTTTTCTGGGCCTTAAGCCCGTTTGTAAAAATTAGAAGAGATGTTGCTAAAAAAAGAAGTTGTTTTGGTTGCATCCTGTTTATTGATTTTGGTGTGCTTTAGACTTTATTTATGTTTACTTAGGGTTATTTTTGATTCTTGAAGAGCAGTTATTCCAGGGCCAATAATTTATTATTTACTCTTACAAAGCTGTTCCTTCTAAATCAATATAATAGATTTTGTACATCTGCCAATGATTTTATTTAGTTTTGGTCTTCGTTTAATTTTTTTGTTTCTTTCGCTATTCGCTATTCGCTATTCGCTATTCGCTATTCGCTATTCGCTATTCGCTATTCGCTATTCGCTATTCGCTATTCGCTATTCGCTATTCGCTATTCGCTATTCGCTATTCGCTATTCGCTCCAGCTGTTCTGATGTCAACCCATGTTCGAAAAGATATTCCAATTTTGGGATATTGTGGTGCCTTTTCATTTTCTTGTCATTTATGCCTTGGGTTGACCATTTTTTAAACTTTAACTTACCATTTAAGGTTAAGCAAAAAAGTATAGATCAACAGGCTTATGGCTTTACCTATCTCATATTATAAATGCAAAATTATGATATAACAATCTGATAGTTGTTGTTTTGCCATAAGCTATAGAAGGTGAAAAGTAGGTAGCTTTGGAAAGTGTATTTCAACTGTAACACTCTCCATTTGTTTAACACATAAATTAAGGGTTCTACCGTTCCTAATCTTAACCAATTGTCATATGCAACAAATTAACTTTCTGACCATTATTATAATAATAACTGAATTTCTATTTCATACAATTTGAGCTGTTAATACTAACGACCCAAACTATAACCTTTCAATAGGTAAAGGGCATATATCTGCATTTTTATCAAGGTGCCTCTCCCCCTACTTTATATTTCAAGCTAATCATCCCAATGCGCATCAATTACCTTTTGAATGTGGGGATAATTCACATCGGTCTCATTCAGATCTTCCCGTAATTTGATCAGCTGCTCTTTTAATTGGGCAATCACCTCTTTATTGGCGGGGTCGTTATAGGCGTTGTTCATTTCCTTTGGGTCTTTTTTTAAATCATAAAACTCCCAGGCCGGAGGGGTATGGTTTGTAAAATCGTTACCCCAGCTCTCTTTATTCCAGGTAGCATTGGGATTATCTGTATCTACCCAATACTTACCGTAGAAAAATATTAATTTATAGTCCTTGGTCCTGATGCCAAAATGGGCAGGATTTTGGTGACGGTGGGCCATATGCATCCAATAGCGATAGTAGGTCGCCTGTTGCCAACCCTCAGGCTCCTGGCCGGTTTCCAATATGGTTTTAAAACTGTGACCCTGCATATAATCAGGGGTCTTCCCCCCTACCAATTCAATCAAGGTGGGGGCAAAATCAGTGTTGTTGATAATGGCATCGGTACGGGTTCCGGCCTCAATAGATTTGGGATACCTAACAAAAAATGGCATGCGCATGGCTTCTTCGTACATCCATCTTTTGTCTATGTAATCGTGTTCGCCCAACATAAAACCTTGGTCCCCGGTATAGATAATAATGGTATTGTCCAAAAGATTTTCCGCTTCCAAATAATTCAGCAACCTCTTTACATTATCATCTACTCCCTTGACACATCTCAGATACTTTTTTAAATAATCTTGGTAGACTTTGCTAGTGTATTCTTTTTCATCCCCTGACATTTCCCATTTTACATATTCCTCTGGGGCTATATCTTCGGCATTTCTATATTTTTTATATACAGTGGAATCGTTCCAATATATATTGTTGGCTTGATGGCGAATCAGGTTACGGTGCGAAACGGAAGACCCAATAATCCGGGTAAGGGAATCGTTCTTACCTCTTGTTGCAATAGAACCGTTGTTTCCGTTATCGTAAAGACTTTCGGGCTCGGGAATAAAAGTATCTGCCAAATAGTCTTCATATCTAGGTGCGTATTCAAAATCGTCATGAGGTGCCTTAAAATGGTGCATTAGGAAAAATGGCTTGTTGGGATCCCTTTTGTATTTTAAATAATCCAAAGTGATATCCATGATGTTGTCCGAGGAATGACCAGTCGTCTTTACTACATTTTCTGGCCAAGATTTTTCACCCCTAACAAGAAATTTCGGATTAAAATAGTCCCCTTGCCCGGGCAAAACCTTATAGTAATCAAAAGCTGCGGGCTCGTCATGAAGGTGCCATTTACCCACCATGGCCGTTTGGTACCCCAATTTATTCATCTCTTTTGGAAGATACTGCCTATCAACCCCTATAATACCTTCAAGGTCCAAAACTCCATTGGTCTGCGGGTATTGTCCAGAAATAATAGAAGCCCTGCTCGGAGTACATATGGAATTGTTTACAAAACAATTGTCAAATATTATTCCTTCTTGGGCAATTCTGTCCAAGGTTGGGGTCGGATTTAAACTGGCCAATATACTCCCATATATCCCAAAGGCTTGGGAAGTATGGTCATCGGACATGATAAATATTATATTTGGCTTTGTTGTTCTCTGGTCCACGGCCTTGTCTTCGCAGGACAAAATAGTAAACAACACAAAAACAAGTAATAAATGGGATAGGTTATTCAGTTTTTTCAAAATGCTATTTTTGGGTTCTAGGTTTAAAAATAACGGATTTTACCTTACAAAATGTTCTCCCATAGTGAATTGTGTACCACATATAGTTTTTATACGTAAATTTTAATAATTTGCTCAATAGTTGAGGACATGGCAAGAGTTAGCAGATTATTTTAAAAAAAAGCGGGCTTCTTTCCTATTTTATTTTTACCTGTCCCTTTTGAAAATAGGTGGGATTATATTCGCCTCGTTCATGAAAACCTTCTAATTCACGCATGGTTGACATACGGGCGTAGTTATCAAATATATCCCCATACCCCAAAACCCTTGGGTCGCCTTGCCGGTTTAGTTCTGTATTAAGTTTTATTCCTATTATTCAAAACAATAAAAGGTAAACAACTCCCAATCGCTATTGACAAGAAGTAGTACGGGCCTGTATGTTGAACAAAAGTAAAATTCAATTTTTGTTGTAAATGCATTACAACTTTACCTTAATACAGTCCAAAGGGAGTAGTCCATCCGAGGTTTCCAAATAAACTGCATTTTTGCCTGTACTGATATCCAAAGACTTATATATGGACCTTGATTTTAAATCCTTTTCATTTTTTAAGGAGATAACTTTTACCATTTTGCCATCGAGATAAATATTAACTGTTCCATACAAAGGACCACGTGGGGCATAAATTTCAAACCCCTTACCTTCAAAATTCCATTTAGCAAAACTTGAATCCTTTTTGGATACTGCTCCCTTCCCGTATAGAAATAAAGAATCCGTTTTGAATTCCCAATCACTATCCTGGTTCCCCGAATTCACTAAGGCTTCGTAAAAACCATAAGTAACAAACCCTACGACTTGGGGACCTTCTACAATGAGCCGATTGGCAAATAAAAAGCTGTTGGGATCCAAGGCCAATCCTATAATTCCTGGACGGTTTGTTAATACCCCTTGCCAACACCTTAGCCCATTAATGCTTAGTTGGGATTCTCCATTAATTTTTTGTAATAGAATTTGATTTCCATCCTTTTTCCAATCTTTTATGACCCCAGAATCCAACTGATTCATATTTTTGCCACTTTCATACACATTTATCTGCCAACCACTCTTATCAATAACAATCTCTTTATAATCCGCGTAAGTATGATCAAGAGTAAATTTTCCCCAACCATCCAATTTGTCTAATGGAGAATTAAAATCCCAAATGACATGCATTTTGCCATCCAGCCTAAATTCCATATTAATTTCTTCAACATCAACAGCTTTCTTTATATAAGAGAATGTATTTCCTTTATTCGCTGTTAGACTGAATCCTCTTTCCCTAAACAATTTATTCCAAGAAGCCTTTGCAAGGTTGATGGTGCCATAATTCTTTGGATCATTAGACGGAAACATGACATATATTGAATCTTTATCAATAAACCCGGTAATGGTTTGTCCCCATATTCCGGCATCTTCATTCTCGACATTTTCTGAATGCCAGAAGCCCCCGTCACTAAACAATTCATAACTATTGGCTTTGGTCAAATCTTCTACCTTTACACGATGTACAGCTTGATAGTTTCTGTTAATTGCAACAGATGTTGACGGAAAATAGACATATCCTTCGTGAGCGAATGCTGGATAAAATTACTGCAGTGGCTGATAATTGGATTTACTTTCTACATTCAACATAATATTGGTTTCACCGTATGGACCTTCCGGTTTTGGGGAGGTGGAAACCGCAAGCACCCAGCTGCGAGCAGGCGAGGTATCCATCATATAGAGCAATGCCCAGTCTTTTTCCCTTTTGACAATCATAGGGGCGTACATCCTTGAATATCTATCCAGTAATGGGTTTTGTTTATACTGGGTATTCAGTTTAATGGGCTTATTTGAAACCACAAAAGGTCCTTCTGGGCTGTCGGCCACGGCATAACCGATTCCCGATTTCTCAGAGCTCTGCCAATTGAAATCTGCTGGAAACCAGTCAAATACCATGTGATATTTTCCATCCGCATAGGTAACCATAACATCAGGTGCCTGTATTTTAAAAGAATCATATGCAACCATGTTAGCGGGAAACAAATTCCCTTTACTACTCCATGTTTTTCCTCAGTTCTCGGACTCATATATTACACAGTTGAAGTCTGCAGTATCAATATCTTGATCGGAACTATAGTTTTCTCTATACTCACCAATATATAAATACCATTTATGACTCATGGGATCGGAAAACAAGAAGCCATTAACGGGCCATTCAAGACCTTTACTGCCTCTATAAACCGGATTATTCGAGAAACGTTCGAAAGTATCCCAAGTAGGACTCCCTAGAGCATATTCATGTGACCATTGGTCCCTTTGGGCTAGAAGTGCAAAATCATTTTCTTCATTATTATGATTACATGAGCTAAAAACGACAGATAATAATAGTATGGATAGAAGATAAGAGACTTTCGTATATATAAATTTTAAAAATCAACATTCCGCTTTTTCAAGGAATTACAAAACGATATAATAACTTTATTCCTTTCTAAATCGTGCGGTCATTAGAAGCACTTTCGTAATAGTCAAAGTGGTTACCAAATTTGTTCATTAGTGGAGCGGTAATGCGATCTAATTCTTCTTTCACATCCAAGGGCAATTTTTTATTTAGAGATCGTAAATTGGAATGTAATTGCTGAATATTTCTAGAACCCACCAAAGTACAAGTAATCGCTGGATTTTGAATAATCCAATTAATAGCAATATCGGTCATGGTAAGCTCTGTTTCCTTGCACAAATATCGAATGGCATTCAAGGCTGAATTAGTTTCTTCCTCCGCTCCAGTCTCCCCATGCCGACAATGCTCGGAACCTAAAGATTTAAAATGACGAGTTCTGCGCTGCCAGGGTTTCACTTCATCAAGAGTAGCGTATTTATCCGCTAATATACCTTGTAACAAAGACATGTATCCTATTATGCCTACACCTTTCATTTCACAATAGGGCAAGGTATCAAATTCAATGGCCCTGCATAACAAATTGTATGGCAATTGGTTTACGGCAATTTCTTCCAATGGAAGGTCCTCCAAGCGGCTCTTTGCAAAATTACTGATTCCAAACTCCCTTATTTTTCCAGATTTTTTTAACTGGCGAAGGCTTTCAATGGTATCATTTATATTAGGCGGATTTTTTAATATAGACGGATTATCGGTAAAATGATTTATAGAATGGGGATGTATGGGCCAATGTACCATATATATATCCACATAATCCGTCCCCAGTCTTTTTAAGGATTGTTCGCAATGTGCTGTTATGGTATTATTATAACAATTAGATGGGCTAATTTTTGTTCCAAGGATTAGTTTGTCCCTTGGAATTCCCTTAATGGCATCTCCCAATGCCAATTCACTTCTACCTTCATTATAGGCCTCGGCAGTGTCAAAATAATTAATACCTAGGTTTACGGACTCATGAACAACATTGGTTACGTCTTTTTGGTCTTGGCCTCCCCAGTAATCCCCGCCACCAAAAGACCAACAACCTGTTCCCAAAACGGACAGTTCCAAGTCTGTGTTTTTACATTTACGTTTCTCCATAAACAATTTCTAATTAGATGGAAGTCCTGTACTTCTTTAATATTTAACTTTAATAACTATTATATCATCATATACTGGCGATATGGCTATATAAAATTGTATGTTTAATAATATAGGGCATCACTTTAAAAGTTAAATTAGTTTTAGGTAAATTCTCATCTTAAATTACCCTAAGAAAGTACTTAATGCCAAAATTCCCTTATAGGAAATAATTAGGGCAAAGCAAAAAGCCGCTATAAGGGCGGTATTCATTAAATATCCGGCTTTTTGATCCCCCATTACTGACTTTCTATTTATTAAGATAAAAATGCCAAATATTACCACGGGTAGGATAAATACATTGGCCACCTGTGTAGCTATTTGAGCTATTATGGGATTTGCGCCCAAAACCGGAACTGTTAGACCGATTAGGCAGGCAATAGCAGCCAATATTTTAAAGGTGGGCGATTTAATATCCATTTCGCCGTTCTTGTAGTCGCCGATTAATATGGGAAGTACCATCAAAATTGGAAATATGGAGGATAAACCTGCACTCATGGCTCCAAACATAAATACTACCACTGCCATTTTACCGGCAATGGGTTCTAGCGCATATACCATATCTAAAACGTTGTTGATCAATAACCCATCATAAAAGAGTGCACCAGTAGCTGCAATCATAATGGTGGCCGAGATTACAAAAAGGAAAATAGCCGAAACTAGTGCATCCTTTCGTTGCTCTTTTATATGTTGCTTTCCCCAGCCTTTCTCCTTTAAAATAATAGGTCTAACAACAAAGGTTGGGGCGGCCATTGTGGTGCCTACGAAAGCAGCGACCATAAGATTACCGCCAGGTGGTATTTTGGGTATGAACCCCTTAAATATATCTTGTATTGGCGGCATGACCATGAACATGGAAAGAATGAACGATATTCCCATTATTGTAACGAACACCACCAAAATCTTCTCGAAAAATGAATATTTACCAACCAAAAGAAAAATATACATGAGGAGCACTAAAAGAATAGAGATTGCCAAAACCACCCAATAGTTGCTTTCATCCAAGCCCGGATAAAAAAGGCGTACTAGCTCATAGATTGCATTGCTTGTAAGCCCTAGTATTCCGGATAAAGCGCTCCATTGCCCCATAACGATTCCTAAAATGGTTATAATGGCGAAAAACTTGCCCCACTTCAAATCCATCTTAAAACTATTAATAGCCGTCTTTCCCGTGACCACGGCGAATCGTCCAAAAGCATTCATTAGTACCCAAGCAAAAAAAGCACTCAAAAATAACACCCACAATAGCCCCATTCCATACATGCTTCCTGCTTTAATCATAGAAGTAACACTTCCAGTGCCTATGGTGTAGCCTATACAAAATATCCCTGGGCCCACTGAAAGAAGGAGATGCCATATTTTTTTAAGAACATTTTCATTTTGGATTTCCATAATAATTGGTGAGTTGGTTTACGATATAATATTAATGTTCCTTTCTATTGTAATAGACATTAGATTTGCTCAGGTATCTTATAGCCTTCCCTGTATTCTGTTCGTAGTAATGCATTGGCTTCTTGGCTCCCAATAAACATTTCTTTTTCCGCATCAAAGAACAATTGCTTATTGCCAACCCTATAGGCTATATTTCCTAAATGTATCAATGTGGCGCTTTTGTGCCCTTCCAACATGCTTCCGTTAGGTTGCTTTCTTTCCCTTAAGGAAGCAATGAAATCCTGCTGGTGATATATGTCCGGAACTATACCGTACTCTTGGTCCTGGATTTCCCCATCTTCACCCAATACTTGCCAACCACCACCATGACGACCCAAGTACATTAAACCTTTGGTCCCATAGATTTCTGTGCGTGTTGCATTCTGTCTCCAATCGGGGAATTGCGAATTACTTTCACGTATTGACACAGGAGTTTTTTTCATATAATTTGTGGCATTTCCACTCTCGCAAGTAATGGCATAATCCTTAAAGTCATAAGTAATAGATTGGAATTCAGGGGTTTCTCGTTCCGAGCCCCAAGCATTGTTCCCGCCCCATCCGTAGACGGACTTGGGATGACCGGGATCACCTAGCACCATACGGGCCAAATCTAAAACATGACTGGCATCGTCCGCTAAAGTACCGCCACTGTAGGCCCAAAAACTTCCCCATCCCCCTCGTTCTTCCATATCATGGATACCAGGATTATACGCACGGTAGGGTGCTGGTCCTTGCCAGGCATCCCAGTCCAACCCTTGAGGTACTTCGGTATTGGCCTTGGCTTCCCATTTATTTCCGCCCAACATGTTATAAGATTTAACATGCACTATTTTACCAAGTTTACCGCTCTTAATATAATCTCGGGCAGAAAATCCATAAGGCGCACTTCTGTTTTGGAATCCCACCTGAACAATTCTATTGTATTTCTCGGCTGCTTCAACCATTTTTCTTCCCTCCCAAATATTGATACTTGGGTTTTTCTCAACGTATACATCCTTTCCTGCTTGACAGGCCCATACCGTAGCCAGTGCATGCCAATGTTCTGGAGTTGAAATCCAAACGGCATCAATATCCTTGTCATTGAAGACAGCCTTCATGTCCTTCACAAAGTTTGGTCTATATCCCAATTCCTTTTCCACTTGTGAAATGGTCTTGTTGGCCTTAACTGGATTTACATCACAGACCGTTTTAATTACGACGTTTTTGTTCACTTTGCAGGTATCGATTATGGTACCCCTCCCCCTACCGCCGGCACCTATAATTGCAAGTACTATTTTGTCATTAGCGCCCAAGCTGGTTGCATTTAATAATCCAGAACTTGTAAGCATGGCTACTGATGCACCCGCAAGAGATGTTTTTCTAATAAAATTCCGTCTTTCCATTTTAGTTGTTTTTCGTATAGTTTAATAAATAATCTATGGAATTGAACATAAGATTTTTAAAACTCTGAATTTCCCAGTCATCCCAATGCCCCATAGAGGTATAAATAGCCTTTCCATATTGGTTGGTGTTGATCCAGAAAACAGGTTCAGATGGTTGACCAGTAATAGTTCCCAGAAGCAGAACTTGTGCTGTGTTAGACCTTAGGGGAGAGTTTATATATAACCAATTAGAGCTAGTGAAACCATTTAAGTCTACTCCCTTTAGGATAGAATTTCCCTGCATTCCAGGAACAATACTGATTTTTGTTCCTTCGTTTAAATGGCCATGGTGTCCCTGATAATTCCCTCCGAGAATTTCCATATCAAATTCGGTCCAATTGGATAAAAAATCATCTACTGTGCCTTTTACTTTTTCAATTCCACCACCTTCTCTAGGAACATTGCCCTTAGGGTCAAAAGCGTGACTGGCCGTGCGAATTCCCATTACAGGCTTGCCACTTTTGACATAGTTTTGGATCAGGTCCATTTTATGTGGCTCCAATGCCCTGCGGCGAATAAAAAAAACGGCTAGATCTGCATCCTCCATAATCTGAAGATTCTCAATATTATGCCGCCCCTCCCCCTCCATAATGGGCTTGCCGAGGGCGAATTCGCAATTAACGTTTTTATTGAGTAAGAGTTCATGGGCAAATTCTGGTAAACGCTGATCCGCTCGGTATTCACTCTCTGCTATGATAAAGGCAATAATAGGTCTGTCGTCCTCTTGAAATCTAAACTGTTTTTCTGAAGTAATATCTGTAGAAACCATTGTTGGACAAACGAATTCTTCAATATATTCACACATAAGACTGTTACCTGTAAAATGCGATACATAAGGTTCTGAAGTACTATCATACATGGTATCGGTTAGATCTCTCATTAGTACCACGTTCATCCCTAACCTTTTCATGTTACGTAAACCGAAGGTTCGGCCAATAACGCACATATTAGTATGCACACCTGTTAGAATAACATTTTTTATGCGCTTTTTGGCGAACAAACTTCCAATTTCCGCCCCAGAATCGGAAATAGCGTCACCTTCTAGAATATCAATAGTACTGATCTGTCTTTTCCAAACACTTTCATTTTCCTTGGCATCCCCTGGTGATGCCATACATCCGCCATTGGAAATCTGAAAAGGCCAATCTGCGACTTTTTCACTTTCGAGCTTTTCCTCCTCCACAATTTTGGAAGCCACTATTTTATTGATATACCTCTTGGCGAGTTTCCTGCCAGGGTGGTCCTCGTAAAAATCCATGGTACCACTTGGCGCGTGTACTATCATAGCACCCCTGCTTCTAGCTATTCCAACTACACTATTAAGTTTTGGAGCCATTTCTGCCACTCGGTCAGTTGCTTCAACACACCAATGCCTATCCCACATATCGCAAATTATTATAGCGGTTTCAGCCATATCCCATGACTCGATTCTGTTGGTGAGTATGGAAGCACCTACATCCAATTGGGAAGGGAGCCTTTGTTGTAAGGATACCTGTAGTTTCTCAATTTTTTTTTGTGCAACCACCGGATTTAAATGAATGACGAACAACATTAAAAGTACGCTAGTTTTGACGATGGAAATTGGTTTTTTTTTCATTGTTTAATTGTAGTTGATTAATGAACTTCTATATGTGACTTATAATGGGCAATTATATTGTTTCTATTCTAAATTCCTCTGCCTAAAGGTAATCTCCCTAATAAATATAAGAAAAGCATAAATATTTTTTTGTATATCCGCAAACACTAATAACTACCTATTAATGCTTATCTTCAACAAAAGTTAAGTTATGAATATTTTCAGTTTTACGGCAGAGTTTGATAGTGAAGAATCCTGCCGCAACCACTTTAAA
>Ga0222651_1000881_pt1 | contig 16355 bp, 17 predicted proteins | sample AntAcemetagen369_FD_179855 | JGI IMG/M metagenome (GOLD analysis project Ga0222651, IMG submission 179855) | Saline water microbial communities from Ace Lake, Antarctica - #369 | ecosystem: Environmental > Aquatic > Non-marine Saline and Alkaline > Saline | place: Antarctica: Ace Lake...
TGATTCGTTGGCAGACCAGAGCGTGACGATAATCATCACGGATGATGACTTGGATACCGATGGAGATGGAATTCTTGACGGAACGGACAATTGTCCTGGCATAGCTAATAATAGCCAGTTGGATACCGATAGTGATGGAGATGGGGATGTCTGTGATTCCGATGATGACGGTGACGGCACGCCCGATGTTGATGACGATTTCCCATTGGACGAGAACGAGGATACAGATACCGATGGCGATGGAACCGGAAACAATGCAGATACGGATGATGACGGTGACGGCACGCCCGATGTTGACGATGCTTTTCCATTGGATGAGAACGAGGATACAGATACCGATGGCGATGGAACCGGCGACAATGCAGATACGGATGATGACGGTGACGGCACGCCCGATGTTGACGATGCTTTCCCATTGGACGAGAACGAGGACACAGATACCGATGGCGATGGAACCGGCGATAATGCCGATACCGATGATGACGGTGACGGCACGCCCGATGTTGACGATGCTTTCCCATTGGACGAGAACGAGGACACAGATACAGATGGCGATGGAACCGGCGATAATGCCGATACCGATGATGACGGTGACGGCACGCCCGATGTTGACGATGCCTTTCCATTGGACGAGAACGAGGACACCGATACCGATGGCGATGGAACAGGAAACAATGCCGATACCGATGACGACAACGACGGAATACCTGATGATGAAGACGACTCTCCATTAGGCGGCGAAGAAACTGCTGACAATGATGGTGATGGTATACCCGATGATGAAGATACTGATGACGATAATGATGGTACTCCCGATGTTGATGATGATTTCCCTTTGGATGAAAACGAGGATACGGATACCGACGGCGATGGCATCAACGATGAAAACGATGAGACGGACGATCGCCTTGACACCGATGGCGATGGTGTGCCAGATGAAGTTGATGCATTTCCGAACGACCCTGACGAAAGTATAGATGTCGACGGTGATGGCATAGGCTCTAATGCCGATAGCGATGACTTTGACCCCAATGTAGGCGTGGAACAGTCCATTACCGCTGCAGAAGCCTTTACCCCCAATGGCGACAACATCAACGACACTTGGATAGTCCAAGGAATAGAAAACCATCCGAATGCCGTTGTTACAGTTTACAACCGGTACGGGCACGAAGTTTTTAAAACGATCGGCTACCAAAACGATTGGAACGGACAATCAAGTTCCAGGTCGGAGAATCTGCCTGCGGGAAGTTACTACTACGTCATCGAACTACAGAACGGTTCGGCTCCCGTCAATGGATGGATATTCATCAACTATTAACCAAATCAAACCACGATCGCAATGAAGACCAGCAGCATATACATCATCCTATTTATATTTTTCTTTTCGGGAAACCTTATGGCCCAACAAGACCCGAGCTATATCTTCTATAGGTACAGCATGAACTTTGTGAATCCCGCCTATGCAGGCGCGGGAGACCGTACAGAGTTCGCCGCGAACGTCCGTAGTCAATGGTCGGGCGTAGCAGGTGCTCCGGAAACGCAGAGTTTTTTGGCCAGTACCCATATGGGCAAGAACGTGGGTCTAGGTGTGAGTATTATCAACGACAAGACCTTCATCGAAACCCAGACCTCGGTGGCCATTGATTTTTCCTATAAAGTGCAATGGGATAATTATACCAATATCTATTTTGGATTAAAGGCTTCGGGAAATTCCTATAATGCCAATACCGATGGTCTGTTGACCTTCGGAATACAGGGGGATCCCTCTTTGATGGATATTGACGGAGGCATAACGCCCAACATTGGAGCGGGGGTATATTTCCAGAACAGAAAACTTTCATTGTCTCTATCCGCCCCAAGTATTTTAAGGCCAAGACGGTTGGAACAAGAAAATGGAACGGCCCGACTCGGCAGGAACAAGTTGCACGTATACCTGATGGGAGCCTATGATATTGAGATTAACGATAAACTGCTTCTGAAACCATCATCAATGGTTCGGTATGTTGAAAATGCCCCGATTTCAGTCGATTTGACCGCTGCATTACGGTATGACGAAACATTTGAAATTGGTGCGGCCTACAGACTCAATGAAGGCCTTGCAGGTTTTGTGCTCCTTAAGCTGGCCAATAGTTTTGACATTGGGTATGCCTATGAAGCCAATGTGGAGTCTTCTTTGAACAATACCAATAACGGGAGCCATGAGATATTCCTAAAGCTAACCTTACCATAAGAAAATGGTTTAAGAAAATCAAGTCCAATGTATAGATTATTTTTACTCTTGATGAAATTCAATAACGTATAAACCATAATCACAATTTTATGCCCGTGGGCTATACAGACCCTTGCATCCCTCCAAATGTATTAGACTTACTGCGTTAGATCGCAGTTTGGAATTAGGATTCCCCATAAATTTACATCCATAAAATTTAAAGTTATGGAGCTTATAAAACACACCTCGAATTGGGTAAGCGGAGAAGTTTTTCAAGGTAAAATAATGCTGGTTTTAGGTGTTATAATATGTGTTGGAGCATTATTTATTCTTAGAAACAACAATGAAATATTAAAGGGAATGCTAATTCCAATGGCTCTGATTATTCTTATTCTAATCGGTTATGGTAGTATGCAGGTTATTGTTCGCCCAAAACACGTAGATACCGTTTCCGAAACGCATAAGAACAATCCAATACAAGCCTTGGAAGCGGAACTGAACAAAGCGAACAAAGACGATAAATCGTACAGTATGGCGCCTTATTTTTGGTTTGTAGGCATTGCTATTGCCGCTATCGTATTTTTCTTATCCTCTCAATATTATTACAAAGGGTTAGGGCTTGGCTTGATAGGTCTGTTCCTAACAATGTTAATTTTAGATGCTACTTTACACCACAGGTTGGTAATTTATTTAAGAGCACTTAAAACATTGGTATAACTTAAAATATTCTTTCTCAAAAAAGATTCAAAACAACTAACCAAACTTGGACAGGTCATTGCTCTTTCAGCCATAAGTATTCAGTATTCCGCGATATTGATAAATAAAATTTTGAACAATTACAAAAATACAACTATGTCGAAATTAAATTGGAACACCCAAAACATTGCCGACCAAACCAACAGAACAATACTAATTACAGGAGCTACAAGTGGTTTGGGAAAAGAAGCATCTAAAATTCTTTCAGAAAAAAATGCAAAGATTATTATGGCTGTACGAAATACTAAAAAGGCTGAAAACGTAGCTGAGGAAATAAAAAAACAACACCCCGATGCCCAATTAGATATCAGGGAAATGGATTTATCCAGTTTGCAATCTGTTCGCGATTTTGCCGAAAGTGTAAAATCCGATTACGCCCGAATAGATGTTCTAATAAACAATGCCGGAATTATGGCCTGCCCTTTTGATACAACGGACGATAACATTGAAATACAAATGGGAACAAACCATTTGGGTCATTTTGCCCTGACAGGTTTACTGATGCCCTTGCTTCAGAAAGCCAAAAATGGAAGAATTGTTGCAACCTCAAGTATCGGGCATAAAATGGGTAAAATAGATTTTGAGGACATAAATTGGGAAAAACGAAAATACAAATCCTCTCAAGCGTATGCAGATAGTAAGATGGCAAATCTATATTTCACGTATGAGCTTGCACGAAAATTAAAAAATGAAAAAAGTGATATAAAGGTAACGGCAGCACATCCCGGTTGGACCAAAACCAATTTGCAAAAGCATTCCTGGTATATGCGTATGTTAAATCCGCTTTTTTCGCAAGGACCAGATTTAGGTGTTCTTCCTACTTTGCGTGCTGCTTTTGACCCAAATGCAAACTCTGGCGATTATTTTGGGCCATCTCGTTTTTTTGAAATGCACGGCAGTCCCATACTTGTAAAATCTAATGAACTCTCACATAGCTTAGAAGCTGCAAAAAAACTATGGGAAGTTTCTGCACAAATGACAAACATAAAATTCTAAAAAAATGAAATTTATAGAATACAGTACCCAATGGGCGAAAGGCGAAATGTTCGAAGGGTTGTGCATTACCATTTTTGGTGTGTTAACTTTGGTTTGCACTTTATTAATTTGGAAATATGGCACCACCGTAAGCGCAAAAGCGTTGGTAATTCCATCACTAGTTATCGGATTGCTTTTTAGTTCAATGGGTGGTTTTATGTTATATTCCAATAACAATAGAATTACAGAATTTCAATCGGCCTTTCAAGCGGATTCAGAAGAATTTATTCAAAATGAAAAAATCCGTGTCGAGGGTTTTCAGTTTATGTACCCTACATCCCTAGCCATAAGCGCTGTATGTTTTTTGGTTGCTATTCTTGCGTTTGCTTTTTCTAAAAGTCCGACATATCAAGCTATTGGTGTAGCACTTGCCGTTTTTGGCCTTTCATTGATTATCTTGGATTATTTTTCAAAAGAAAGAGGTCAAATATACTACGAACATATTCTTAATAATCTGCAATGAGCAATATCCTACATATAAAAAGCATTAGTGAGATGCACCGTTTGTTACAAGTAGACAAGCCTGTACATCCCTTGATATCCGTAGTAAAACATAGTGAAAAAATGAACCTGAATTTTGGGGTGGACGTTCGCATTAACAATCACTTGTATTTCATATCCTTAAAGGAAGATATACAAGGTACTTTTCAGTATGGTAGAACATCTTATGATTTTCAAGAGGGAAGTTTGGTATTTATGCGTCCTGGACAAATAACGACAAGTACTGGAAATCGTAATCCGGATATAGGCGGCTGGAGTATTTTTTTTCACCCTGATCTGATTCGACCTTATGCACTTGCCGATACTATTCAGCAGCGTTCGTTCTTTGATTATGACAGCAACGAGGCCTTGCATATATCTGAAAAGGAGAAAACATCGCTCAACGAAATTGTCCGTAAGATAAAAAGTGAAATCCACCAAAATATGGATTCGCATACACAAGATATTATCGTGCACAATCTAGAATCATTGCTCAGGTATAGTCAACGATATTTTGACCGCCAGTTTCTTTCAAGGAAGAGCCAGAACAAAGATTTCGTTACTGAATTCGAGAAATACCTTCATTCTTATTTTGATAGTGATATGCCATCCCATAAAGGAATCCCGTCAGTAAAGCAATGTGGGGAATCTTTACAAATGTCGGGCAAGTACCTTAGCGACCTGCTCAAAAAAGAAACCGGTAAAAGCATTACCGAACATATTAACCTACATATTGTAGAAACAGCAAAAAATAGACTCTTGAATTCAAGCGATCCCATCGGTCAAATAGCTTTTAGTTTAGGTTTTGAGTATCCCCAACATTTTAGTAAGATGTTTAAGAACAATGCTGGTATTAGCCCAAAGGCATACCGTAATTTGAATTAAGTATGCACAAACTCAATAACGAAACATCAAAAATCATTGAGATAAAACAATAATTATAGGACTATTGAAATATATTCCTAATGGGTAATTGACGAAGTTTATCAAATTAAACGAATTGCTGATAGAAACGCCGTAACATACCCAATTGGGTATTAACAAATCAATAGTACAAAGAGAATTTTAGATTCATAATACGGATAGTGTTCTGCTGACCTTTTGACAAGATGTTTAATGAAACATAGGGATTTTGTACAAACAATTTTTCCTTAAATAAAGATAGCCCTATAAAACGAACTTTTTTTTGAACTGTACCTTAAAAACAGTACCACCTATTTAGATAATATCAAAGTATTGGAATCTGTTTTGAACCATCCAAATATCAAAATCTGATTTTTATTGGTACGAATTATCTCATTTCTTCGACTTCACTTGTTGATAACCCTGTAATTTTCAATTAATTTATCTCTTCGTCAATATTTAATTTGGTTTCATTTGGTATCAAATAGAACTAAATTAAATATATGATTTGCAATTGTCATTTGTTTTAGTGTAATATGGTCTAATATACTATATGTCAGTTATTTGTGAATAAGTATTAATGTGGGCTTATATCTTCATTCACCTATTTTCATACATTTATCAAGTAACAATATTGAAAGAAAACAAAAGCGCTTTTGTTCATTTCTTGACCCTAAAAAAGGAAAACAATGGACAATTTTTTGATTCTCGAACGGCTCGACCGTTTGGAAAAACTTCTGATAGCGAACAAAAAGGTATTGACTTTTGAGGAAACCTGTGACTATACGGGAATTTCCAGAAGCTATCTGTACAAACTTACCGCAGCTGGCATAATCCCGCACTCCAAACCCAACGGAAAACTGATATTTTTCGAACGTAAGAAAATAGTCAGTTGGTTGCTCCAAAACGAAAGGGACTCCGCTCAGGAAATCTAAACAGCCCATAGCTCAATCATTTCGCCAAGGGTATTCCCTTGGCGTTCAAAACAATTCTTATGAAAACAATACCGTACTTACGGGTAGGAACCTCGTACTATAAACTGGTGCAGGCACCGACCATCGCAGGGCATTTCAATGAAATACTGGTGCATTGGAACATCGAGACCATCCGCCAAGACCATGGTAAGGATTACCTGAGCAAGGTTCCAAAGTACGATGGCTTTACCTGCATACCGAGCCACATCGATTTCAAACAGGAATACAAAGGGTTCTATAACACCTATTCCCCTTTACCGGCAGTCCCGAAAGAAGGAGAATGTCCGACCTCGCTGGATTTCGTGAAACATATCTTCGGCAAACATTATGAACTGGGGCTGGACTACCTGCAACTGCTCTATACAAAACCGGTACAGGTACTTCCCATTCTGTGTTTGGTCTCGAAGGAACGCTCCACGGGCAAGAGTACCTTCCTCAAATGGATGAAGGCATTGTTCGACAACAACATGACCTATTTGACCAACGACAGCTTTAGCAGTCAGTTCAATGCGGATTGGGCGAACAAGCTGCTCATCTGCATAGACGAGGTACTGTTCAATAAAGAAGAGCTGACCGAACGTATCAAATATCTCAGTACGACCAACATCAATAAACTGGAGGCCAAGGGAAAGGACAAACGGGAAGTAGAGTTCTTCGGTAAGTTCATCCTATGTAGTAACAACGAGGACAACTTTATCAAGATAGACGGGAACGAGACCCGTTTTTGGGTCTTGAAGATACCGGTACTCAAAAAGGAGAAAACAAATTTTCTTTATCAATTGATTACGGAGATACCGGCTTTCCTGTTCTACCTACAACAGCGAAAGCTATACACGGAGCATACCACAAGAATGTGGTTCACCCCAAAGCAGATTCGGACACCTGCCTTGGCAAGGCTGGTACAGAACAATCGGAACCGGGTCGAAAAGGAACTGGCAAGTATCCTGTTCAGCGTGATGGAAAAGTTCGAACTGGACAACATAAACCTTTGCCCTATCGATGCCCTGCATCTGCTGAATAAGACCAGGGTAAAAACGGATTTGACGCAGTTGCGGAAACTGCTGAAGAACGATTGGAAATTGACCAATCAGGACAACTCCAACAAATACCAAAAAATCGTCATTTGGAGAGATGGCGATATCCATTTGAACGACGCAAAAGGACGCTACTTTACGGTGGAAAAAGACTTTTTGACCAAGAATTTCGATGATACGATGACGGAATAGCTCGAGGTCAATGTTTATGGAGGCTAAGGCCGTCATCAAACTGTCATCATTCTGTCATCAAAAAAAATAATGATGACGGAAAACGGTGTTGAAAAATAGAGAATGATGACACGATGACGAAACGATGACAGGTCAAACCCAATATAATAGGGGCTTTAGAAGGTGCTGTCATCATATCATCAAAAAAACGAGTAAAACGAATTGGCTTATGAAAAAAGAAAGAACCAAGGGACTATCGTGCGAAAGAGCCCGAGCTTTTCCCATCGAAAGGGCGCTGGCAAAACTCGGGCACTTTCCGACCAGAACGAACGAGAAAGAAGCTTGGTTCCTGAGCCCTATCCGCTCAGAGACCCAAGCCTCTTTCAAGGTGTCCAAGAAATTGAACAGATGGTACGACCATGGAGAAGGAATCGGTGGTAATGTTATCGACCTTGTCTGTTTGATTAAAAATGTTACGGTCAAAAAAGCCTTGAAAATAATAGGACAAGATGAACATTTTTTTTCTTTTCAACAGCAACCATTTTTGGAAAAAGAGCGAGAGCATGCAATCACAATCCTATATGCCAAACCTATCAAGCATTTGGGATTGAGAAAGTATGTACACGAACGTAGCATTTCATTAACAACAGCATCAAGATTTTGCAAGGAAGTACATTATCTGTTCAAGGGAAGAAACTACTTCGCCATCGGTCTTAAAAATGATTCCGATGGATGGGAACTTCGGAACAAATATTATAAGAATTCAAGTTCGCCCAAGGATAGTAAGCATATCAAAAACGGGAATACCAAGCTTATTGTTACTGAAGGGATGTTCGACCTATTATCGATTGTAGAGTACCATAAAAATCTGGAATCGGATTGTGATTTTTTGGTATTAAACTCAACTGCGTTCGTTCAAAAAGCGATGCGAACATTAGATGGTTATTCAAGCATTGAACTTTATTTGGACAATGATACGAATGGAAAACGAACAGCTAAAAAATTGATGGCGTACTCCAAAAGTTGTAAGGACAAATCGACATTTTATTCAGGATTTAAGGATATGAACGAATGGCTCACACATAGTACTAAAAATGGATTGGGGCAGGGGGCGCAAGATGTGTTTTTGTTGCCACAAAAACAAACTTGCTTTACTCCCGTCGGTCGCAAAGAAAAAAACAAATGAAAAGGACTTATATCAAATTCAGGTGTTCCATCTACGAGAAAAAGCTGCTCAAGAAAAGGGCGGAAGGGGCAGGTATTTCCCTTTCGGAATACTGTCGTAGCTCCGCCTTTGGAAATTCGGTCATCGAACGTCTGACCGAAGAACAATTGGCACATTATAGAATGCTGGTCAAGTACAAAGGTAATTTTACCCGTATCGGGAATATGTTTAAAAGACACAATCCCAAACTGGCCAGCGAAGTCGAAAAGTTAGCTGAGGAAATCCGGACACACCTCTATAATTTCAAGAGTATAAAATAATGATAGGCAAGGGTAAGGCAGTCGGGAACACCGGAGCAAACATCGATTATGGTCTGGACAAGGAGAAAGATGCCGAAATCGTATTCAGCCAACACCTTGCGGGAGATAATGCCCAACAGATAACCGACGAGTTCAGGCTGATACAGGAACAGAATACTAGATGCCAAAAGAACACCCTGAGCTTTATTCTAAGCCCGACACGGGAAGATGGCAAAAACCTGACCAAGGAACGTATAGGGGAACTGACCCAAAAGTTTATAAAAGAAATGGGATTGAAGGAAAACCAAGCCGTTGCATTCGTCCATAGGGATAAGGCGCACACCCATGTGCATCTATATGTGAACCGAATCGGTTTTGACGGTAAGGCATACAACGACAGTTTTATAGGAAAACGGAGCCAACTGGCCGCCGAGAACGTGGCCAAGGATATGGGACTTACCACCGTCAAGGAGGTACAACTAGAAAAGGAACTGGATTCCATAAAAATCAGGCTTGAAATCAAGAGCATACACCAAAAGGTATTAGAGAACGAAAGGCCAAAAACCTTAGATCTTTATATCATGACGATGAAGGCACAGAACGTGGAAGTCATTCCAAGTATCAACAAGGCGAACAAGCTACAGGGTTTTCGGTTCGAGTACAAAGGGCAGAATTTCAAGGCGAGCGAGGTACACCGTTCCATGTCCGGAGGAAGGATTATGGCGCAGCTTTCACAAAATAGGGGTATTGCAAAACCATTGGAGGCAGGAAAGTCGGCTAAGCTGTTGGGGAAGACTTTGGAACTGAGTACCAATCTAGCGACGAGTATCGCCAAGAACATCATCAAAAAAACAATTAAAAAAGCCATCGATACGGGAATCGGGTTCTAAAATAAAAAGCTATGGGATATAAGAAACTAGACGAGGTGATGGAATTGCTAACAGATGAACTGGATGGGTTCAATACCTCCATCAACAGACTGGAACGGTTAGCTCAAAATGTTAAAAACATTAAAATAAAACCTGATACTTCTGAAATCGAGAGAATGCTCTTTAAGTACCTAGAATTGGAGAAACAGAATAATTTGAAACTTCAAGAATCCCTAAGAAATATTGAGAAGCGCATTACAAAAGCGAGGCTGGTTACCAAAGTACAGCTATGGCTGCATTATTCAATCTGGTTCTTTAGCTTATTGATTATAGGCTATCTGGCTTTTAAGGTGTCTCGAACACCTGATATTCGAGAACGGGCATTCGCTGAAGGAGAGCGGCAAGCAGTCTCAAATCTCAAAGCATATTTTGAAAACAATCCCGAGCAGTATCAAGCCTATCAAAAATGGATTAAAGAAAAAGATAGTGTTCCAAATCAAAAGTAGTGTGCGCCCTATTTCGATTTTACTTTACGCTTATCTACCGGAACACTATAAAATCGAAACAGGATCCGTGCGCAGGTAAGTTATGGTAAGATTTGGGGGTTCGTACCTCAAAAAAATACTAATTATTGGACAGTAAGCAGAACCAAAAAAAACTTAGGCCTTTGATAATAAGTGTGTATTAAAACGTGTAAACGGTAAGCTATTAAATAATAACGGAAAAGTAAACTTCAAAATTGCTGTTTAGCTTTGCGATAGAAGTAAGCGAAAAATGACCATTAAAATGTACTTTTTTTGGTTCAGTAAAAGGTTATATAGCGAAACTACTAAAAAGAACGACAACGGAGCTGGAATCATCTATTTGAAACGTTTTCGCTCCAGTCGCTTAAATAGTCCTTTGTCTGAACTACAATAATAATCATCTAAAATCGCATCAGACCAAGTAATTCTATTTTTTAACTGATATTTATAGCAGATCTGCCCATATCCAAATCATAAAAAAACCGCCCTAGTAAAGGCGGTTGTATTCTATAAGACTCATAAGAATATTATTTAATCTCTACCAATTCCAACTCAAAGGTTAAATCTTCGCCTGCTAAAGGGTGATTGGCATCCACAATGATATCATTCTCGTTTACTTGCGCAACTCGAAGTTGCTTTTCAGTTCCATCAGTATTGGTGGACAAGAGCGACATATCAACTTTTGGCTCCAAATCTTTCGGTAAATCCGACTTTTTAACAGATTGGAAAAGTTCCTTACGCTTTTCGCCATAAGCATCCTCTTTAGCGATAACAATTGTTTTCTTCTGTTTCGGCTCCATATTCAACAATCCCTTTTCGAATCCAGGAATTAAACTTCCTGCTCCTATTTTCACTTCTAAGGGATCTCTCTCCAACGAACTATCAAATACTTGTCCATCACTCAGCTTTCCTGTGTAATGTACGAGAACCAAATCTTCTGCTTTTACTTTGCTCATATATTTAACTTTTATAGTTTATAATGATTTTTAAAGGTATTATTCTTAATAGCGAAAACGAAAAATAAGACAAAACCTTGTATTTTTAAGCATATTTTAACGATTTTGGACTAAAAAAGTGAAATAATTCATCATTTTTCACTCTTTTTTAGTAAAAATTATTTTAGCAAGAATACGTATTGCACATCTAGACACCCGGAAATTTTTTAGAAGTATTGTACAATGTGATTTTTTACGGTGTCCTTCACAAAAGCCCTATAACAAGAAGGTCAAAAACAAGAACAATACTATAGAGGTTTTCGCAAAGCATGGCCTTAGCGATAGACAAGTTGAATTATTGTTGAAGGGCGGGGTAATTAACGATTTTAAGGAAAAGCGCACTACATCGAACGTCGTTTGTTTATCCAAATTTGGAAAAGCCCAAGATATTTCAGAAGTGGTATTTTGTCAATTTTTGGTCAAAAATGACAGAAATCGTCTATTTTATTTGGATTTCTATCAAAAAATGATAGGTTTAGAGCTAAAATGGAAACAAAATAGATTTATGCGTCAACTAAAGATTACGAAACAAATTACCACTAGGGATTCTAAATCCTTAGAAAAATACTTTCAAGAAATATCAAAAATAGATTTAATAACAGCCGATGAAGAAGTGGAATTGGCCGTGAGAATACGTGAGGGCGACCAAGCAGCCCTTGATAAGTTGGTAAGTGCAAACTTGCGTTTTGTGGTCTCGGCCGCAAAACAATACCAAGGTAGAGGCTTACGCCTTTCCGATTTAATTAACGAAGGCAATACCGGATTGGTTAAAGCTGCCAAAAGATTTGATGAAACACGTGGATTCAAATTTATTTCCTACGCAGTCTGGTGGATCCGACAGGCTATTTTAGATGCCCTTTCAAGACAATCACGCGTAGTTCGATTGCCCTTGAACAAGATTGGCACCATTAGCAAAATTTATAAAGTACATTCCGCATTAGAACAGAAACACGAACGCCCACCAAGTCCCGAGGAAATATCGAATGAACTCGATATGACTGTTCGCCAAGTGAAAAGTGCCATTAAAAATTCGGGCAAACATGTTTCTATGGACGCACCTTTTAAGGAGGGAGAATCTTCCAATTTATATAACGTAATGCAGTCAAAAGAATCAACTCTACCAGACGAAGGAATGATGAACGAATCACTCTTATACGATATCGACCATGTGCTTGAAACACTACCCCAAACAGAAAAAGATATCGTACGTCTTTATTATGGAATCGGAGAACGAAACGCTCTGAGCCTTCATGAAATTGGTGAACTTTTTGATATCGCAAGGGAAAGGGTCAGACAGATAAAAGAAAAGGCAATTAAAAAATTGCGGCACAAATCACGGAGTAAAGTATTGCAAAGCTACTTGTAGAATTCAAGAAAATAAAATATATGTTAAAGATAGAGAGAACATAGACAGGGCACTAAAACGCTACAAAAGAAAATATCGAAGGACAAAGGTGCTCGATAAAATAAAAGAAAAACAACATTACGTAAAACCCTCAACGGAAAGACGTGAAATTCTTCAAAAGGCGGAATACAAACAAAAAATATGAAGAAGAAAATACTGAATAAATTAGGTGAAAGGCGAAGTGAATTCTAAAGATTCCCGTATCCTCCAGCCGAGACACTTTGTTATGGCAAAAGCGAGTTCCTTTCCCTCAGGGAAGGCTGGGTAGGTAGATTCGCGCTGACTCAATAATCATATATCAATGCTATATAACAAAAGCTTAACACTAATTTCTTTGTTCAAAGTGTTAAAAGCTTAGGTTGTATTGCTTAAAACTATTTTTAAATGAAATTTTTATCTGTCAAAAGAAAAACAAAAACAGAAAAGCGGTACTCCGCAAAAATGGGAATGCTCACTACAAGAGTTATCTATATCAAACGGTACTTTTTTGGGTTGCCGGTAAAAACCTTGCATAAATATCGTGAAACGTATTATGGTCAAGTAAAGAATTGCGATGACTGCATACTTTTTGTTTAGAGTTCAGCTTATCAACATACTTCAAAACAGTATCTAAACCAATCGAACATATGAAAGTATTAGTAATAGGAGCAGGTAACATGGGGCTTACCTATGCCGAGGGAATGTCAAAATCCAAGCTACTGAAGCGGAAAAACATCATGGTGCTTGACAGCTCCGAGGAGAAATTAAAGGAACTAAATCAGATTTCACACTTTGATACATTTAGCAAATTGGAAGATTGTGTTCCAGCGGCGGATATTATTTTTATTGCCGTAAAACCCTACCATGCCGAACAACTTTTCGACAGAATAAAGCGGTTGGTCAAGCCAGAGCAAATACTGATTTCGATTATGGCGGGTACCACCATCGACTCTATAAAGGAGTTGACAGGATTAACCAAAATAATACGTGCCATGCCAAATTTACCGGCGAAAGTCGGTAAGGGATTAACGTCTTATGTTGCTTCCCCCGAAGTTTCTAGAATAGAATTACTGACTATAGAAAGTCTTTTGGATACCACAGGGAAATCTATACTGGTAAGTGACGAGAACTTTATCGACGCCTCTACGGGTATATCCGGTAGCGGCCCAGCTTACGTATTTTACTTTATGCAAAGCATGATGGAAGCTGCCTTGCAAATGGGCTTTTCCGAAAATGTTTCCAAAATTCTGGTCAGTCAGACCTTTACGGGAGCGATAGAATTGTTCAATCAAAATAATCTATCCCCTAATTCTTGGATGGATAAGGTTGCCAGCAAAGGCGGCACAACACGTGCGGCATTGGATTCAATGGATGACAATAATGTAGGAGAATTGATAAAAGAAGCGGCTTTCGCAGCTTTCGAGCGTGCCGTTGAACTTGGAAAAGAGAAGGAATATGTATAAAGAACTGATTGTCATCAAGGTCGGCACCAATGTAATGACCAATAAAGATAATAGGATAGTTAGACCGGTACTTAGAAGATTGGTAAGACAAATTGCGGAATTATATGAGCGAGGTATTGTAACTATATTGGTGTCATCAGGTTCCGTGATTGCGGGCAAAGAAGTTTTGGGAAGGTCGAATATAAAGGACAAGACCCAAAGAAGACAAGTGTATTCTGCCATTGGGCAACCTAGAATGATGCGATTGTATTACAATATCTTTCAAGACTACGGCATGAAATGCGCCCAAGTGCTTCCCACGAAACGGGATTTTAGTCCGGGCGTACACCGCCAGAACATGATCAATTGTTGTGAGGGGCTTCTTTCCGAAGGAGTAATCCCCATAGCCAATGAAGACGACGCGGTATCGGTTACCATGTCGATGTTTTCTGACAATGACGAACTGGCAAGTTTAATAGCACAATTGATGAATGCCGATAGACTTATCATTTTGACAGATATCGACGGATTGTATACTGGTCATCCCGATGAGAAAAGTAGTAGTCTTGTTCAAAATGTAGACCCCGAGGAGAACTTGGAAAAATATATAAAGGATAGTAATAAGCTTGAGGAAGAAGGCAGGGGCGGAATGGGTTCAAAGTTGGATTATGCCCAACAGGCAGCTGCAAAAGATATCCCCACCTATATCGCCAACGGAAAAAAAGACCACACGATCATAGATATAATCGAAGGAAAAAATGTGGGCACAAAAGTAGCCCTCGAACAAACAGAAGTTTAGTATGAGATTAATAACAACAGAAATAAAGAATAATGTTTTAGGGTGCATGTCGAGGATTTTGGACGAAAACCGTACACTATTGTTGGAGGCGAACAAAAAAGACCTAGAGCTGTTCAATAAAAATGACCAAGCCCTATACGACCGCTTGGTGGTTGACCATAAAAAAATAGCCGAAATGATACGGGCGGTCAACGAGGTGCGTTCACAGCAAGATCCCGTCAACAAAGAAATTACCCATAAAGAATTACCGAACGGTCTAAAAGTCGTGAACAAAACTGCTCCTTTCGGCACGATTATGATTATTTACGAATCCAGGCCTGACGTTACGATAGAGGCCGCTGCTCTTGCTTTTAAGGCGAACAATAAAATCTTTTTAAAAGGAGGAAAGGAGGCCTTGCACAGTAATACCGTTCTTGTGGGTTTCTGGCATCAGGCTTTATATGAGAACGATCTTTCTGCTGATGCTATTCAAATGTTGAACATGAACCGGCAAGAAACGCAAGAGTTTCTTAAAAACCCTCCAGAAAAATTAGACCTTATCGTGCCGAGGGGCGGCGAACGTTTGATTGCCTTTGTCAAAGAACACGCAAAATGTGCCGTGCTCGTCAGCGGTAGGGGCAACAACTTTTTATATGTGGACGAAAATGCGGATTGGGAAAAAAGCCTTAAGGTAATTCTTAATGCAAAAACAGCTAAAATATCGGCCTGTAATGCTTTGGATAAAATATTGATCAATGTTTCGATTGATGATTTTCATGAAAAAATGACTGGTTTAGGTAAGATTTTAAAAAGTAACGGTATTTCCTTAATGGTAGATGAATACGTAAAGGAAGTCCTAAACGAAGAACCCCTTATCCCAGATGAATCGGTTTGGAAAGAGGAATTTTTGGCCATGAAGTGTTGTATCGGCTCCGTCGATTCTTTGCAGGATGCCGTCGAAAAGATAAACACATACTCAGGAGGTCATTCGGCAACGATAATGACTACGAACAACGAAAATGCAAATGTATTTATGGAGCAGGTAGATTGCGCCGCAGTATACCAAAATGCATCTACCCGATTTACCGACGGTGGTCAAATGGGCGTAGGTGCGGAATTGGCCATAAGTACGGATAAGCTGCACCATAGAGGGCCTTTGGGGTTAAACGAATTAGTGACCAATAAGTATTACGTTTATGGCGACGGTCAAATTCGTGAATAGAAATAAATGAAGTAATTAACCATATAAACATAGTTATAGACCATGCAAGCAAGAAATAATTTTGATACCCTAGAAAATATAAACGGGGCTACGGTGCATCACGGCGAAACCCATA
>Ga0222651_1000883_pt1 | contig 16308 bp, 15 predicted proteins | sample AntAcemetagen369_FD_179855 | JGI IMG/M metagenome (GOLD analysis project Ga0222651, IMG submission 179855) | Saline water microbial communities from Ace Lake, Antarctica - #369 | ecosystem: Environmental > Aquatic > Non-marine Saline and Alkaline > Saline | place: Antarctica: Ace Lake...
AATATGGGTATCAGAAAAGCATACGGATATCGAAGCTTTGAGATTATGAAAGTTGCTCTTTTACATCAACTTGGAGACTTGCCTGAACCAGAGTTTACCCATAGATTTTGCTGAAGAGCCAAAAAAATGAACATTTTTGAGGCCACTTAAGCACGAAAACAAAAAAACTTTCAATCTTTTGAAAGTGTGGCATGGCTGCTGCTTAGCAAGCGATGATTCGACTTCCAACAAACTAAAACAAAACAACCACACCACAGATGAAAAGAACACAATCCAAGGCATTGCTGTCAATGCTCTTTATAACATACGCAGGCTCAACAGGCCTGAGTGCTCAAGAAAGCACTGCCACCGGGGAACTTCCAGAATTGGAAATGTTCATCGCCGAGGAGAGCGCTGCGGCGCTTACAGACTCTGTCCTTCCGACCGACCGAGCAATTTCGGGACTTTTCGGTGATACCACAAGTGTCCTCGAAGTGCCGCGCTCCGTGACTCTTTTGTCACCCGAGATAATGGACAAGTTCAATATCGACAGTCTCAAAGACCTTGAAAAAATCGGGGCGGGCACGCAGTCCTACAATTTCTACGGCGTCGCCGGGGCACCCGTTATTCGGGGAGCCGCAGGGGGAACATTTCTGAATGGTATGCTTCGCGCCTATCAGCGCAATGAAATGCCACTTTCTTTCGGCTCACTTGAGGCGATTGAAATTGTCAAAGGGCCTGCACCTGCCGATTTCTCACCGACCCAGATTGGGGGTTTTGTGAACTTGATTCCAAAGTCCCCCTTTTTCGACGAAGAGCGTGGTTCTATCGAGTTAGAAGTCGATAATTGGGGTAAGACAATCATTACTGCCGATTACGGTGCTCCGTTTCTACTTCCAGGCGAAACACCCGCTGCATTTCGCGTGTCTTTAACAAGTCAAGATGGTGAAAGCTACTACGATGATTTCAGTAATGACTTCACCTCCGTCTATGGAGCAATCAAGTTTCGTCCAAAAGACGGTATTTCAGTCTTTGTAGGGGGTGAATATTTCGATTTTCAATCGAACGAAAACCCAGGTTGGAATCGCCCCACTCAAGACTTGGTTGACAATGACAACTACATCATCGGTGAGCCCTTAGACCAGACTAGCGGAGTTTTCCGCGGAACTGTTGACCGTGGGGCACTCTACGGCGCAAATGCAGTAAGCGGGCTTCCGGCCAATCGCTTAGCACTTGAAGCATCTGTCGCTCTGGCACTCGTTCCAAGTTTTGGTAACCTTGCCGACATGCTACTTGTTACTGATGTCGATGGCGTCGACAAGTATGTTTATACCCAAGCTTACTTTGACAACGGCGGTCGTGCTGTTACGCAAAAGATCGACGGTAGTGAGGTTCTCACCGACAGGACGGACTTCGCAGACTCGAACAACCTCGTTTTGTTCGGAGACATAGTTTTTGATTCCAATCCAGACAGAACGTTTACAGTCAAAGGGATCTTCGAAAATCTCGAAACTGACAAGCGGTCTTCATATGGATACGCCGTCTCCACCGAACAGACTGTTTTCGGATCTAAAGCGTTCGTAAGAGATCGCACTTGGCTGCCTAATACAACCACGACTTTAGGCGTCGGTGCTCGCTACACAGATGCTCAAATCCTACAGGATTTCTTCGACGAGCCTTTTAGTCGCCGTGATATCCTCCAGCCTACAATCAGCCCAAATACGGTTCTTTTGGTGGGTGATCAGCGCCCTATAGGCCAGTTAAATCTATGGTCTCCAACCGCAGTGAACGGTGCCAACGTGGCTTCCGAACTTCTCCAGCTGTCCGCTTATGCGACCCTTGAGACCGCTTGGACAGACCGCATCTCTACCATCGGAGCGGTTCGCGCGGAATATGCAGACTTTGACATTTCACTTCCTGGTGAAGCCGAACGTGCCACAGCTGCTGGCAATGGCCCAATACTCAGCGGTCAGAGTGGAGACACTGACTACATCAACTGGAGCTTCGGCCCCAACATCGAGATTTATGAAAATCTCTTCCTCTACGGAAGTATTCAGCAAGGTAACTCCATGAGCCCTACCCAAGGTGGCGCTATTTTTGGAGACCAAAACTTCTCTGAAAATGAAATGTGGGAAATCGGGCTGAAGGGAAGTTTCCTCAACGGCGCTCTCTTCGCTTCGGTTGCCTACTACGACTGGGAACAAAGCCAATTCGACACCCGTAGTGGCCAAGCAGAAGAACTTGTAGGCGAAGGCGTCGAGGTTGAGTTCACTTGGCTTGCCACCGAGAAACTAACGCTTATAGGTTCTTACACATGGCAAGAGGTGAAGCGCGTGGCTCCTCCCGGCTTCAGAACTATGCCTCCTCCAGCTGGAGTTTCCGAAGGTGAATACATTGCCTTGAATGCGGGCACATTACTTTTGGGCGATTTTGGTTTTGGGAATACAGGCAGCAACACGGATTTCGTCTACCCCGGGAGCCCCCAAGCTGTGGTTAAATTATTCGCGATTTACGATTTCCAAAATGGATTTGAAGTCAGCGGTGGTCCAGTTTGGCAAGAGTCCTTCTACCTGAACATCGACAATACGATCAAACTTCCATCAGCGCTTATTTGGAATTTCAACCTCAGCTATAAGACTGAGTCTTGGGAGTTCAGGGCATCGATCGACAATGCCTTTGACGAAGAATATTTCTTGGGTGCAGACCCTATCTTCGGAGCGAACACACTCGTATCAAAAGCAGAGCCAACGACCTATTCATTCTCAGTGAAGTATAAGTTCTAAGCTTTGCCAACAACCATTCTCGCTAAAGGGCGGACGTTGATGCGTCCGCCCTTTTTTCGCCAATTCTCATCTCACCCATTCTACCTATGCAAAAGACTTTGAAACTTATTTATCTATCACTGATCCTCGTGGCTCTCCTATTCACTACTGGATGCTCCGATCAAAGCTCCGAAAGCGAAGCCAATGGGCTCTTCCCCATCTCGATCCAACTCGACTGGGTAGCGGAGCCTCAGCACGGTGGCTTCTACACGGCTCAAGCGCTCGGCTATTTCGAAGACGAGGGCCTCGCGGTGACGCTCGTTCAAGGAGGCCCTAACTCATATTCGCTCAACAAGGTCGGAGCCAATGTATCGCAGGTCGGCCAAGCGGACGGTACCAGCGTCATTCTGGCGGCAGCCAATGGCGCACCGCTGATTAATATCGCGGCGATCTTTCAACAAGACCCGAGCGTGTTGATGCTGCATGCCAGCAACCCGATCTCGGATTGGAGTGAGCTCGATGGTAAGACAATTATGGCGCGGCCTGAGTGGCCTTTCCTACCGTATTTGCACAATCAATACAACATCTCCTTCGAGGTCATCCCGCAGAACTTTCAGTTACAGCGATTGGTGCAAGATTCCGAATTTATTCAACAAGGCTTTTACATCTCCGAGCCCTTCTATGTCGAACAAGAAGGCGTTGAGCTAAAGTATCTCTACGTGTGGGACGCTGGCTTCGACGCCTACACGACCCTCTTCACCAACAAACGCTTCGCCCGAGAACATCCGGAAGCCTTAAAAGCGCTCCTGCGAGCCTTAAAAAAGGGCTATATCGAATACATCGAAGGCGACCCGTCGCCCGCCCATGATCTTATATCGACCATCAATCTTCAAACCACACCCGCATATCTCGACTGGGGGCGCAATCAGATCATAAGCGAAAAGCTCCATCGCGGCAATCCCAGCGTAGGCTTCTTTGCGGACTACCTCGACATCACCGAAGCGCGTTTCCAAAAGCAGATCGATCAGTTGGTCGAACTCGAAGTGATCGAAGAAGGCACCCTCAGCGTGTCTGATGTGATGACCACCGAATTTTTACCAGAATAAGTCATGCTTCAGGGCTTCGCATTGTCTTCAACAAGAGTCGTGATTTCAGCAATCTTATTGATACTTCTGCCTACGACAGTCATCACGAATACGACTGCACAAACTACTGAAAACCAATCGATGATCCCACAATACGATTCAAGCTCACGTAATATTCAGGTATTGAGCGGAAGCGAAATTGAGGAGGCACTTAAAGAACTCCCTGGCTGGAGCCATCAAAATAATCGGCTAACCAAGACTTATGATTGTGGCTCCTTTAGCAATGCGATCAGCTTCATGGTTGCCTTCTCTTACAAGTGCGAAGCCATCGATCACCACCCGGAGATATTCAATGTTTATTCAAAGGTCAGAATCGAGATGACCACCTACGATGTCGGGGAAAAGGTCTCCCAATTAGATCTCGAACTGGCACGATACATTGAAGCAACCGCCAACAAGATGGGGCTCAAGAGCAAATAGGGGCGCCCACGCGGATGCGGGCACGCACTCGGGGACATGAAGAACCAGAACCAGGCGTCGTGCCATGGCATACTAAATTTCCTACACCCGCTTCGCTAGAGAGGGGAGTTTGGGAGGGAAGAGTCAGATTTCCTGGAGGACGATTCTGTGGAGATAGCCAGCGGATACCTCTTTCGCCCAATCAAAACGCCGTCGAGTGAAATTTTAACTACGGGGTAATCTACATCGAGAATATTTATTCGTAGCCGAAGCGGTAACGGTTTGGGTTGATTGATGAAAGGTTCTCAGATCTTCCAAAATCTTACGATTTCGGCTACATTTCGGCTACAATTACCCCGCCCATTAAATTGCACCCAACGTCATCCACATTAAAAACGCGTCCAAATCCACCGGCTTATCGATCATTCCGCTTTCGAGGTAGGCAGCTTGCATCGCCTCCCACTTTTCGCGGGTCATGCTTAAAGTCGCTCGCCCGTCCTTCAAGACAAACGGCTTCAATGTTCTCGCTTGCTGCCCGACGATTGCGTCATCGATGTAAGGATCTCCGTAAGGCCCGTTGACCACAAGCGCAGCGATCTCGGGGCTTTTCATGGCGGCTTCCCAACCCTCGACCGATGCTGACATAAATGCCCTGACTATTTCTGGGTTTTCTTCAACAAACTTTCGGCTGCTGTAGATAACCATCGAGTACATGGGCATCCCCAACTGCTCGAAAAGCAAGATGTCCACTGGCTTATCAGTCATCGACTGAAGCCGGATCATCTCATCGATGGCATAGCCTTGGTGTAAATCAACCGAGCCGTCCAACAGCTTTTCAATTTTGTGCTGCACCTCCACCGCTTCCACGGAGTCAGCGGGTAAGCCTGCCTCAGCAACGAAAAATGGCAAAAGCGCCTCGGCGTAATTGTGAACTCCGACTCGTTTCCCCTTCAAATCGGCTGCCGTTTGGATGCCACTCTCTTTGAGAAAAATATACCCTGCCGGACTTTCACCCAAAACTGCGCCGAGAGCCACGAGTTCCTCACCTCGCGCCACTGCATCCATCAAAATATAGGCCTCAGCTGTGCCGAAAGCTGCCTCGCCAGAGCTGACCTTGGCTAAAAAATCGACGCCAAAGTCAAATGGCGGAAAGCTCACTTCGAGCCCATGTGCGGCGTAGAGCCCACCCGTCTGCGCCCAGAAAAATCCTGCAAATTGAGCGTTCGGAAACCAATCGGCTTGAAAGACCACTGGAGCCAGCTCTTTCGATTCCTCAGCGAACGAATTGCTTGGAGTGAAGTACAACATTAGACAAGTAGAGCCGACCAGTAGTTTGCTTTGAACATTCATAGACATGAATAGAGCACAAAGAATGACAATCTGCGTAGATAAAATGTATTTTCTAAAAAAGGGCAAGCTGATGGAAGACTACCCTGTCGAGAGCGACTATTGGGAGACCTTGGCCAAGTCGATGAGTGCAGACATTCTCGAAGCCTTTCCTCAATTAAGTGCGATCGAAATGGACATGCGAGTTTACCCGACATCGACGGTCGATTATTTCCATGATGTCTATTGCCGCACGATCCGCAGCAAAAACGAGACCGAGTAATCGCTATGAGATTCAGCACCCGCCTACTTTACACTTTAGCGTTGTTCAGCAGTTCATCTTTGATTTTGAACGCCAAACCGTTGATTCTACAGCTCGATTTAGGCGTCCGTAATGTCCAGTTCGCTGGTATTAATTGGGCGGAGGGTCACGGATGGTTTGCTGACGCAGGACTCGACCTCGAGGTGCGGCGCTGGTCGGCAGGTGTCGCCGAGACGGTTGCCTCCAACCCTGGAACGGTCGGCTCGATTGAAAGCGGTCTTTTTCTAGCCGCCGTGGCAGAGGGCCAACCGCTCGTTGCGATTGGAACCATGTTTCAAGCTTCACCACTCGGGCTGATTAGCTTAGCCGAAAGCAATATTAAAACACCGTCGGATCTGCGCGGGCGCGTGGTGGCCATCCATGGGGACGGGCGAGAGGCCCTTGCGACCGCACTCGCCTATGCAAAAGTTGACCCCAGTGAAGTCACGGTGATCAAGGCGGAGTATGGGAACGAACCTTTGCTACGCGGCGAGATGGATGCGAAACAAGGCTACGTGGTCGACGAGTTCGTTAAACTGCAAACTGAGGGCTACGAGGTGACTATGATTCCTTACCGCGAATATGGACACGTCGCCTACTCGCAGGTTATGTTTGTCAGCCGCGAGACTTTGGAATCGCGGCGCTCCGACCTGATCAAGTTTCTCTCGGTCGCCAACCGTGGCTGGGTGGCCGTGGCCGAAGACATCCCTGCCGCCGCCCAATACACCATCGATCACTTCCAGCCAGAACTGAGCTTCGACTACCAAAACCAGTCACTAGAAATGATCTGCGAATTAGTCTGGGCCGAGTCAGAGCAGACGAGTGCAATGTCAAAGGATACATGGGCAATCAATGCAGCCAGCTATTTGAAAACTCACGAAGGAATGCATCTTCCGCCGATGGAGAAGTGGGTCGATTTCAGCCTAGCAACCGAAGCTGACTCCGGCCGCGAGTGAGTTTGACCGCGATACTGCCGCTTCACTTGTAGCGGACTCGCGAAGCGATTTCGACTTGCGGTCGCGCTCGATAGCTCGGGTCGAAACGGCTTCGCCGATCCGCTACCAAAATGGAGAATTCTCCCGTAGCGGACTCGCGAAGCGATTTCGACTTGCGGCCGCCCTCAATAGATCGGGTCGAAACGGCTTCGCCGATCCGCTACCAAAATGGAGAATTCCTTCTGTAGCGGACTCGCGAAGCGATTTCGAGTTGCGGTCGCGCTCGATAGCTCGGGTCGAAACGGCTTCGCCGATCCGCTACCAAAATGGAGAATTCTTCTGTAGCGGACTCGCGAAGCGATTTCGAGTTGCGGTCGCGCTCGATAGATCGGGTCGAAACGGCTTCGCCGATCCGCTACCAAAATGGAGAATTCTTCTGTAGCGGACTCACGAAGCGATTTCGACTTGCGGTCGCGCTCGATAGATCGGGTCGAAACGGCTTCGCCGATCCGCTACCAACATGGAGAATTCTCCCGTAGCGGACTCGCGAAGCAATTTCGACTTGCGGTCGCGCTCGATAGATCGGATCGAAACGGCTTCGCCGATCCGCTACCAAAATGGAGAATTCCTTCTGTAGCGGACTCGCGAAGCGATTTCGAGTTGCGGTCGCGCTCAATAGCTCGGATCGAAACGGCTTCGCCGATCCGCTACCAAAATGGAGAATTCTCCCGTAGCGGACTCGCGAAGCGATTTCGACTTGCGGTCGCGCTCGGTAGCTCAGGTCGAAACGGCTTCGCCGATCCGCTACCAAAATGGAGGATTCCTTCCGTAGCGGACTCGCGAAGCGATTTCGACTTGCGGTCGCGCTCGATAGATCGGGTCGAAACGGCTTCGCCGATCCGCTACCAAAATGGAGAATTCCTTCTGTAGCGGACTCGCGAAGCGATTTCGAGTTGCGGTCGCGCTCAATAGATCGGGTCGAAACGGCTTCGCCGATCCGCTACCAAAATGGAGAATTCCTTCCGTAGCGGACTCGCGAAGCGATTTCGAATTGTGGTCGCGCTCGATAGATCGGGTCGAAACGGCTTCGCCGATCCGCTACCAAAATGGAGGATTCGTCTCAGGGAAAGAGCGGCATCCTCACTCGGCACTCTCGGACAGAAACGCGATCAATGCTTCAATGTCTGCTTTTTCAAAATCCTCGTGCTTGGGCATGCTCGTCTCTGGAAAAAACTGCTTTGGGTTAATGACTACACGCTCGAAATAAGCCGCGTTGTATTGTGCGTGCGCTTGTAGCACGGGGAAGGGGCGCTCAGACACGTTGCCACCCACATCCCCCGGGCCTTTATGACAAGAATTGCAGCGCTGCAAGTAGAGTTTCCTCCCTGCAAACGCCCTATCACTGACCTCCTCTAGCGAACCCGAGTAAAAAGGCTCATAGCGCGCTGCCGTATTGCTCGCACGGATTCCAGTGATTTGCGTTGCAGCAATCATCCCATACTGTGGCGAAGTCGGAAATGTGGGGATCGGCTTTTCAGGATCGAACACGTAAAAGGGAGCCAGCGGCTCGATATCGCCACCAAAGGCGGGCCAATTGCCCGCCTCGGCGCCTTCCCCATTGTAGTATAATAAAATTACAGAAGATCGATCTGTCAGGTAGTCAACCGTTAGATAGCTCTCCCAGTTGTTGATGGTTTCCAAAACAATACCATCGGCATCCCCCGAAAGCGGGTAGGCTTCGATCAATTTCGCCAGCGGTAAGACGCCTAGTTTTGCGATCGCCTCGTTCGGAACTAGCCGCGCATCCATCTCATAATATCCTGGCAGCTCAGCCAGCATCTGTCGGGTTAATTGGAAAGCCTCCGAGCCATCTTCGAGCTGCGCCCATTGCCCACTCAAACGTATCACGGCTTGTCCGTCTCCGGCCGGCAGCTGGGACCGACCAAAAACAAAATAGGCGGCGATGAAAAGGCTCATCAAGAGCACCACGACTGGGAGGTGAGCTATTTTCATAAAATTGAAGACCCGTTGAGATCACTCAGCCGATTTCGGCTTTCCATAAGTCGGATGCTCATGGTCTTCGGTGAAGTGCTTTTGATCTTTGTACTCAGTTAAACCAGGAAAGATCGGTCCCTGTTCGATCGTTCCTGCCTCACGGGCCGCATCCACTTTCGACTGTACTCTAGCAAGGCGATAGGTAATTTCGTCTTTAGTCTCTTGGTGATCCACTTGCGTAAAGGCACCTCGCTCGACCACTAGCTCGCCGCCGACAAAGACCTGTTCAAGATTGGCAACACTGCATGCTAAAACCACATGCTCAATCGGATTGATCGGAGGGCTTGTTTCCATACTACGGGGGTCCACTATAATTAAATCACCCCACTTACCCACCTCCAGGCTGCCGACTTGGTCAGCGATCCCCAGCACACGGGCCGTCCCGATGGTGTGTAGCCGCAAGACATCGAGCGGCATCATAATCGAAGCATCCTGATACTTCATCCGGGTGGCATACATACCCATCCGCATATTCTCAAAGGGATCGGAGATGTCTGCACTCGCTTGGCCGTCAATCCCCATACCGACCTCAATACCGAGTTTAAGATAGTGGGGCACATCTGGTAAGCCTGAAGCTAAGCGACCATTTGAGAGAGGATTCCATACCATCGACGTGCCACTTTCGGCGGTGCGTTCCAAAATCGACTCTGTCACATTGATAAAGTGCGCAAAGTTCAAGCCTGGCCCCATCATCTCGGCTTCATCGTAAACAGGGAAAAGCCCTTGCTGGATTGCCACATAATTGGGCTCTGGGTCTTCCAAGTAGTGGACTTGAATCGGCAAATCGAATTCCTTGGCGAGATTCAATTCCATCATAGCACTCTCTCGTCCATTTAAGAGCCCAAGTCCAGCCATCCAGACTGCTGGGACACGAGGATGTGACGCGTCAATGCCCTCCTCTTTAATCAGCTTTAGGTATTCCTGCAGCATTTCGCGATTCTCTTCTTCGCTCCGGTCAAGATCGACCCCATAGCCGAAGATGATGCGTGCGCCTGAATCAAGGCTGCCTCGATATAAGTCCACGTAAGTGTCCACCGACTTTCCATCTCCATTAAGTGTCCAATCGTAAATCGTGGTAATCCCATGGCCAAGATAGTCCATCGCGCCGTGCTTGGAAAACCAATACAGATCTGTCGGATCATAAAACGGGCCATAGCTCATGTGATAACAATAAATCCAACCGAGCAAGGTGTGGTGCACCCCAAGCCCGCGGAAAGGGCTTTGATATAAATGACTGTGTCCTGAGAGAAAGCCTGGCATGACAATCTTTCCTTTGGCATCGATACGCTTGAGTGCAGTCATTTCCTCAGGTGCCTCGCCCGCCGCGATCGCCGCGATTTTACCCTCTGCATCGATCAAGAGATAGCCGCTCTCGTAGTAACGGCCACTGCCATCCACCGGGATGATTGTGGCATTCTCAATGAGCAGCTTCGGCTCGCTCTCGGACGCAGTCAGAGTAACGAACGAAAAAAAGAAGCCACATAGTAAAGTTAAATGGTGTCGAATCATTCGCAGAATACTGCAAGATTCGTGCCAACGATTATAAACAGACTAAAAGGTTACTCAACTAGACTAAAGTTGAGTCCCAAAGACTGCTCTAGCTTGGTGATCTGTCCGCGCTCGCCGGGCTCAATGAGTGTGAGTGAGATGCCCTTCTTGCCCGCGCGTGCGGTGCGCCCGCTGCGGTGGGTGTAATATTGGATCGCATCTGGCAGCTGGTGCTGGATCACAAACGAAAGCCCTTCTACGTCGATGCCGCGTGCGGCCACATCGGTGGCGATGAGATATTGGATACGCTCTTTCTTGAAGGCGCGCATCACCTTATCACGGTCACGTTGGCTGAGGTCGCCTTGCAGCACGGCTACGGAAAGGCCGGCTTTTTCCAACTCCTCGCCCATGCGGATCGCTCCGGCACGGGTGCGGCAAAAGATGAGGCCACGCGCGCTGCCCTGTCCTTTGAGGTAGCCGACGATAAATGCGTCTTTTTCCTCGCGCGCGCAGATCGCGAACTGATGGTCGATATTGCGATTCACCACTTGCTTCGGCTCGACTTGCACGCGATGGGCGGCGGCGGCCATGTGGTCTGCGACCAAGCCCTGCACGCGCTTCTGGAACGTCGCAGAAAAGAGCCACGTCGCGCGGCGCTTGGCAGTCTCTTTAAAGATCGCAGCCAGCTCTGCCTGGAAGCCCATGCTCAGCATTTCGTCGGCCTCATCCAGTACTAGATATTGCACGCCATCGAGCTTTAGGCCGGCTTTGAGCAGATCCATCAGGCGTCCGGGTGTGGCAATTAGAATCGGCGTCGGGCGACTCAGGCGGCGGATTTGATCTTCGATCTTGTCGCCCCCAGCAGCCACTTCGACAAATATCTTCGGATCGCAAAACTTGGTAAAGTGGAATAGCTCCTTGCCGATCTGCTTGGCCAGCTCACGGGTGGGCGCGATGATCACGCCTTGGATCTTATCGAGCTTCGGGTCAACCTTCATGAGCAGGGGCACACCAAAGGCAGCCGTCTTACCGGTGCCGGTCTGCGCTTGTGCGATGAGATCGCCGCCGTCTTTGAGCAGAAACGGGATAACTGTACTCTGAATAGCGGTCGGCTCTTGGATGCCGAGCGCATCGAGGCCTTGCACGAGATCGGCGCGGACGCCGAGTGATTGAAATGTATTTTCCATTACGTAAATAAGTTAAGTTAAAATTACCACCGCGATCGAAAAATAGATCATCAGCCCCAGCACGTCCATGATCGAGGTGATGAGCGGACTACTGGCAGCGGCGGGGTCGATTTTGAAACGACTGAGGAGGAAAGGTAATAGCGCGCCGAAGGTGTTGGCGACAAAAACAATCGAGATCATGCTCAGGCCGACGATGATAGCGATCTGCAAATCGCCGCCATAGAGCTTACCCACGATGGCGGCGATCACCGCCATCGCAGCACCCAGCAGTAAGCCGACCAGCGTTTCCTTGCTCACGGCTTTGAACCAATCGCGCAGTCTCAAGTCGCCCGTGGCGATGGCACGCACCATCAGCGTGGCGGACTGCGAGCCGCAATTACCCCCACTAGCTATGACCAGCGGCATAAAGAGCGCCAGCGTGATGAACTCCCGCACATACTCCTCGTGGCTAGAGATCACGCCGGCCGAGATCAGGTTGACAAAGATCAAAATGAGCAGCCAACCGATGCGTTTACGGAAAAGCTGCATCGGGCTGGCCGCACTGTAGCGCGTCTCCAACGGCGCGACGCCGACCCCTTTTTGGAAATCTTCGGTGGCCTCTTCTTCCGCCACATCCATGATGTCGTCCACGGTGACGATGCCGACCAACACACCCTCGGAGTCGACCACCGGCAGCGCGTTGGTATTGTAGCGCTTGATCTGCTCCACCGCCACCTCACGGTCGTCATAGGCGGAGAGACAGACGAATTGGTAATTTAGAATATCTTTAATTACGGTCTCTGGCGAAGACATAATCAGGCGGCGCATCCGCAAGATGTCGATCAGCTCCCCATTGCCGTCGGTGACGTAGAGGATGTTAAAGATCTCACTATCGCGGCCGTATTTCCGCACGTGCTCCAGCGCGTGCGCACAAGTCCATTCGGCACGGACGCGGATGTAATCGGGCGTCATCAGCCGCCCGACGCTCTCCTCCGGGTAGCCCAGCAGTTGGCTCGACTCGGCCAAATCCTCCGGGCTGAGCAGCTGCATCAACTGGCGAGTCACGGTGGCGGGCAGTTCTTCTAGCAGCGCAGTGCGGTCGTCGGGGCTGAGGTTGGCGAGTAGCTCGCGGGTATCGCTGTCGGTCAGTGCTTCGAGGAAGGTATCTTGATCATCCGGCTCGAAAAAGGCGAAGACGTCAGCAGCCCGTTGACGGGGGAGCGCTCGGTAGACCAAAATTTGGTGCGGCTTATCGAGCCGCAGAATGTAGTCCGCAACCTCTGGAATCGCCCAGTTTCTTAGCTCTGCCGACAGTTCTTTGATGTGCCCCTTAGAAACAAGGCTCTCCATCGTAGAATCGATCTCTGTGTTTTCGCCGGGCATTGCCTGATTGGTAATACGAGGCACCTTTCAGGAGTAAAGCAGGAAAATGAACGTCGCCATCGAACTCTGCAACAGGGAGGGCGATTGTCCCAATCGCAGCGGCAGGCAGCGGCGGTTCAGCCAGCACCACTCAGCTCTGATCATCGAAGCCGCGCGGCAACCACCGCCAACGCCAACGCACTGCGGATGGGACATCCGCCCTCCCAAGCTTCAATGCTTCCGAACCCAACTCATTCGATGTTCAACGTTCAAATCTCCCTACGGCGCCAGCCGCTCGGCCGACCATTGCCCGGCGTCGTTGCGGCGGTAGATAAAACGGTCGTGCAGACGGCTCTCGCGCCCTTGCCAGAACTCGAAGGAGTCGGGCACGATGCGGTAGCCGCCCCAATTATCAGGCAAGGGCACCTTGCCATCGGCAAACTTGCGCTTCATTTGATCTAGCTTGGCTTCGAGAATGCTGCGCGAGGTGATGACTTTACTCTGCGGCGACACCCAAGCGCCCAAGCGGCTCCCCAGTGGGCGACTTAGAAAATATTTAAGCGACTCTGCCTTAGTAATGCGCTCGACACGCCCGATCACGTTGACCTGACGCTGTAGCGGCAGCCACAGAAAGTTTGCCGCGGCCTGCGGGTTGGCGTCGAGCTGGCGCGCTTTGCGACTCTCGTAGTTGGTATAAAAGGTGAGTCCCTTTTCGGAAAAATCCTTGAGCAAAACCACACGCGTGCTGGGCAGCCCGCTTACGTCTGCCGTAGCGAGGCACATGGCGTTGGGCTCTTCCAGACCACACTTCTCCGCCGTGCGAAACCACTGCTCAAACTGCTCAAAAGGAGACTCCAGCAGATCGCTTTCGCTGAAACTGCCCTTGGTATAGCTTTGCCTGAGATCAGATAAGTCCATAAATTTAAAAGCTACTCGTGCTCGGCCAGCCAGCGCTCGGCCTCGATGGCGGCTTGGCAACCCATGCCGGCGGCGGTGATGGCTTGGCGGTAAACGTGATCGACGCAGTCGCCGGCGGCGTAAAAGCCGCCATATTTCGTCTTCACTTGGCTGCCGGTGTCGGGCACGATGTAGCCGTCGCCGTCGCGCTCCAGTAAGCCTGCAACGAAGTCCGTATTCGGGATGTGGCCGATCGCGATAAAGACGCCCTTGCAGGGGATCTCGCGCTCTTCGCCCGTCTGGGTATCCTTGACGATCACTGCGCGGGTAAAGCCCTTTTCGTCAGCTAGAATCTCAGTTGGTGCGGCATTCCAGGCCATTTCAATCTTATCGTGCGAGGTGGCGCGGTCGGCCATGATCTGCGAAGCACGCAGCGAGTCGCGGCGGTGGATCAAAGTGACTTTTGAGCAGAAGCGTGTCAGAAAAAGCGCCTCTTCGGCGGCGGAATCACCCCCACCGACGACCACCACGTCCATATCGCGGTAGAAGGCACCATCGCAAGTCGCACAAGTGGTGACGCCCTTGCCGCCATACATTTCGCTCTCCCCCGGAATGCCAAGTAGCCGCGGACGCGCGCCCGTGGCCACGATCACCGCCTTGGCTTCGAAGACTTTATCACCCGCGTAGAGTTTTTTAACGTCTCCCTCGATTTCGATCTTATCGATCTTAGCGTGATCGTAGCGTGCGCCGAAACGAGCGGCTTGCTTACGCAAGTTGTCCATCATCATATAGCCGTCGATCCCCTCAGGGAAGCCGGGGAAGTTCTCCACCTCCGAGGTAGTCGTCAGCTGACCACCCGGTTGGGAGCCCTCCAGCACCAGTGGCTTGAGTTGAGCGCGGCCTGTGTAAATGGCCGCAGTGAGTCCGGCGCAGCCGGTGCCTAAGATGATGACGTCTTCCATAGTCGTATAAAGTAATCTGAAATTGTAAAAAGCGGCTAAAGGTAGAGGCAGCTAGCCGATTCTCAACCAAAATTTGAAATTTCACAGCCGTCGCGACTTTTCTAGCCGGAGCTTGCCATTTGCCGTCTTTTTACTAGTTTTATAGATACCATGATTGCTCGTTTTTTACTTTTACCCCTTCTTCTTTGCGCCCCCCTACTCACCCACGCCGCCTCCGTGGAGACTGGCCAGACTAGCGAACAAGTGATCGCCGCGCTCGGCAAACCGATAGGCACCATCGAGCTGCGCGAAAGAACTCTGCTGCTCTACCCTCAAGGCGAAATTACGCTCAGGCAGGATAAAGTCACCGAAATCGACCTGATGGATGCGGCGCAATTTGCCGCCGATCAAGAGCGCCTGCGCCTAGAGCGCGAAGATTGGCTGGTCGATCAAGAGCGCCGCCGTGTCGCCCACCAGCAAGAAGGCAAAGCACTGCGCGCCTCCAGAATGCAAAGCCGAGCCTTCGCCGTGCTGCCCGCTAAGGATAAGGTCGACTACTGGCGCAGCTTCCAGACCAGCTACCCCAGCATCGACGTTTCTGAGCAGATAGCCGACGCACTCGCCAGCTACGAGACTGAGATGGAAGAGCTTCGCAGCCAGCAACGCATCGCCGAGCTAGAATCCCGCGTGGCACGCGCCGAAAAAGAAGCCGCCACCGCACGCCTCGAAACCAAGCAACTACGCGAGGAAACAGAGCGCAGCAGCAACAACCGCAACTTCGGCCTCCGCTACTACACCGACCCCGTCATCAACACCAAACGCTACTACTATCGCCCGCCGACAGTTATCATTCATACAGATGGCCATGGCAACACAGTCACTCACCGCAATCACAACAATGGGGTGCAGCGCGTTGAAGGCGTTTACGATTTTCGCAATATTCAGGGTCATAATCAAAGCGAGAGCGTCGCCGAACGCGCGACACGGATCCTAAATCAGGCGAAGGGGCAGTAGATTATTGAAAAGTACTCAGGGCGGGATTTGAACCCGCACGCCCTTGCGAGCACCACGACCTGAACGTGGCGTGTCTGCCGTTCCACCACCTGAGCATCAATCGAAGCTTTCTATTCCGCGAATTATAAGCGGGCTGTCAATGACGTTCAGAGGATAATCTCAAGACATCTCGAAAACCAGCGCAGTCGTGTTGTCTTTACCGTCGGTTTGCACGGCTTCGGCGACTAGCCGCTGGGCGACATCGGCGGGAGCGTTTTTCGGCGGATTGCGAATCAAGCGCTTCATGCCGCTATCCCAGAGACCCTCGACCAGGCCGTCAGAGCAAATTAAAAAGGCATCGCCTGCCTCGTAGCCGACGGCGCCAAACTGGGGGCTGAGATTCTGGTTCTTCCCGCCGAGCACTTGCTGCAGAGAATTGCGCCCGGGGTGGCTACGCGCTTGAATCTCGCGTAGCTTACCTTTCCGCTGCTGCCAGCCGACATGGGTGTGGTCGTGGCTAACTTGTTGGATGCCGCCCGCCGCCGGGAGGTGGTAAATA
>Ga0222651_1000887_pt1 | contig 16268 bp, 20 predicted proteins | sample AntAcemetagen369_FD_179855 | JGI IMG/M metagenome (GOLD analysis project Ga0222651, IMG submission 179855) | Saline water microbial communities from Ace Lake, Antarctica - #369 | ecosystem: Environmental > Aquatic > Non-marine Saline and Alkaline > Saline | place: Antarctica: Ace Lake...
ACAAGCAAAAAGACCTCTACCAGCTACTCCCCTCAAATTGGGAGAAGTACAAAGCTAAATAATTCCTGAAAATATAAAATCCCTCAACTCCAAATTATTCTATATGGGTTCGTCGGATGCTTACAAACAAGAAGAATCTAAAATATTTTATGTGGCATATTTTAAGGTGTCAACATAGTTAGAATTACGGTTTACAACGGCAAAAGCCCTAGATAGAAGTTTATTTCTGATGATGTTAAGCGTGCTCATTTTGCTTTTGTCCTCTCCAACTCTCTTTTGGTAATAGTTCTTCATTTCTGTGCTGTACTGAATAGCGGTACCTGCACACAGGGTCAAGAGTGTTTTTATTCTTTTGTTTGCCAACTTGCTCGTTTTCGTCCTTCCGTTAAATGTACCTGATTGATTGGGGAAGGGAGCCGTTCCCGCGTAACTGGCAAACCTCCTCGAGCTGCTAAACTTGGTGAAACCCCCGGTCAAAATGATAAGAGCAAGAGCAGTTTGAGGACCTATACCTTTGATGGAATTGAGCAGCTTATATTGATTCATCAACAGTTCTTCTGAATGGGTAAGCTTTTGTATTTCTTTTTCAATTGTTTCGATCTGCTTGTCCAGACAAGCGATCACCGTGGTATGGGATTTTAGATAGACTTTTAATTTGTTTCTGGAGACTATTGTCTCATATTCTTTGAGGCGAGTCTTGAAGGCGGCTCTTTCCTTTACCAGCCGCTCTCTGTAGTTAAACAGCTTCTTTAGATCCTGAATGGTCTGGGATGGAAGAAATGTTGGTTCGATCTTTTCTTGTTTTTCGTAGAGATATTCTGCTGTATCCTTTGAATCTGCCTTGTCTGACTTTCCTCTTCTTATTCCCAGGGAGCGCTTCAATTCGAGTCCCGACATGATATAAAATGGAAGTGGATGTTTGTCAAGAAACAGCGCTAGTTCTGAGGAATATATCCCTGTGGATTCGAATCCAAAAAGAAGTTCCCTGGCCAGAACTAATCCGGAGTTTTCCGTAACCCATTCCACTAGCTCTTTAAATCCCTCTTCGTTATTATTGAAGATGGCATGTAAATGATTGATCTTTAAATACGCGTCAAGCTTCGATTTACTTACATCGATTCCGATAAATGATTTGAATTTCATAACTTGTTTTTTTAAAGTTTAACAAATAAGAGTTGCGGAAACTAAAACCTTTAACAGGCCTTAAAGCCTAAAATTCTAACTGGTTATTGGCAACTCAAGAAAGAGGGGGGACTGATACAGGCATTAGGCCACGAACCTACGCCGACAGGAAGTTCACCCCGCTCTTTTGAAATTTATAAAATCTCTGAGTCACCTCTAAATCAGAAAGGTATTAGGTTTGGTTTTTCCTTGATAATTCTCCTTTGTAAACCTAAAGGCCGGTCAGGCAGGTTTGACAACTTTATGGTGATGAGTACCACTTCTCTGGTAGTTCAGGAAACGCATGTAGCCTGTCCTGAGGAACTCAGGGATCCCTGGGGTCTGGAATTGACAGGATTGGGCTTTCAGGCGGGAGGGCTGAATGAGAACAGGTACTTCTATCAGGGCAAGGAGATGATGGATGATCATAATCTAAATTTATACGACTTCCATGCCCGCGGTTACGATCCGGTGATAGGGAGGACTTTGCAGCTTGATCCACATGCGGACAAGTATCCCTCGATGTCTCCTTAAAGCTGGGTTGCGAACAATCCGATATTGATGATAGATCCGGACGGTAAGGATTTTTTAATCTGGTACACCGACGATAAAGGGAAACAGCAGAGTTTCAGGTTTACCGGCACCAACACGGATGGTGCCCCCAAGAACGAGTTTGTCCAGCAGTTCGTCAGTGCTTACAATTACAATGTGGAAAACGGGGGTGGGGATAAAATGCAGGAGATAGCCGGGAATAGTAAGTTATCAGTGGGTGTTACTATCTCTGAAGATGATTCTTATTTAAGGTCTGGATATATTTATTGGAACCCGACAGCAGGTGCAGAATATGAAAATGGGACGGTAGTTTCTCCTGCCACTGTACTGGAACATGAATCTGATCATGCTTTAGAGAGACATACCAATTACAGTAATTTTAATGATGGGCGAAAGACTCCGGATGCCCAGTATGGCAACAAAGAAGAACGGAGGGTAATAACTGGTTCTGAACAGAGAACTGCTAGGTCAAATAGAGAGGTCTCGCCTAATGGAACAACCAGAACATCCCATTCAGGGGACCGGGTTATAACAGGTGGGGCTACATCCAATAAAATAGACAGGTCTGCTACCTATAATCATTTTCAGAAGTTGAAACAGAAGGGGTACAATGTGGACAAACAACTTAAGAAGTATGGGCCGAATAAATAAACTGTTATCCATTTCCTTTTTGGTTTTCATGGTATTTATATCATGCCAATCACCGAATGAAAAAATCAAAAAGGCGGTTATAAAATACTTACCCGAAGAAACTACGATAATGGTTGCAGTTACATGTGAAAGTATGGATTATGTTACTGGTGGAACATTGCAGAAGTCCAAAACAATTATTGATAGAACTTTTTTGGAAAATCTGAACGAAGAGCTTGATAAGCTGAAACCTGAACAGCAAGAAAAGTCTATAGATATAAGGATTAAACTTATAATAGAATACGAGAATAGATCAGATACCTTGTGCCTTGGTGAGTTTTTTGATACAGTATTGAATGGAGAGCTAATGGAAGACAACCCCAGGCTGTTGGATTTTATAAAGTCAAAGATTTATTAGATGTTTAAATACGGAAAGCCCGGCAATTGCCGGGCTTTTGTGTTTTTATGCGCTGAGTGAGTTCTGCACCTGGCACTTGAACAGGAATGCGTCCATGAGTGCGAAGATGTGCTCCCTGTCCTCGGGCTGTAGTTTTTCGATGTCCTGTATTCCTTGTCCTTTACCAGATAGTCCAAAGGTACGCCAAGCGCATTGGCTATTCTAGAAGCTGTGTCGATCGATGGCTTGATCTCGTCCCGTTCATACTTTTGATAGTGACAGTAACCGATATGAAGTTGAGGACTGAGCGTTAAGAAACAGTCTGGTAGACTGTTTTAGCGAGGGGCCGGGCTGTGGGCTGCGTTCTGACTAAAAATGCGGCCAACCAGCATGAAATTCTGGAAAGGCGATCCCGTTAAGAAACAGTCCGGTGGACTGTTTTACCGAAGGGTCAGCTTGCAGGGGAGGTCTATGTTAATATCTGCAGCCAACCAGCATGAAATTCTGGAAGAAAACCTGTATATTTCACAGGACGGCTATTTGGAGACCTTTGTAGTTAATGAGACTGCAGAAGATGTCTGGCCTGCCTGCCGGTCAGGCAGGTTTGACAACTTTATGGTGATGAGTACCACTTCTCTGGTGTTTCAGGAAACGCATGTAGCCTGTCCTGAGGAACTCAGGGATCCTTGGGGTCTGGAATTGACAGGACTGGGCTTTCAGGCGGGAGGGTTGAATGAGAACAAGTATCTTTATAATGGCAAGGAGTACGTGGAAGATCATGGAGTGAATATTTATGATTACGGGGCTAGGATGTATAGCCTGTCCCGAAAATCGGGAACCCGGTGATTGGGAGGTGGGGTGTTGTGGATCCGCTGGCGGATCAGATGAGAAGACATTCACCTTATAATTACGCATTTGATAACCCTATCAGATTTATTGATCCTGATGGGAGAGCCCCGAAGAATTGCTGTCCTCCATCCTCTGGTTCAGTTTTCTTTTCAGAGGTTCAGAAAGAATTTGGATTAGTAAAATCAACTTTAGAAAGCTTCTTTAATTCTGGAAGTAGTTTTTCTTTCCTGAAGTCAGAAAACACGCAGCCTTCGGGTATAATCACAGATAGTGAACTTGGGAGTGGTCCTATGAATGTAGGAACAAAAGGCGATAAGTTAGCGGGATTCGTAAATACTGATGGATTGGGCGAAATAGGAAAAAGTTCACCGTCGGGTGGAATTATGGAGAAAATTGCTAATGCATTAAGCGCATTACTAGGATTAACCCCTGAAATACCAAATACTTCTGGTGAAAGCAGCGATAATAATAAAACAAATAACGATACGAATTCAGAAAACAGAAATGACACAACTTTTTTGGATGTTAGAACATATTCAAATGGGTCTGGAAGGAGTTTAGCTTATAAAAGAGTTATCGGACCTGATACAACGCAAGTGACAGGTATTGGAAATGGTATTGATGAAGGAAAAAGGGCATTAGAAAGTTTAAATGAAAAAGAAAAAAATGAATAAACTAAGAATTGTAATTTGTTTTATTTTAGCAACTGCCTGTGGTCAAAATAAAAATAATTTTATTATTCAGGATGACATGCCTATAATTTTAAATGGGCAAATGGGAGAAATAAGGATTTCTCTTCGACAAAATTCTATGTTATTGGAAAAGATTGATATCTTCAATAATGAAAAGTCATTGCTTTTTAGTCAAACATTTGATGATCGAGGTATGATTATTGCAAAATTAAAAGCGGAAATTAATGATTCTATTTCTTACATGACCTATAAATCATTTTTAATGGATATGGAAAAACAAAAAGTAAATGATACGTTAATCAAAGAAACTTTTCATAGCTTGATTACCACTAGGGAATTGAAAAATAAAGGTGATATTTTGTATCTGGATATATACGAAAATGGTAAAAAGAGATACAATGCATTAAGTATGAGATTGATAGATTCGGAATGGCTAAGTGAAAATAAGGTGAATTTTTTACTCAAAAATTATTTCCCATATGAAGGTGAATTCGAATTCTATTATTTGAACTCAAGGGAAAAACTAATTTCTAAAAAGATAGAAAAAAATTATTATTTGGTTGAATTTCAGAAAGAACCTGGACAAGTTAAGAGCATTAAAATAGATGTTGAAATACTTCCATCAAAAAGTGATTCTTTGATTAATTCAATTTTCACACAGGAAATTTTTTTAAAATATTAAAGTGACTTTTGGCTAAAAGTGATAAGAGTATTAGTTGTAAATAAACGGTAGTATAGAAATTTTCACCAAACTCTCAACGGAAATCTGACCCATATGGTGCGGCGCAACTAGGTTACGGCGTCCACCTACGGGGAATTGGATAACCTGACCTACACCTACCAGACCAACAGCAACAGGCTGTCGCAGGTGGCCGATTCCCATGCGCCGCTGACCTTTACCTCCAAGGATTTTAAGGAGCGTAGCAGCACCGTATATGCCTATGGCCCAAACGGCAACTTGTCCAGCAGCCTAGACAAGCAGATCAGTAGCATAAGCTACAACCACCTCAATTTACCCAAAGGGGTGGTCTTCAACACGGGAGCAAAACTGGCTTATTCCTATGATGCGGATGAGGACGGAGCGTTAAAGATTAGTCCCTTTGGACTAATCTAGCGACGGGCCGGGTTGCAGGGGAGGCTGACCCAGAAAGTGTATGATACCTCCGGAAGTCTGACCAAAACTCAGGATTATGTTGGGGAAGTTGTTTATGCGGATGGACTACTTGATTATCTCATACACGAAGAGGGCAGGGTGGCTTACGAAGATAACTTCTACCAATACGAATACTTTGTAAAGTACCATCTGGGTAATGTCCGACAAGTTTTGCGTATACCCGAAGACCAATTACTTGTAGCTACAATGGAAATGGAAAATTCAGCGGATGAGGAACTTGCATTCAGCCAACTGGGAGTGTCAAGACAGGTAGGTCCAGAACATAACGTAACGGAGGGTGGCAATCAGGTAGCCTGGCTAAATGCAGAAAGGGGCCGTATTCTTGGGCCGGGTCGGACTCAACCGGTATTTGAAGGTGACAGTATAACGCTAGGGTATATGGTAAATATTCGGAGCAAAATCTGACAGGCCTTCAGGTGGGTAGCTATTTAACCGAAGTGGCTAAGGGCTAAATGATTGAGGGATTAAATGAACTTGCCGGAAGCCTACATCGCTCAGGAACAGGCAATCCCATTGCCCTGTTAAACCTAGTCGATATCCTGGCCAGCGACCTGCAGCACAAGAAAGCTCCCGAAGCCTATATGCTTTATGCGCTTTATGATAGTGACAGTAACAGATATGAAGTTGAGGACTGAGGGTTAAGAAACAGTCCGGTGGACTGTTTTACCGAAGGGCCAGCTTGCAGGGGAGGTCTATGTTAATATCTGCGGCCAACCAGCATGAAATTCTGGAAAGGCGATCCCGTTAAGAAACAGTCCGGTGGACTGTTTTAGGGTGAGGCCGGGTTGCAGGGTGGAAAAAAAGAAGTATATTTCACAGGACGGCTATACGCCGCGGCGCACAAGTATGGAAGCCTTTGTAGTCAATGAGACTGCAGAAGACGTCTGGCCTAAAGGCCGGTCAGGCAGGTTTGACAACTTTATGGTGATGAGTACCACTTCTCTGGTAGTTCAGGAAACGCACCATGACCCTTGGGGTCTGGAATTGACAGGACTAGGGTTTCAAGCGGGAGGGCTGAATGAGAACAAGTACTTCTATCAGGGCAAAGAGATGATGGGTGATCATAACTTGAATATTTATGACTTCCACGCTCGTGGGTACGATCCGGTGATAGGCAGGACGTGGCAACAGGATCCGCATAGCGAGAATTATTTATCGTTGTCACCTTATAGTTGGGCTGCAAATAATCCATTAAAATTTATTGACCCTGATGGCAAAGATATTATAGGAACAGATGGTAAATCTGTGACTTATCGAATTGTAAATGGTCAAGCAGTCTGGTCGACTAATGCTTCAACTGATGTTAAAAGAGTTGGAAATGCTCTATTAAGAACAGAAACTGGAACCAGTCAACTAAATAAATCGATCGGTTCGGATGTTAAAATAAACATCATTGTAAGTGATATATCTGTTAAAACTGAAAGTGGATTTTTAGCTGGAAAGACGGAGTATGATGATGTTACAAAATCAAAATCTACTGGTGTATATAAAGCAAGTTCGGCTAAAGTTACTATATATGAAGGATCTATTGAAAATCTAATATCAGGTGAAGGTGGTTCAAATGATTTTTCAGGATCAGGAGTTAATCAAGAAGGTGGGGTTGGTGTAGCAGCTGGACATGAACTAGAGCATGCAACCAATCCTGAAAACGTGGATCAAGCATACAAAAACCAGCTAGAAGGTCAAAGGAATGATGTTGAAGCCTCTCCTAATGCAGTTCACAAGCAAATTATTAAGGAAGAAATAGTAAAGGATATCTAAGATGAAATTACTAGCATTTGCTCTATTTATAGTGCCATCTCTTTTACAAGCTCAAGAGAAGGTTTTATTGTCGAAAGAAAGCAACTATGTAAAAAGCTATTTGGTTCAATATCTAATCACTAATGGTTCAAGTGAATCTTTACAAGACTCTTCTCATTTATATACTCGACAATTGGAGAAGATAAGTAAAACAGAAACAGATGGTGTTTTCAGTTTTGGGTTGATGGAATCACATGCTAAAGAATACGTTTTTCTTAGAGGAAGTGGTGAGATTGTAATAATTAACTTGAGTGATATGGGGGAGTCACTTATTCGTTTAGGGAGATTTTTAAAATATAACCGGATTACGGATTCAGAAAAGGTAGAATCAATTATACATACTCTTTTAGATATAACAGAAAAAAATAGAAATAGACTCCCATTTTATCGGAATGATGATAATGATTAGAAAGCCGTCTAAGCGTTTAAATCTAAACGTTCCCATCAAATGAAATTTTCAACTCCAAGGTGCAAGTTCTTCTTGAACCCAACCGATAAAAGGCTTTTTATATTAGCGAAAAATGCTTCGGCTCCGCTTATTCCTCGGATCTTACGACGGAAATAGCGTAATATTTGATCACGACCAGTTGGCTGAGTGGTTAAAATCTGTATATTTCACAGGACGGCTATACGCCGCGGCGCACAAGTATTGGAGACCTTTGTAGTCAATGAGACTGTAGAAGACGTCTGGCCTGCCTGCCGGTCAGGCAGGTTTGATAACTTTATGGTGATGAGTACTACGTCTTTGGTGGTTCAGGAAACGCATGTAGCCTGTCCTGAGGAACTCAGGGATCCTTGGGGTTTGGAATTAACAGGATTGGGCTTTCAGGCGGGAGGGTTGAATGAGAACAGGTTCTTGTATCAAGGTAAAGAGCTTATTGAAGAAATAGCAACCTATGATTTTCATGCCAGAATGTACGATCCTATACTTGGAAGGACGTTCCAACAAGACCCTATGGGAGAAATGTTTTATACCCTAAGTCCTTACAGTTGGTCAGCTAATAACCCCATATCCTTTATCGATCCCACGGGGATGGTAATCGAGGAAGGAAGCCAAAAGGAATGGGATAAACAGAAAGGATACGTTCAGAATCGAAGAAATAACCTACAAGGAAGAATAGGCAAGTTAAATGCTAAAGCTGCCGATAAAGGTTGGAGTGCTGATAAGTTAGCGAAAAAGACAGGTAATCTTTCAGAGAGAGTTTCCAGTTTAGATGCAAGTCTTGGAACAATGGGAACGCTTGAAAGCAGTGAACAGGTTTACAGTCTTTCCCAAGCAGCACCAGGTGGAAATGGAGGAGTTACCTTAAACACAGAAACAAGTGCTATAAATATTAGCTTTGGTACTACATCTAATTTTGTTCATGAAACAACTCATGCTGGACAATTCGAAACAGGTGATATTGCTTTTGATTCAAATACTGGAGCAACTTTAGGAGCGGATATACAGGATGAAGTGGCTGGTTATAAAACGCAATTTGCTTATGACCCTTCTTCGGTTTCTGGATTGTCTTCAACTTCAGCGGCAAACTCATTTGGAGGAATTACATCTAAATGGGTTCAAGGTTTAGGCGGTGGGAATTTGTATGTCCCAGGAGGAACAGCCAACACTGGTATAAGTCCTTTGAATATAAACTCTACGAGATCAGATTTTATCAAGGCTTTTCCTAATAACCCTGCGATAAGATCATTGCCAGTAAACTTTGTTTTAAAGAAGTCGTACCCATCAATCTATTACAAGAAATGAAAAGGACATTGATTTACTCAGCAATGATCATATTGACAACTGTGTCATGTAAAGCACAGCAAATAGATCAAGAAGCGATTTATGGAACTTTTTACAAATTGGATAAGGATAAGGACTTTAGTAAATCGTACACATTGGAATTGAATCAAGATGGTTCCTTCAAGTTCATGATAAAGCAACATCATGCTATGCCTCAGTGCAAGGGAACATGGGTATTAAAAGGGGGTGAAGTCTTGATTGAATGTGAAGAAGCCGAAGCTTATGAGATGATATCCAGTGGGTATTTAAGTCAACGTGAACACACGTTCAAAGTGTTGAATAAAAACAAACTGGAGTACCAAAAAATGGTGCTGAAACGCAAGAAATGATTGAGAAGCCTAATCAATAATGATTGGGCTTTTTTTTATGAGTAAGCCACTCTTGTTTTGGAATCCCTCAAGAAAGTATCTATGACCTGAAAGATAGTTTTTTTAGTCTCAATGTCCAGGTTCTCAATATCCTGTAATCTTTTGACGGTCTCTTTGTCATAAGAGGCATGCTTCCCTTCGCCGAGCAGGTAATCCACCGAAACGTCAAACACATTGGCCAGCTTCAAAGCCATCTCGATGGAAGGCAAATTATCTCCGTCTAGGTGTAATTTGCAATTACACCTTTCTATCAATCGTGAATATGCTTTAGAAAAACCATTTTAAAACGGCAATTTGCAATGGACAACTACCAACCTTGTCTTGAAAAGTTTTTCTGGGTATAACGGTTTGATTTGTGCCACATGACTTCATCTAAATACCGTTCGGGAGTGATAGCTAAACGCTGCCCTTCTCTAACCCATTTTCAACCATCACAGATTTCTCCCCCACAGGTAAATGAGGGATTAGGTTCCGCTCTCTTGGGTTATGGAGTTGACTGGTTTGGGCTTTCAAGCTGAGAAAGAGCCTTAGGCAATTACGACTTCGTCGATCAGTTAAATTACTACTATAACAGCACCACTGCCTTTGGTTCGTATGGCAATAAGCTGTTACGGGTGACGGATGGTCTCGCATCGAATAGCTATACGTCAAAGGACTTTAAGCCCAATACCGGATCTACACAGGATTACGGGTATGATGACAATGGGAACATGAGCGCAAATGCAGACAAGCGCATTTCAGCAATTGACTACAACTACCTCAACCTGCCGGAAAACGTAAGCATGTCGGGCAGCACAGGGAGCATGACTTATGCCTATGATGCCGTAGGCAGCAAGCTACAGCAACAGGTATTTGCCGGCAGTACCCTGGAAAGCACGACTGATTATATCGGTAAAGCGGTATTTAAGAATGGCACTTTGGATTACCTGATGCATGAAGAGGGACGTGTGGCCTTTGAGTATGGCAGCCCGGTGTATGAGTTTTTTATAAAAGACCACCTGGGCAATGTCCGTCAGGTCCTCCGTGATCCTAATGCCCAGGGCTTAATGGCCACCATGGAGATAGAAAACCAAGCAACTGAAGAAGCTTCCTTTAGCCAAATTGCAACCACCAGACAGACAGGTATAGAACACAATGTGACTATAGCGAGGAGCCAGCAAGTGCGGGAGCTTGCCTGGCTAAATGCAGAAAGGGGCCGTATTCTTGGGCCGGGCCGAACGCAGGAGATCCATGCCGGGGATAGTCTTACCCTACAGGTTCATGGTAAATATGCAGATGAAAATGTGCAACAGGTAAATGTGGGCAGCTATGTGACACAGGCAGCAAAAGGCCGTCTTGTAGAAAGCCTGAGTGAGCTGGCAGGAAGCCTGAAGCACTCCGGCACAGGCAATCCCATCGCCCTGTTAAACTTGGCTGATATCCTGGCCAGTGACCTACAGCACAAGAAAGCTCCCGAAGCCTATATGCTTTATGCGCTTTATGATGCGGATAGCAATAGGTACGAAGTTGAGGACTGAGCGTTAAGAAACAGTCTGTTAGACTGTTTTAGCGAGGGGCCGGGCTGTGGGCTGCGTACTCACTAAAAATGCAGCCAACCAGCATGAAATTCTGGAAGAAAACCTGTATATTTCACAGGACGGCTATTTGGAGACCTTTGTGGTCAACGAAACGGCAGAGGACGTCTGGTTTGATAACTTTATGGTGATGAGCACCACGTCTTTGGTTGTTCAGGAAACTCACTTTGACCCTTGGGGTCTGGAATTAACAGGACTAGGGTTTCAAGCGGGAGGGTTGAATGAGAACAGGTACCTATACAACGGGAAGGAATACCTGGAAGATCATGGAGTGAATATTTATGATTATGGGGCGAGGATGTATGATCCTGTGTTGGGGAGGTGGAGTGTTGTGGATCCGTTGGCAGACCAAATGAGTAGGCATTCGCCATTTAATTACGCATTTGATAACCCGATAAGATTTATTGACCCTGATGGGATGAGACCGACAGATGATTATTTTAACCGAGAAGGACAGTTTTTATACACTGACACTAAATCAACTGACAATATTCGCATTATAGACCAAGGAAATTTTGATGCGATAGCGTCCACGTATGGAAGCGATGTCATGAATGATCGATCATCCTCAAACCTTGGACTTTTGGGTGATCTGGAGAGTAAGAGTGTAGGGATTAACCAAGCGAAACTTTCCGATGGGGCTGCGTCAAATGTCTTTACTGATATACTTAGCAAAATGGAAGGTATCGATATGGACAAAATATATAACGGTAAGGTTTCTATCTACAATGGCTATTCACAAAAGGGGGGTAGTATCCCGGCCGGAGCCAATGACCCTGAACGGTCTAGCGGGGTAGCAAATACGGCAGTTAAAGGCATAACCACATTTAGGGGGAATGCTGCCGACGGAACGATCAAGGTAACAGTTAATTTTACTGACCAAAGAAATAGTAATCTTTCTACAGTTTCAAATGTCCAAAATGTATTGGGGGTTCATGAATTCCAGGGGCACGGCGTAAAACAGTTCCATATTGGCGGTGGCCCTCATTATAAGGCCTATGAACTTCAGATGAATCATCCAAGCTGGGGAGGGACAACCCCTTCATTTAAATCGTACATGGAAGGTAATTATAAAAGGGAAAAAAATCGGTGATGAAAAACAAGCTAATCATTATACCATGGTTGTTTCTGTTAAGTTGCCAACCTTCAAATGACAAAACAGAGGATGAAATTGAACTTTGGCTAAAGGAAATCTATATTAACCAATATGAAGACGATTCACTAAATAGGACCAGAAGATATGTGATTCCGAGGATATATTATGTTTTTGGGTATGACAATTCTTCGGTAGACTCGGTTTTTGTTGAGCTGAATTCTCATTTTGAAAACAACTACCCTTTCCATCCTTGTTTATATGTTTTGTATAATTATGGGAACGAGATGGACACTCTTTTAATTACAGACTACGAAAGTGTAAATCCCATTTTACTTGACCCTAAGACCTCTTCAAGATTCACTGTCGGCGTACCTATCTCTGAAGAGATTGAGAAAGGTTTAAACGAATCCGAAACCGTCTCATCCCACATGAAATATATAGCGGAAAATGGTGTGGTGTTTTATAACAGTCCTGGTTCGAAAGATCGTAAAGTTTTAAATTCGCAAACTATCAAAAAATCTAAAGACTTTAGAGTTTTGTTCAGGGATCCGGATGACACTACGGTAGAATAAAAAAGCCCCGTTCGGGGCTTTTTTATTTACAGCAAGAGGCTGTCCATTTTATGTTTTGCGAAGAAAGCATCCATTAGGGCGTACAGGTGATCCTTATCCCTGGGGTTAAGTTTTTCGAGCTGCTGAAGTCTTTTGAGGGCATCGTTGTCGATGTTTTGGTACTCCCCGTCCTTTACCAGATAGTCCAAGGTTACGCCTAGTGCAATCGGCTATTTTAGATGCGGTGTCGATTGATGGCTTGATCTCGTCCCGTTCATACTTCTGATAGTGACAGTAACCGATACGAAGTTGAGGACTGAGCGTTAAGAAACAGTCCGGTGGACTGTTTTAGGGTGAGGCCGGATTGCAGGGTGGGAATAATTAAGTATATTTCATAGGACGGCTATAGGCCACAGCGCACAAGTATTGGAAACCTTTGTGGTGAACGAAACGGCAGAAGACGTCTGGCCTGCCTGCCGGTCAGGCAGGTTTGATAACTTTATGGTGATGAGCACCACGTCTTTGGTAGTTCAGGAAACGCATGTAGCCTGTCCTGAGAAACTCAGGAATCCTTGGGGTCTGGAATTAACAGGACTAGGGTTTCAAGCGGGAGGGTTGAATGAGAATAAGTACCTTTATAATGGTAAAGAACTTCAAGAGGAAACAGGATGGTATGACTATGGCGCTAGGATGTATCAACCGGAATTGGGTAGATGGATGGTAATTGATCCAGCAGCTGATAAGTATGCTCCTGTAAGCCCGTATAACTATGCGTTAAACAATCCAATTTTATTTGTCGATCCAGATGGTGAAGAAGTTAAACCAACTAATGAGGCAGCATATAAAGCAATTTTAAATACTCTTACTGCTGAAGATGCAGCTTATGTTCAATTGGATAAAAACGGAATGCTAAATCGTGATTTGATAAATCAAAGACAATCAGAAAGTGGTAATTTCCAAGCTTTAAAAACCCTAGTTAATGATGATAGAACCACTGAGTTTACAGTTTCTGAGAGCTTTGATTTTAAAAATTCAAATGGTGAGGTTAAATCTGAAGCATTAGGTGGAATTGATTATTCTAGTGAACTTGATGTTATGGTTGGGTTAGGTGGTTTGACTAAGGAACAAGCTAAGGAGATGGGTTACAGTGATAAAGTTGAAGGATCAGGAGTATTTGGGATTACACTTTTACCCGTAGGTGATCAAGATGCAAATGGGGATGGAAGGGGATCAGCGAACGGTAATATAATTGTAATAATCAACTCAGATCTTAACGATAAGGATCAAGGAAGAACAGCAGCTCATGAAGGGTTTGGTCATGCATTGTTCTTTATTCTTGGTAAAAACCCTAATCATGGACAAGACCGAAACTCGGAAAATCAAGAGTTAGAAAATCAGATTTACAATAGTGTTACTGAAGCTGAAAAGAATTATGACGAAAAGAATAAGTAATGATACAAATAGTTTTTAATACGCTTATATCAGTGATGCTATTTACAAGTATTGCTTCATGTCAAGATCAAAGAGCCGATACAATTGCTTCCTTTCCCGGAGGAGAAGAAAAGATTGCTGTTTATTTGAAAGAAAACATGGAATGGCAACAAAGTCAGCTTACTGTAGAAGGTAAAGTTTATGTAAAGTTCTTAGTAAAGGAGAATGGAGATATTACAGGTGTGGTAGTGATGAAAGGACTTTGTGAGTCTTGTGATAAAGAAGCGGTAAGGTTAGTAAAAAGTATGCCTAATTGGCTTCCTGCTAAGAAAGAAGGGGTACTTATCGAGTCAAAAGTAGTCCTGCCCATAGAATTTAAACTATATAAAAATAAGAACTGCTCAATTTGTCAAAGCCCATCTTCGGATGGCTTTTTCATGAGTATGCCACTCTGGTTTTAGAATCTCTTAAGAAAGTATCAATGACCTGTAAGGTTGTTTCTTTAGTCTCACTGTCTACATTCTCAATATACTCTAATCGTTTGGTAGTTTGCTTGTCATAAGAGGTATTTTACCCTTCACCAAGCAGATAATACACTGATATATCAAAAATATTAGCCAATTTAAGAGCCATCCCCGACTGGGTGTATTATCCACTACTACCTTTTATTCCTAAGCTCCATTGAAGTCGTACTCCTTTTTATGCCATTTGCAATGGCTTACTAAAGAACTTCTTAGTAAACAAATAGTCCGCAATATTGACCACCGTCTGGCTGAGGTTTGAAATAGGTATCCAAACCAACTATACCGTTGTTCATCAACCGGCAAGTATTTGTATTTTTTATGGAGATAAACTATTTTTAGTTACAGGAGAATCATATCAAATCAAAGATCAGGAAATGCCTTATATTTTGACAGCATACTATATCAGGTCTTTTCGGCATTCAAAGGTTATGGTTTTTGGAGCAGGATGGAGGGCGTTAAAAAAATGAGTTAGCACCCACAAGGAGATCCACTCTTTTTTAGTCTGGAATCCTGATCCAAAAATCAAATGATGGCGATGAATATGGGCTTTATTCTTTAATCCATGTCCATCATTTGAAATAAGATTTGACAGCCTTGACCTTTTTGGTTCGTTTTTGGGTCAAGCCTGCCCTGAACACCTTAGTGAATCAGGGCCTGCCCTGAACACCTTAGTGAATCAGGGCCTGTCCCGAGAAAAGCAGTTCAGGGACAAAAATGAACAGAGGGAATAAGGAAAAACGTTCTATCTGTGCGATAAAATGGGATGATAAGGTTAGCGTTTGGAGAAATGAACTCAATTGAATCCTTCTAAGTGTATTTATCAATCAGCCATTGACTGAAGGAAAGCTACTTAATATGACTAGTTGTTAACAGCCTCTAAAAAGTCTTGCTAATTGTATTTTCTAGATAAAGCTGTTCCCTTTGTCCCATCTGTCTTGATCTAAAATGTCGTTCTGTATTTATGTTCAGAACGGTGCCTCGCTATCATATGAAATTTGTAACTCCCGAGTGCATATTCTTCTTGAACCAACTGGTTAAAGGGTTTTGGCTTCTTTCCATTTCGGGAAGTTCTCGTGTTAATAATTTGGCTAAAGCCAGAGTGGTGTTAAATTCTCTAATACCTCCAGCTAAAGCAGGAGGCTATTTATAAATAGGATTCAATACCGTTTTTCCAGATTTCAGATGAACCAATTAATCATTGAAATAAATTCAATAGAAATGGGCTTCAGCCCATTCTATGATAGCAAGTTAATAAGTAGGCTTTAGCCAAAAATGTGGGAATCCAAAGGCGGGAGTACAGCAAGTATAAAGCATTAAGTGTTGGCTGAGTGGTATATAACCCTTAGCGTTTAAGCCGGTCTAGCCCTACCTAGGCAATGTCCGTCAGGTACTTCGCACTCCCAATGTCCAGCCCAGAATGGCCACCATGGAGATAGAAAACCAAGCAACTGAAGAAGCTTTCTTTAGCCAGCTTGCGGCCTCAAGACAGTTAGGTCCTGAACACAATGTGACTATAGGAAGGGCCGAGTGTAAAGAAATCATTCAGTGGATGATTTTAGCGAGGAGCCAGCAAGTGCGGGAGCTTGCCTGGCTAAATGCAGAAAGGGGCCGTATTCTTGGGCCGGGCCGAACGCAGGAGATCCATGCCGGGGATAGTCTTACCCTACAGGTTCATGGTAAATA